>ERZ1370068.2781-contig-1910_pt1 | contig 58688 bp, 83 predicted proteins | sample MGYA00561227_ERZ1370068 | MGnify/ENA primary metagenome ERZ1370068 (study PRJEB38410, sample SAMEA6850437) | metagenome | study: Metagenomic assessment of the ecological functions of the soil: analysis of the soil microbiota associated with the... | reverse complement strand
AACGGCCGCGCCAGCTACCGCAACCGCTGGGTCCGCACCCCGAAATGGCAGGCCGAGCACGACGCCGGCCGCGCGCTGTTCGGCGGCTTCGGCCGCAAGCTGCCGGATGCACCGCCGACCACGATCACCGACGATGGCGGCGTCGCCAACACCAACATCATCTTCCACGGCGGCCGCCTGCTGGCGCTGGAGGAAGGCCATCTGCCGACCGAGATCGAGCCCGGCACGCTCAACCGGCTCGGCTATTGCGACTACAAGGGCGCCATCGCCGGGTCCCTTCACGGCGCATCCAAAGATCGATCCCGTGACCGGCGAGATGGTGTTCTTCGGCTATAACGCCGCGGGCCCGTTGACCCCTGCCCTCTCCTTCGGATCGGTCAATGCGTCCGGCGTGGTGACGCGGTTCGATCGCTTCGAAGCGCCCTATGCCAGCATGGTGCACGACTTCATCGTCACCGAAAATCATCTGCTGTTTCCGATCCTGCCCATCACCGGCAGCATGGAGCGCGCGATGCGCGGCAAGCCGCCTTACGCCTGGGAGCCGGAGAAGGGCGCCTATGTCGGCGTCATGAAGCGCAACGGCTCGGCAAAGGACATCGTCTGGTTCCGCGCCGAAAGCTGCTACGTCTTCCACGTCATGAATGCGTGGGAAGAAGGCGACCGCATCATTGCCGACGTCATGCAGTTCGAGGAAGCGCCGCTGTTCACCCATCCCGACGGCTCGCCGACCGATCCGAAGAAATCGCGCGCGCGGCTGCTGCCGCTGGACCTTCGACCTCGCCGGCAATACCGACCGCTTCACGCAGACCTATCTCGACGATCTGACCGGCGAATTCCCGCGCATCGACGATCGCCGCGCGGGACTTGCCACCAGCCACGGCTGGTACGCCTGCGCCAACCCTGATCTGCCGATGTTCGGCGCGCTGTCCGGCATCGTGCATGTCGACGGCAAGCGGCAAGCGGCTCGGCAATTATCTGCTGCCGGCCGGCGACACCATTTCCGAGCCTGTCTTCGTCGAGCGCGGCGACGGACGCTGCCGGAGGGCGACGGCTGGCTGCTGTCAGCGGTCTGGCGCGCGCGGAGAACCGCAGCGATCTCGCGGTGTTCAACGCCAGGGATGTCGAAGCGGGTCCCGTCGCGCTGGTGCATCTCGGCCACCGCGTGCCCGATGGCTTTCACGGCAATTGGGTGGGCTGCGAACTGAGACACTCACTTCAGTGATTGCCGCGGTGCGGCTATTCCGCGTACCGGGCGAGTGAATCGCATGAACGATGACCGATCCTGGGGAGACACACATGCACGTGCCCTCGATCACCGGCCTCTATCTCGCAATTCTCGCCCTGCTCTACGCCGTGCTCGGCCGTGCAGGTCGCGCGGCTGCGGCAAGGCGACCGGCGTCCTGTTCGGCGACGACGACAGCAGCAAGCTGCGCAGCGCGATCCGCGCGCACGCCAACTTCATCGAATATGTCCCGATCATCGCGCTGATGGTCGCGCTGCTTGAAATGTCTGGCATCGTCGGCGCTGTGGGTGCATCTGTTGATGGGCGACGCTGCTGGTCGCGCGGCTGCATCCACCCGCTCGGCATGTACGTCGGGCCACACACGCCTGCAGTTCCAGATCTGCAGGGTCGGCGGCATCACGCATCACGCTCGTTGTCACTGGTCGCCTGCCGCCCTGACGGTCCTGCTCGCGTGTTCTGGCCGCAATAGACGGCTGCCAACATGGTCATCTAACTTATTGCAATACTATTTCACCTCTTTCATTTTATTTTGACACTGTAAAGATTTTGCTTGACGATTCCCGCGCTCCGCCTCTAGCTGTATCTTTACGAGTGTAAAGATTAGCCGAGAGGCTGCCATGACCATCTTCCTGATCCTCGCCCCCTACGGCGTCTTTCGCCCTGCTGATGCTGCTGACCTCGGCCGGCCGTCAGCCTGTTTGCCGCGCGCCGCGATCTGCCTCGCCGTGATCGCCTACGACATCGCGAGTGGCCGTTCGGTCAAAGATCCTCGGCGCCGGCGTCCGTCGTCGTGTTCACCGCGGTCGGCGGCTACGTCACCTTGATCGATCCGCACCTGAGCATCTCGGCGGTGAAGTTCGCGGTCGACACCGGCATGTTCCTGGTCTCGTTGATCGTCGATTATCGATCCGCACGCCCTTCACGCTGCAATATGCGCTCGAGGTGGTGGATGCCGAGACGGCCAAGCTGCCGGGCTTCATGAGGCGACCTACATCATCACCTGGGCGTGGACCGCTGTCGATGCGTGTTGATGATGACCGGCAATGTCGCGTTGATCTATGTGCCGGGCCTGCCGCTGTGGTCAGGACTTGCTGATCGCCTTCGCCGCCCGCAACAGTGCCGATCTACTTCACCAGATGGTATCCTGCAATACCGCAAGGCGAAGTACGGCATGCCGCGCCGGCCAACGCCCTGCCCGGAACGCACTGAAATCCAGCTGCAACCCAGCGCCATCCAACAGAGAGCAGCAGACGATGAAGGACGTATTCGCCAGACTGGGCGCCGATTTTTCTCCACCATCCTGTTCCTCGCGATCTATCTCGCCACCGACAACGTGCTGCTGGCGACCGGTGTTGCGATCGCCGGCGCGCATCGCCCAGGTGATCTACTCGCGCGTCAAGGGCAAAGCAGCTCGGCTACATGACCTGGGCGAGCCTGGCGCTCGTGATCGTGCTCGGCAGCGCGACGCTGCTGACCCACGACCCGCGCTTCGTGCTGGCGAAGCCCGCGATCGGGCATTTTGCGATCGGCGCCATCATGCTCAAGCGCGGCTGGATGCTGCGCTATCTGCCGCCGATCGTGACCGAGACCATTCCGGAATACGTCACCTTCGCGGGCTACGCCTGGGCCGCGCTGATGTTTCGTGCTCGCCGCCGGCACCATCGGCGTGGCGATGACCGGCGACATGAAGCTGTGGACGTTCTATGTCACCGTCGTGCTGGTCGGCGCCAAGATTGCGGCCTTCGCCATCCAATACGTCGCGTTTCGTGTTTTGGTCGGCAGCCGGCATCCGCGCCGCCGCCCACGCGCCTGAGACATACGCGTCAAAGGACGCTTGAGACGGTTGGGCTTGTGCGGCGAGATAGGCTATACCGCCGCATCAAGTTTGGCGGGATCTCGCGAACCATTCCGGTTTGCTGGGAAATATGTCGGGGAGACAAAAATGGCCGTGGACGGAAACTGGAATATCGTCATGAGCACGCCGATGGGCGAGCGCAAGGCGACGCTGACCCTGCTGAAGCTACCGGCGGTACGCTGACGGGCACGCAGGGCGCCGACGGCAATTCCGCGCGAAATCTTCGACGGCACCACCAGCGGCGACGACCGTCGCCTGGAAGGTCTCGATCACCAACCCGATGCCGCTGACGCTCGACTTCATCGGCAAGGTCTCCGGCGACAGCATGTCCGGCGAAATGGGCATCGGCCCGATGGGCAGTTTCCGTTCACGGGGACCAGGGCGTAAGGCCCTTTGACTCGTGTCCCGGCCTGATGCGCAATTGCGCACAGGGCGGGACGACAACGCCCAAATTCAATTCCTGATGCGTCCTCGCGCGGACGGCGAGGGCACGATGCCAATGGGATTGAAGGTGGAGCACCGCTTCGCCGTGCTGGTTATGGCGGTCCATTTGACGCGCGATGCCTTGCGGTTTGGTTCGTGAGGGGACCAGCTCGACGACCTCGCCCTCGAGGTGGAGCGTGTCGCCGGGCCGCGGACCGGCTTCATCCAGCGCAGACTCATCGACGCCGGCACCTAACAGCGGATGCGGCCCGAACGGCTGCACCTGCACCGCAAGGTCCATCGCGATGGCGGCGGTGTGCCATCCGGAAGGCGGCAAGCCCCTTGAAGGCGGTCTCTCTCGGCGGCCACCTCGTCCGTATGGAACGGCTGCGGATCGAATTCGGACGCGAACCGCTTGATATCGTCCGCGGTGATGGTTCACCTCGCCGCTCTTGAAGCGCATCCCGAGCTTCAAATCATCGAACCACTCGATCATGTGCGTCCTCGGCTGAGTCCCCGAAACGAGGACGATTACCCCAGATTCAATTCCTTGAAGAAGCCAGTCGCTCTTTGTCGTCGATGATGATGAAGGCCGGGAAATCCACCGACCTCGATGCGCCAGATCGCTTCCATGCCGAGTTCGGGATATTCCACCACCTCGACCTTCTTGATGCAGTGCTCGGCGAGGTTTGCCGCGGCACCGCCGATCGAGCCGAGATAGAAGCCGCCGTGCTTCTTGCAGGCCTCGCGCACCGCGACCGCGCGGTTGCCCTTGGCCACCATCACCATCGATCCGCCCGCCGCCTGGAACTGGTCGACGAAGGAATCCATCCGCCCCGCGGTGGTCGGGCCGAACGCGCCGGAGGCATAGCCGTCGGGCGTCTTGGCGGGACCGGCGTAATACACCGGATGGTTCTTGAAGTAGTCCGGCAGCGGCTCGCCCTTCTCCAGCCGCTCGCGCAATTTGGCGTGCGCGGAATCGCGCGCCACGATCATGGTGCCGGTCATCGACACCCGCGTCTTGATCGGATACTTGCGACAGCGTCGCCAGAATCTCCTTCATCGGCTGGTTGAGATCGATCTTGACGACCTCGCCGCCGAGCGACTGCTCGACCGCCGGCAGATACTGCGCCGGATTGTGCTCGAGCTCCTCGAGATAGACGCCGTCTTTGGTGATCTTGCCGAGCACCTGGCGGTCCGCCGAGCAGGACACGCCGAGCCCGATCGGCAGCGACGCGCCGTGGCGCGGCATCCGGATCACGCGCACGTCGTGGCAGAAATATTTGCCGCCGAACTGCGCGCCGACGCCGAGCGACTGCGTCATCTTCAAGGATTTCCTGCTCCATCTCCAGATCGCGGAAGGCGTTGCCGTCCGGCCGAGCCATGGGTCGGCAGCGCATCGAGATAGCGCGCGGAAGCAAGCTTTACGGTCTTCATGCAGAGTTCGGCCGAGGTGCCGCCGATCACGATCGCGCAGGTGATAGGGCGGGCACGCCGCGGTGCCCAGCGTCAGCACCTTCTCCTTCAGGAACGCCAGCAGGCGATCCTTGGTCAGCACCGACGGCGTCGCCTGGAACAGAAAGCTCTTGTTGGCGGAGCCGCCGCCCTTGGCCATGAACATGAACTTGTAGGCGTCATCGCCCTCGGCGTAGATCTCGCACTGCGCCGGCATGTTGTTGGCGGTGTTCTTTTCCTCATACATCGACAAGCGGCGCTACCTGCGAATAGCGCAGGTTGCGGCGCAGATAGGCGTCGCGCGCACCTTCCGAGCAGCGCGGCCTCGTCGTCGCCATCGGTGATGACGTTGCAGCCCTTCTTGCCCATGATGATCGCGGTGCCGGTGTCCTGGCATATCGGCAGCACGCCGCCGGCGGCGATGTTGGCGTTCTTCAGGAAGTCGAAGGCGACGAACTTGTCGTTGTCGCTGGCTTCCTTGTCATCGAGGATCTGAGCGCAGCTGCTTCAGATGCCCCGGCCGCAGATAGTGATTGATGTCGCCGAACGCGGCCTCCGACAGCGCCCGCAGCGCCTCGCGCGACACCACCAGCATGTCCTTGCCGAGCACCTTCTCGACCCGCACGCCCTCGGCCGTGATCTTCTTGTAGGGCGTGGTGTCCGCGCCCAGCGGAAACAGCGGCGTGTGCTTGTAGGGCGGAACGGGCTTCTGGTCGGGAAAGGCGGTGGGGGCGTTCATGGCGGGTTGTTCCTGTGGTTGAGAGTTAGGCCGGTTCTAGCCAAGCAAGGCATGGGTGAAAGGACAAAGCGGAGGACACCGGGCATGCCCGCAAATCAGCGGACATTCCGCTCCAGGCCAGGCGGAACAATTCACCCCTTCCCTTCCTGCTTCTCAGCATAGGCATCCACTAATGCGCGGATCATGCGCTGGTATGGAACGCCGCTGACGGGCGGTGCGTTTGGAAAAACGTCACCGACCGCTGTGACAGGCTCAGCGTCACTTGACGTTTTCCTCGCGAAAGCACCAACCGGTCCGGCGACGGCAAAACCTCGACGATCCTGACGCGGCCGATCCTCGCCCTTGCTGTACTTAACCGTTGGCTTCTTCGCCCATTGCCTTTCCCTTCCGCCAGTACCCGGCTCGAAAACCCTGATTCGTCCGTTTCGCCATGTGAAGCGTACCGTCAGTGACGGCGCCTTCGACCTGGCCAAAACAGAAGTAACGTCGTTCGTTGCCGCTATGGTCAATATCTTCGGCAATGACGCGCGACGGGTCGAGAAATGCGTGTTGAGCGAGCTCGAACCCTACTTCGTGCTTGGCCTGATTAACCCTGTCCTTGGTAGCATCCCATTCGAAATCGGACATCCAACCTAACCATCACGACGTATGTATACTATACCATACCTCTGGTATGGCTCAAGAGCGCCTGGATGCTTGCGAAGTGGCGTGACAGGGGCGTCGTAAATAGCCATTTTCCTGTGAACCCGTCGTTCCTCCGTCCGAGACAAAGGTTGGCAAACCCGATTTTTGGACCACATGACGAGTGACGATAGCAGAAATGGCCGAACCTTTGGCACAACCGCCGCCCGCGCCGGATTGGCCTGCGCATCGTGCTGGCGGCCATCGCGCTGTTCGAGCTTTGCGACGGCCTGTCGGGCGCGACGGCGCTGCTTGGCGATGTCGAAAATCCCCGGTCGGCCGGCGCGATCATCAGAGGCGCATCTGGCCACCGGCCGGTGCTGGCGCTGTCGGCGCTGATGTTCGCTGCGATCGGCTATGTCAGGCACGCGATCCTGGCGCTCGGCGCGGTCGTGGTCATGACCTGGTTGGATACATGCCGTCGGTGGTGCTGCACGGGTTCGATTTCTGCAGGTCCCTTGCAGCGGTGCAGACGTCTGTGCAAATCATCGCGTTTCCCCTGATGGGCGCCTGCGCCATCGCACTCGCCGCGCGCGACCAGCGGCTGGGGTCGCCACGGCGCTGGTCAGTATCCTGACGCTGTTCACCCGTCCAGCACGATGCCGTTCTTCGTCGCCATCATGATCCACGGCTTCCGATTGACTTTCGGATCGCCCGCTTTGCAGGAACCTGCCGCGCAAGCTTCAATACGGGCGCAAAGGGGCAGATTTCACATGACACCGCGACGACAGTTTCGCCGACCGGTGCTGCTCGCGGCAGCACTTGCGCTGGCCGCCTTCTCGACCTCAGCCGGCCCGCGCGCCGACCGCTGCGACGACGTCGCCAAACAGCTCGCCCAGCCAGCTGACGGACCAACGGTAAACTGCAAAGGTGGCCGCCAACATCGTCTATCTCTCGCATCCGGCCGGCAAAGGAGATGTCGCTCGGTTGCCGCGGCGAGAACTACTCCATCGAACTCTATGCCAAGGGCGACCGGCCCGAGCGGGAAATTCTTCAACCTGGTCGGCGCGCCGCGGCGGCCATCGTCTTCACGGTGACGAAGCGACCACGACCGGCACCACGCGCTGCCTGAAGCGCATGGGCATCCTGCGCGGCGACAGGATCACCATGCGCTACCGGCGGCTCAGCATGGAATGCACGCGCACCAAGACCGACGCATCGATTGCGCGTCACGCGCGGCAGGGACGAGTAGTAGCGGCGGCATCACCCGCAGCCGTCAGCTCCGCAATCCGGTCAGCACCCGGCCCCAGCCGGGCGCATCGCGTCATAGGCCGCTTGGTTGCCGCGGGAAGACGAAGCCGTCATGCACCATCCGCAAGTTCGTGCCGCCCTCGACCGGCGTCTGCGTCCAGGTCACGGTGGGAATCGAGCCGGCTGCCATAGTCCGGGTTGGAATCCGAGCCGCCCCTCCAGGAATAGCGCAACAGCCGTGGTGGATCGGCGGCGAACACCACGTTGGACCACGCTATCTCGCGCGCTGGCAACCCGCCGCGCCGCGCGAATTCCACCGCTTTCTATGATCGCAAGGCCCCCGTTCACCATCGGGCGGGATAGGCGGCGACCGCGGGCCGGCATTCACACATCGTTCGCATCAATGCCGCCAAGTGTCGTAGGCAACGAAAGGACACTTGCGATGAGTGTCTCGGCCAGGTCATCGCGCCGGCCGATCACAGCGCCTCGCACCAGAGTCCCCGACTGATGCCGGACGGCGCTGCCGCCGACGGCACGCGCACACCCAGCCGACGCTATTGGCTGCGCTTCCGCCCGGACAGGGCACGCGGATCGACCAACTCGCGTAGGGCTGCGCTCCTCGCCCTCCGGCGGGATCTAAACGCCGCAAGTTCGCCGAAAAATCGCGCGACGATGTCCCAGTGAACGGGACACCGCATGATCGCGAAACTCCTGCTGCAGAACACGATTCTGTGTCGTTGCGATGGGCGTGCTGTTGTTCGCGTCCGCAGGCACGCTGCACTGGCCCGGCGCGTGGGCGTTCCTGGCCACCTCGGCGATCCTCGGGCCTGCCTGCGGATTGTGGCTTGCCAGGACCGATCCGGCGCTGCTCGCCGAGCGGATGCGGCCGACAGCGCAGACGAGCAGCCGGCCGCCGACAAGAAGTTCATGCTGGCGTTCGGCTGTGAGCGCATTCGATCTGGCTTGTCGCGATGGGCCTCGACCGGCGCATGCAGGCCTCCGCCGTCCCGCTCGCCGCTGCAGGCGCTGGGCTCTGCGATGCTACCTGCTCTCGACCGGCTTCATCATGTGGGTGTTTCGCGACAATTCCTTTGCGGTCCCCGTGATCAAGGTGCAGGCCGACACGCGCACCATCAGCGTGATCTCGACCGGGCCTTACGCCTGGGTGCGCCATCCCATGTATAGCGGCATCATGCTGTTCTTCGTCGGCGTCCCGCTGCTGCTGGGTTCGTGGTGGGGCCTGGCTGATCGCGCCGTTGTTCGCCGTGCTGTTCGCTGGTACGCGCAGGCATCGAGGAGCGCGCGCTGGTCGCGGGGCTGCCGGGCTATGCTGACTATGCCGCGCGGGTGCGCTATCGTCTGGTGCCGGGAGTTTGGTAAAGGGGATCGCGATGCCTGACAGCAAGACCTACACGCGGCGGCTGCCATTGCGGCCAGGTGCGCTTCGAATGCACCACCGACATGGCCATGGTGACCGCCTGCAACTGCTCGATCTGCACCAAGAAGGGCCTGCATTTCACGTTCCTCGTCGCCGAAGAGCTTCCAGCTCCGCGCCGGCGAGGAGAATCTGCGCGAATACCTCTTCAACAAGCACGCCATCCGCCACCAGCTCTGCCTCGATTGCGGCGTCGACGTGTTCGCGCGCGGCGTCAAGCCCGACGGCAGCGAGGTGGTGGCGCTGAATGTGAGCTGCATCGACGGCATCGAGCTGTCGAAGATCGCGATGACGCCGATCGATGGAAGGAACAGGTGAGGCGTCGTCCGTCCATGGCCACGACTCGTGCCCGAGTCATCACATCATGGATCCCAAGTGAACTGGGCATCGCAGCGTGCACGGAATGACGGAGTCTACAAATCCAGCGCCTTGTACCGTCGGAAAATCCCGTCCTCGTTGAACGGAATCCGCCGCTCGCTCGAAAGATACGCCTTGATGTTCGGCCGCGCGGCGACGCGGTCGCGCAGCTCGATCAGGCGCGGGAATTTCCCTCTCGAAACGCCTGCATGCGCTTCGGAAAGGCGTAGCGCAGCCCTTCCACGATCTGGAACAGCGACAGATCGACATAGGTCGGCGCGGCGGCCGGTGACGTAGGCGCCGCCATTGGCCTTCAACAAGTCCTCGAAATAGCCGAGATATTTCGGCACCCGCTCCTTCCAGAATTCCTCCGTGCGCTTCTTCGCCGGCGCCTTCTGGCTCCTCGTAATAGAGCGACGGCGCCGAGCGGATGATGGGTATCGTGGATTTCCAGCAACGAAGTCGGCGATCGTGAGCTGCAGCTCGATGCACCCGCAACTTGTCCGGCTTCCGCCTTCGGCGCCAACCCATGGCGCGCGCCGAGATAGAGCAGGATGTTGGCGGTCTGCCCGATCACGAGATTGCCGGCCTTCGAGGAACGGCGGCGCGAACGGCGGCGTGCCCTTCCGCGCCTCCATCATCTTCATCATCGCATCCATGCCGTCGCCGCGCCGCGCGACGTCGGTCATAGGCAGCGCCGGCCTCCTCCAGCGCGAGGCGCACATATTCGCCGCGGCCCTGAATCGTGGGCCAGTAATAGAGCTGATAGCGCATCGACGGCATCTCCTGGGCACCGGTTCACCGCCCCAGCAAATCATTCCCTGCTTCGTTCGTCACCATGCAACGCGCTGCTCAGCCGGTCGAATTCTCCATAGGCATGAATCTGTCCGAAGGCTGGAGGCCGTGTTTGCCTCGCGCTTCAGACCTCGGATTTCTCACACGACAGGAGAATGGGATGGCGGATAACAAGAAGAAACGCGGCGGTGCCGATCGCGCGCTGACGCATCGGCGAGTCTTACGAAGTCGCCTACTGGTCGAAGAAATTCAAGATCACTCGGCCAGGCTGAAAGCCGCGGTCGCCGCCGGGCATTCGTCGAAAAATGTCACCGCCTATCTCGCCAGGAAAAAATGACCAGGAAGACCGCCAAAAAGTCTGCCAGGAAGAAGACGGCCAGCAAGACTGCCAAGAAAGCCGCAAGCGCTGCCTACGCGAGGCTAGATCGAATGGCGGCCGCGAAAGCGGCTGCGTCCCTCTTCGGGGAGAGTTGGGTTGCCGCCGCGGTCAAACTCTTCGTGTGGAGAGAGCCCCCACCCGTCGCGCTCGCCGAGCGCAGGCACCTCCCCGCAAGCGGGGAGGTGCCGCGAGTCCGCGGATAGGCCGATCTCAACCAAACATCATCCCGCGTTAGGTCCGGTTTGCCAGCCGCCTCTGAAGGAGTGCTCGCTCCTGGCCGCCTCGGCCAAACCACCACCGATCTGGCTCCGAGTAAGGCCCATATCCCTTAGCTCGCGGTCGGAAAGAGTCCGCAGAATGGTCAGATTGGCTTGATGTTCGCGCTGCGCAATAATGGCGGCAACGAAGTTATTGACGACCCGAACAATACCCCGCGCAAAAAGCCTTGTGTGACCTTTGAACCGCAATCGGGGTCGTGTCAGTAATGTTACTCAGAATGCTCATGGTGAACCATCACTCGACGAGTTTGGTCCCCCTTATCCCACCTGCATCATCGCAAACGGTACGCCTCCAAGACTTCCAAGTAAGGATGAGTTTCCCTTTGGATTAGCCCGAGAAGCAATCACTTAAGCGTGCAGTTCTCGTGAACAGTCCATGCCGACTCCAGGCCGCTCGTGCCGCAGTAGCGGAAGCCCCTGCGACCGCGCGGAAGTGACCGTCCTAGCCCAGCCGAAGCCCATGCCCACGAGGCCGCAGCTGGCATCGTGGGCGATTTTTGCAATGAAAGGGCCGAAAGCACCAGTTCGCCGCGAAGCAATACAGCAGGCCGTCGCCGCCGGTGCTCTTCAGATCGGCCTGCGAGCAGCCGCCGTCAGGGCCGCGCGAGGGATGCGAGGAATTCCACGATTTCGATGCGTCGTCGTCGCGCAGACCGATGCGGTCGAAATGCCCGACCATCGCCGAGCCCTTGCGTAGCAGCTCGTCCAGTTCTTGCAGGTGCGGTCCTCGCCGGCCGCAAAGGCCGTGCCGTCGGCCTGCGAGCCCGTCAGCACGTCGTGGCGGTTCGGCGTGTCGCCGCGGCCGTTGATGACCTCGCCCTTCTCGGTCAGCGCGGTCTGCTTGGTGAGGTTGTTGCCGGCGCTGTGCAGATCGGCGACATCCTTGGCGATCACGACGCCCTTGGCGTTCTGCCACGGCCCCTTGCCGATGCGGTCGCGCGCATTGACCGCAGGCTTGACCGTCGGCCGCCTGGGTCGAGAGATAGGCGCGCCAGGTCTTGGCGCGCCGGCGCCCGGCGGCCTGCGCCAGCGTCTGGCAGTGATTGTCGGCGCCGGCGAGCCCGCCGAGATTGCCGCCATTGCCGATGCCGCTGCTGGTCAGCGAAGAAGCTGGTGTCGGCCGATTGCGCCTGCGCCGGCACGCGCCGCGAGCACCGAGATCGGCGGCAACGGCGCAACACATGCGGGCGCGATGATCCGGCGAAGACGCTTCTGTCATTGTCGATCTGCTCCCGGTTGATTGTTGTTGGCGCCGCTCGTCATCAACACGCCGTCGGCAGGAGCATTATTCCGGTTTCGCGACGGCACGATCGAGCCCGAAAGACAAAAAGGCGCCGCGGAATGAACCGCGGCGCCTTCGTCATCGTGCTTCGGCAGGCGATCAGCTGGTCTGCTGGATCGCCGAGAGTTCCCAGCTCGCCGCCGCGCGGCCGCGCGAAGGTCCCAGACCTCGGTCGCTTCGACCGGGGGTGTCGCTGCCGGCGACCACACGGCCGGTGGCGCGCTCCAGCGTCTTGTCGACCAGCGAGAACCGCATCGCCACGCTCGCATAGTCGGTCTCGCCCTCGCGCCAGGCTTCCGCAAGGTCGCCCTGCAGCAGCTTGACGTCGGACACCTTGTTGACGTCGTTGCTGGCCTTGTTCTGCTTCGAGGTCCTTGGAGAAATACGACACCATTTCGGGCGTCGCGAGCGTGTGCAGCTTGGCGACGTCCTCATTCGACCACGCGGCCTGGATCTCGCCGAGCAGGCGTTCGAACGGCCTCATAGTCGGCAGGCAGGATTTCGAGCGGCGCGCTGCCCGATCCCAGTCCGAAAGCCCATTCCGGAGCGGAAGCTCGGTTGCGCAGGAGCCGGCGCCGCAGCGGGCGCGCCGGCATAGGCAGGCGCGGGCGTGTGCGCGGCGCTGCCACCACGACATCGCCAGCCGCACCACGATGACGATCAGGCCGATCTGCAGGAGCAGGCCGAAGATCGACGACAGACCGCCGAGGCCGGAGAACATCCCGCCGCCGAACAGCATGCCGAACAGGCCGGCGCCGAGGAAGCCCGCGGCGAGGCCGCCGAGCAGGCCCATGCCGGCCGGTTGAAGAAGCCGCCCTGGCTGCGCCACCCGCAGCCGTAGCGCGCCCATCCCGGGGCTACCCGGCTGGGTGAAGGTGCGGTTGAACGGTTGCGCCGTGCCCGGCGCGGTGGTCGTAGCTGGGCGGCGCCGAAAAGGTCCGCGATCCCCGCGAACCGGAGCTGCCGCCGCCGCCGACACGGGCGTCGGCCGACGAGATCGCCATCGCCGAGGGAACCGCCAGCGAAACGACGACGGCGATCGCCCGAACAATTCCGCGCGTGCGTTGCGTGAAATTCATGTCTTTTTCCTCAATTCCCCGGCATGGGGAAGCGCCCCTAAGATGGGCAGGCGCTGCTCAAAAGTGAAGCCGTAATCGGGAACCGCGGCTGCGGCCCTCGGTCGCGGGGATGTGACGATTGGGCTGGTTGTGAAGCGGCGCGGGCGCTCTAGTTGCGTCATGGTTTCCTTCACCTTCGCGACCAGCGCGCTCGAGCGCGAAGGGCTTTGCCAGGAAGGCGAACTGCTCGTTTTCCGGCAGGCTCTTGTCGAAGGCTTCTTCGGCATAACCGGAGACGAAGATGATCTTCAGGTTCGGATTGCGCTGCCGCATCTCCTTGAGCAGCGTCGGGCCGTCCATTTCCGGCATCACCACGTCGGAAACGACGCAGATCGACGGCGCCGTTCTTCTCGTCCAGCGCTTCCATCGCCTCGATGCCGTTGGCGGCCTCGATCACGCTGTAGCCGCGCGAGCGCGAAGCCGCGCGCGTTCAGCGAGCGCAGGCCGTCCTCGTCCTCCACCAGCAGGATGGTGCCCTGCCCGGTCAGATCGGCCTCGGGGCTTCGGCGGCTCGGCTGCGCAGCTTCCTTCGCCGCGCCGTTAGTGGCTTGCGGTTCGGGCGCGGCCTCCAGTTCGGGACGATGCCGCGGCAGGAAGATGCGGAACGAGGTGCCCTGGCCGGCCTCCGAATCCACATAGACGAAGCCGCCGGTCTGCTTGACGATGCCATAGACCGGTCGACAGACCAAGGCCCGGTGCCCTTGCCGACTTCCTTGGTGCGAGAAGAACGGCTCGAAGATCTTGTCGACGATGTCGGCGGGAATGCCGGTGCCGGTGTCGGTGATATCGATCCGGACATAGTCCGCCGCCGGCATGCCCTTGTAGGGACATCTGCGCGGATTCATCCGCTGTCACATTGCTGGTCTTCACCGTCAGCTTGCCGCCGTCCGGCCATCGCGTCGCGAGCGTTGACCGCGAGATTGACGATCACCTGCTCGAACTGCGAGACGTCGACCTTGACCGGCCAGAGGTCGCGGCCGTGCACGAGGTCGAGCTTGACCTTCTCGCCGATCAGGCGGCGCAGCAGCATGGTGAGGTCGGATCAGCGCGTCGCCGAGGTCGAGCACCTGCGGCCGCAGGCGTCTGGCGGCGCGAGAACGCCAGCAGCTGCCGCACCAGCGTCGCCGGCGCGGGTCGCGTTCTGCTTGATCTGCATGATGTCCTGGAACGACGGATCGGTCGGCTTGTGCGCGTTCAGCAGGAAGTCGTTCGCCATCATGATGGCTGACAGCACGTTGTTGAAGTCGTGCGCGATGCCGCCGGCGAGCTGGCCGACCATGTCCATCTTCTGCGACTGGTTGATCTGGTTCTCCAGCGTGCGCCGCTCGGTGGTCTCCAGCATGTAGACGATCGCGGCCTCGGTATCGCGCTCGTCCTCCTCGACCGCGGTGACGAAGAACTGCCCCCAGCGCTCCTTGGCGCCGTCGAGCATGGCCTCGACCGGGGCGATGTCGCCCCTGCCCTTCGGCCGCCTGGTTGATCGCCGCGATCAGGAGGCCGCGGTCGCGGGCGTTCACGGTGCGGAAGATCGATTTGTTCGCGGCGCCGTCGGCGCTGAGGCTCTGCGCCAGCTTGGCGAAGCGGGCATTGGCGCGCACCACCGCGCCGCCGCGGTCCACTGTCGCGATCGCCATCGGGGTATGGTCGAAGAAGCGCATGAAGCGGACTTCGGCGGCGCGCTCCGGATCGGAATGCTCGTCGCGGGCGCGGCTGATCACCAGCGTGCGCGACGCGCCGGGCGCGCCGTCGGCGCCGAACGCCAGCTTGTGATAGAGCCGCACCGGCATGGTCTTGCCGCCGCGCATGCGCAGGTCGATGTCGAACACCTCGGTCTTGACTTCGCCCGGCACCGCCACGATCGAGGTCAGCAGCGCCGCGCCGTCGCCTGATACGATGTCGGTCAGCTTCAGGCCGCCCGAGCCGATCTCGGCGAGATCGTAATCCAGCCAGCTCGCCAGCGTCGCGTTGACATAGACGATGTCGCCGGCAGGATTGACCGAGAAGAAGCCGCAGGGCGCGTGGTCGAGATATTCGATCGCGTGCTGCAGTTCCTGGAACACGTCCTCCTGGCGCTCGCGGTCCCGCGTGATGTCGGCGATCGACCACACCGCATATTTTGCTTCGCGCTTGCTCGCGCCGAGCGGACGCACCCGCATCCGCAGCCAGCGGCCATGCGCGCCGTCCTGGCCCGGCGATACGGACTTCCTCCTGCTGCCGCTTGCCCTCGCGCGCTGCTTTCAGCAGGCGGAACACCGCTTCCGAGACGTCGGGGTTGCCGATGAAGACGCGTTCGACCGGGCGCACGTCCTGCGCGGTCGCGGCTCCCGTCGAGCGCCAGATAGGCGGCGTTGGAATAGACCACGTGGCCGCTCGGAGTCGGTCACCGCCAGCCCGTCATGGGCAGTGGTCGGCGATGCGGCCCCATCACGGGATCGTCGGCGGTGCGGTCGGTGAAACGGATGATCGCCGGCGGCAAAGGCGAACAGGTTGAACAGGCCGACCATCGCGAGCAGCGCCAGCACGCCGAGGATATAGGGCTGGGCCTGGGCGCGGCCGATGGTCATCAGCACGACCGCGACCGCGACGATGCCGGCGGCCACCAGCAGCACCAGCACGATGCTGCCGCCCCGCCGCGCCGGCTCATGGGCCGCGAAGGGCTCGGCGGACGGATGGCTGGTCAGTTTCGGCGGTCATATCAGGAAGACGCAGCCCGTCGGCATGGGATGGCGCGCTGATTTGCGCGCCTCTCCTGAGTGCCTGAATCGACCCTGCAAGCGCAAGTCCATCAGGCGGCTATTTGAGTTAGGCATTTCAAGGCGATTTCGGTTCCATCCGTTACGTCCGCCGGCCGGCAAGCCCGCGCTTCAGGCCCATGACGTAGCCGATGATTTCGGCAACCGCATGATAGTGCTCGACCGGGATCTTCGTCGTCGATATCGACGGTTGCATAGAGCGCGCGCGCCAGCGGCACGTTCTCCACGATCGGAATGTCGTGCTTCCTGGCGACTTCCTGATCTTGAACGCGATATTGTCGACGCCCTTGGCGACGCAGACCGGCGCCGACATGCCGCGGTCGTAGGACAGCGCCACCGAATAGTGGGTCGGGTTGGTGATGACCACGCTGGCCTTGGGACGGCGGCCATCATGCGCTTCTTCATGCTGCTGCTGCCGCAACTGCCGGATCTTGCCCTTGATGTGGGGGTCGCCTTCGGACTGCTTGAACTCGTCCTTGATCTCCTGCAGCGACATCTTCTGCCGCTCGTACCATTGCCGGTACTGGAAGAAGTAATCGGCGATCGCGACCGCGGCCAGCATCGCGACCACGGCGCCCATCAGATGCAGCGTGAGGCTGGTGGTGACGCCGAGGATCGCCGACGGATCGAAGCGCAGGAACGATTCCAGCCGATGGCGCTCCGGCCACAGCACCACCATCATGACGGCGCCGAGCGCGATCAGCTTGAACACGCCCTTGGTGAAGTTCGCCACCGCCTGCTTGCCGAAGATGCGCTTGAAGCCGGCGCCGGGTGACACCTTGCTGAATTTGGGTTTGAGCGATTCCGCTGACCACACCAGCCGGTGCTGGATCATGTTGCCCGCGATCGCAGCAATCATCAGCATCAATAGCGGCACACCGACGGCCGCCAGCACGGCATAGGCCGAGTGTGTTGCCGAGCTGCAGCAGCGCGGTGCCGTCGGTGTGCAGCATGCCGGCATTGGCGACGAGGTTGCGCAGCGGCATCAGGATGCCGCCGCCCATCGAACCCGAGAAGGTCGACAGCACCAGCGTGGCGCCGGCGATCACGAACCAGGTGTTGACTTCCTGGCTTTTGGCAACATCTCCGCGTCGCATGCGCGTCGTCGAGACGTTTTTGGGTGGGGTCTTCTGTCTTGTCGTCGCTGTCGTCGGCCATCGCGGCACCCTAGCTTTTGTTTGAGCATGATCTCCGCGCAAAACGCGTTCCGCGTTTGTCGCGAGGGAAAACCGGCATCCACTTTTCCGGATCATGCTCTATTTCAGCGGTGTCAGCTCGTGCATAACGCCGGTGAAGTAGTTCGAGATACGTCCCCATCATCGCCGTGATGACGAGGGCGAAGATCAAAAAGCCAACCATGATCGAGAGCGGCACGCCGACGAAATAGACCTGCATCGCCGGCATCAGCCGCGCCAGCACGCCAAGCCCGATATTGAAGACGAGGCCGAACACCAGGAACGGCGCCGACAACTGCATGCCGATCTTGAAGGCGGCGGCGAACGCGCGCGTGGCAAGGGCCGCCACGTCGCCGGTCGGCATGCATCTCGCCCGGCGAGAAGATCCGGTAGCTCTCGTTCAGCGCGGCGATGACCAGATGATGGCTGTCGGTCGCAAACAACAGCGCCATGCCGAGGATGGTGAGGAAGTTGCCGATCAACAGGCCCTGCTGGCCCTGGGTCGGATCGACGGCGGTGACGAAGCCGAGGCCGAGTTGCTGGGCGATCACCGAGCCTGCGACCGCCAGCGCCGACAGCGTGACCCGCGCGGTGGCGCCGAGCACCACGCCGATGATGATCTCGTGCACCATCAGGACCGCCAGCGAACGTCATCGAGGTCAGGTCGACCTGATAGGCGGCGCGGTGCAGCGGCAGGATGACCAGCGTCAGCAGCAGCGCAATCGCCGAGCTTGACGCGCACCGGGATGTTGCTCTCGCCAAACCCCGGCAACAGCATCACCATCGCGCCCGACGCGGGCGAACACCAGCATGAAGGTGGCGGCAAGGGCCGGCAGCAGGGATATATCGACGCGCATGATTTAGACACAGTGCGGTGGATTTAACATTCGCATCAGCATTTTGCCGCGAGTCCTCCATGCGAATGTCAAATCCAAAGACCGCACTGAAGACTCATATTTATTAATGTCCCTTCGGGTCCTAACATTCGCAAAAGAACCCGCCGCGACAGGATGCGAATGTTGGACCCGGGACATTAGTGCATCAACCGCCTATGATTCGCGACGATATCCGCATCATGTGGCCGTGCAGCGAATCCGCCATGAACGGCAAAGCCAGCAATAAGCGTCACGAAGATCGCGAGAATCTTCGGCACGAAGATCAGCGTCTGTTCCTGGATCTGCGTCAGCGCCTGGAACAGCGACACCACGACGCCGACCACAAGGCCGACCACCATCAAGGGCGACGACACCACCACGATGGTCCAGATCGCATCGCGCGCCACGTCGAGGGTTTCAGCACCGGTCATTGCAACTTCCTGTCCACTCTGGAGATATTGGTACCGTCATTGCCTGCGACAAACGCGAAGCGTTTGCGCAAGGAGCGCTGCGACGAAGCAATCCATCCTTTCTTTTCGCAGCGAGACAGATTGCTTCGCTGCGCTCGCAATGACGGCGTCATCAGATCGGCATCTTCATGATGTCTTCGTAGGACTGGATCACCCGGTCGCGCACCGACACCAACGTCGAGACCGCGACGTCGGTCTCCGCCACCGCCGTCACCACGTCCACTGACGTTGGCCTTGCCGGACGTCATCGCCATGGTCTGGGCGTCGGATTTCTTGCCGGCCTCCATGACGGAGCCTGACGGCGTCCTTGAGCAGCGCGCTGAAGGACGGGCCGCCCGCAGTCTGGCCGCCCTTCTCCGCGCCGCCGGATTCCAGCATGCGGGCGAGGTTGGCGTAGGCATTTGCAGCAACTGTCGGTGATGCCATGGTTCTATGGTTCCTGTTTCAGGCCTTGAGGATGTCGAGCGTGCGTTGGATCATCCGGCGCGTGGCGCTGATGATGTTGAGGTTGGCTTCATAGGACCGCTGCGCTTCGCGCATGTCGGTCATTTCGATCGACCGGATTGACGTTGGGATATTTGACGTTGCCGGAAGCGTCTGCCGCCGGGTTGCTCGGCTCGTATTTGATGCGGAACGCCGACTGGTCGGGCGGATCTTGCCGAGCGTCACCACCTTGGCGTCCAGCGTGCGGTCGAGCGCGGAGGAGAATGTCGGCACCTTGCGGCGGTAGGGATCGCCGGTGGAGGTCGGCGGCGGTGGAATCCGCGTTCGCGATGTTTTCCGAGATCACCCGCATCCGCCCGGCCTGCGCGCGCAGGCCCGAGGTCGCGATGCTCATCGAGCGGGCGAAGTCACTTCCATCATCTGCCATGATCCGGTTCCCTTAATAGCTGACGCGTCAGCGCTTTCCGATCGCGGTCTTGAGAAGTCCGAGGCTGCGGCTGTAGAGCGAGGTGGCGGCCGCATAGTCCATCTGGTTGGCGGAGACCTTCATCATCTGGTCTTCCAGATTGACTGCGTTGCCCGCGGGCCGGGTCAGGAAGCCGCTCTTGCCGCCATCGCCGTTGAAAGCTTTGTGCGCCGCCGGAAACGCCGATGTGGCTTGAACTGGTACGCATCATCGCCAGCGATCCCATGGTTCCGCCGACAGTGGTGCCGGTTCCCTTGTTATCGAATTTCGGCTCGACCAGGTCGCGCGGCTGAAGTTCGGGGTGTTGGCGTTGGAGATGTTTTCGGCGAGCACTCGCTGGCGTTCCTGGTGCCACTGCATCTTGGTGCGCAGCGCCGACAGGATCGGAAGATCGTTGATGGCCATCGCGAGCGGCTCCCCGTTAACCTCTGGCAGACGCCGCCAGCTAGGCAGAATTTGCCCGGTGCATGGTTAACGGCTGGTTAAAATCGCCGACTCTTGACGTGGACAACGCAACTGCGCCCTCGCGAACGACGAAACGAGCGCATTTTCGCCACGAAATCTGCGTTAACCAGCAAAGGCCAACGCGGCGGCGGGCGCTCAGAAGTCGTTTTGGATCAAGCGATTCTTGGTCTATTAATTAACGAGCGGCAGCGTTTGCCGTGGGAATTAAGAAATAAGGCTGATCTCGGGCGTGATTCGCCGTTGGACGGATCGCTATCCGCTACCGTCAGAAGCAAGCCAATCTGAGAACGCCCGTGGCCGGGGACTAGAGAATGCAGACACTGACATTCCTCTTCGCATTCATCGCCGTTCTGGCGCTGATCGGCGTCGCCGCGTGGCTGGTTCGCCGCTTCGCCACCAACCGCCTCGGCGCCAACACCAACCGCGGGCGGATGCCGCGGCTGGCCGTGATCGACGCCGCCGCCGTGGACGGCCGCCGGCGCCTGGTGCTGGTCCGGCGCGACAATGTCGAGCATCTCCTGATGATCGGCGGTCCCAGCGACATCGTGGTTGAACCCAATATCGTCCGCGCCATGCCCGGCCGTGACCAGATGGCGCCCCGGCCTGCGGTCACCGGCGAGCAGCCGCCCCGTATCGCGCCGCTGCCCGATGCCACCTGGAGCGACGATGGCGCAGAACTGACTGCACGGTCTGCCGACGCCTTCGATCATGCCGAGCCGCAGATGCCCGAGCCGCCGCCGCGCCCGTTGCGCCCCTCTTTTGCCGATGAAGTCCGCCGCCCGGCGCCGCCGTCGGTCGCCGAGCGCCGCAGCGATCCGCTGGCAGGCTTTGACGCCGGAGCCGGTGGGCAGCCGGCTGGAACCGCGTCCCGACCCGATCCCGCCGCGCCTGACCGCGCACCGAGCACGCTTGATGCCGCGGCCGCAGCGTTCGGTCGAACCGCCAAAGGCGCCGCCCCGGTCCGTGCGCCTGAAGCGCGCCGCGGCACCGCCGCCGCCACCTCCACCCCCTCCACCTCCGCCGCAGTCCAGCGCCGACCAAAACCTCGCCGAGATGGCGCAGCGGCTGGAAGCAGCGCTTCGCCGGCCGGCCGACGCGCCGATCGCACCTCCCGTCGCGCCTGAGCCGCCGCCCGCTCCGCCCCGCGCGCGGCGAGGCCCCCGCCTGTTCCCGCACCTGCTCCCGCGCAGCGAAGAGCGGCTTTGAGAATCTCGAAGACGAGATGGCCTCCTGCTGGGCCGCCCGAAGAACTCTTCGTGAGATCGGCGAAAGCCCCGCGTAGAGTTTTATTTTTGCAACCCTGATAGCCGCCGGATCGCTCGCCGATCCGGCGCTGGCGCAGGATATCAGCATCAATCTCGGCCAGGGCAATGGCGGCGTCACCGAGCGCGCGATCCAGCTGATCGCGCTGTTGACGGTGCTGTCGATCGCGCCGTCGATCCTGATCATGATGACGTCGTTCACCCGGATCGTGGTGGTGCTGTCGCTGCTTGCGCACCGCGCTCGGCACCGCGACCGCGCCGCCGAACTCGGTGATCATTGCGCTCGCGATGTTCCTGACCGCGTTCGTGATGGGCCCGGTCCTGCAGAAATCCTACGACGACGGCATCAAGCCGCTGGTCGCCAACCAGATCGGCGTCGAGGACGCGCTGCAGAAAGCCTCGGTGCCGCTGCGCGGTCTTCATGCAGAAGAACGTGCGCGAGAAGGATCTGAAGCTGTTCGTGGACCTCTCAGGCGAGCCGCCGCCGGCGACGCCGGAAGACATGTCGCTGCGGATCCTGGTGCCGGCCTTCATGATCTCCGAACTGAAGCGCGCCTTCGAGATCGGCTTCCTGCTGTTCCTGCCCTTCCTGATCATCGACCTCGTGGTGGCTTCCGTCCTGATGTCGATGGGCATGATGATGCTGCCGCCGGTCGTGGTGTCGCTGCCGTTCAAGCTGATCTTCTTCGTTCTGGTCGATGGCTGGTCGCTGGTGGCGGGAAGCCTGGTGCAGAGCTGCCAGGGCTAGCGGTGCTGAGATAACCGGGAGATTACCGATGCCGAACGCACGACTGGCATCATGCCGACGATCTCGGCGCGCTGCTGGCGTTGTTTGCGGATTCCGGCGTCAGCCGGAGAGCGCGGAGCCAGAGCGGGCCGAACAGATCTGGGTGCAGATGCTGGCGCGCGAGGGGCTTGCCGTGTTCGTATCGGATGGCGATGGCAGGATCGTCGCGACCTGCATGCTGATCACCGCGCCCAATCTGCTGCGCGGCGGTCGTCAGCATGCGCAGTCATCGAAAACGTCGTCACCCATCCCGCTTTCCAGGGACGCGGCCACGGTCGCGCTGTGATCGCTGCCGCGCTCGCCGAGGCGTGGAAACGCGACTGCCACCAGGTGCTGCTGCAAAGCGGCCGCGCCGATCCGCGCGCGTCACCGGTTCTACAGAGAGATGCGGCTTTGCGCCGGGACTTCGTACCGCCTACTGCGCGCGGCGGCCTGCGGATTAAAGCGCGTTCGATGACTTTCGCCCAAATTGGGCGCACGGTATTCTTGAAATATGCGAATTATTGCCCGGCGTACTTTGCGAGTTCGTGGACGGGCGAAGAGGGCAGAAAGACCACTATGCGTTGAAAGCTGCCTTGGACGCCTGGTTCGACGAAGTCAGGAAGGCACGTTGGTCTAGCGCAGCGGATGTGGAAGGCGCGGCGTGAGCAGCACGCTATCAGCACGGAAGCCGTTCTTTGACTCGCCGGCCAACCCTTTTTCCGACCCAGAGTCCCCTTATCCCTTCACGTCATATTGCTTGCTGAGGTGGTCGCCGATCTGCACCAGCATCGCGACGCATTCGGGATAGCCGGGCTTGGCTACCGTTGCCTCATCGGCCTTGGCCCGGAATTCCCAGCTGATCGCCGTCGGGGATCACCGAGATGACCATTCCATCGGGCAATCGGCATGGACCTTCAATTCGGCCCCTCGCCATCGCAATCAGTTCGGCTTCGGTCTTGACGGGCTTGCTCATGGGGGCGACGTCCTCCGGCGATGTGTTTGTTTATTGAGCGCAGGTTGCCGGTTCGGGAGGCGTCTGTCGAGGGGACGATGCGCGGCTATTTCGGGATGTGCTTGGTGAATATCCTGATGACACAGCCCTTCACGGTCGGCGCCGCGTCGAACATATCGGATGCGATGCGCTCGACGGCCTCCCGCAACGCCAGTGAACTGCGCCTGCCTTGCAAGGCTCTCGGTGCCCTTGACGCCGGCAAGCTCGTCCATGGCGGCATCACTGATCTGACAGTCGACCGTCTCGCCGCCATTTTGCATGGTGAACTTGAACGCCAGACGTTCGCTGTCGTGTCCTACAATTCGGCCCCTTGTCAGCGGCATCGAACGACAATCTTCCAGATGGCTTCAAGACGGTGGCGGACTTCGCGATCCTGCGAGAAGGCGCGGAATAACCCAATAAAGTGCCAACCCGCAAGGGCCGCCGCCTGGACCAGCGCGGAAAACTCTATTTTGCCGCGCCAACCCGCTTCAGTCCGACGATCGCGGGTAAGGAACCGGTATGGACCGGCTCGCCCATCGCCGGCAGCGGCGCGCGGGCGGTGGCGTCGGGGAAGCGGACCTTCATTTCGCGGATGAAGCCCTCAAGCGTATCGACGCCTGGCAGCCATCCTGGCGATCGCGGCGAACTCGGCGCTGCTGGAGCGCGGCCGGGCTTGCTGGCGGTATCGAACGCCAACCGGTCGGCTATCGCCGGACATCAGCGGCGCGTATTTCTCGCGGAAGCGCGCCAGCCCGATCGCGTCCTCGGCCAGCGCATATCCGACCACCGTGCGGATCACGTCGCTCTTCTCCGCCGGCGTTCAAGCGGTTTGAAGTCGCGCCAGCGATCGGCGTAGTACAGTTCGATCTGTTCGGAGGCCTCGCGCCACTGCCGCTGACGCCCAGTAGATGTCGGAACGCAGCCTGATCGCCTCGCGGCCGGTGAATGTTGGAGACGATATCGAGCGCGAGATCGTGGCGTCCGACGTCGCTTTGCGCGCGCGCTTCCAGCAGCAGCCGCTGCTGCCGCAATTCGCCGGAGAGATCGGCGATGCGCGTCGAGCGCAGCGCCGCGACGGCGCGGTCCGGCTTGCGGTTGGTCAGGTAGACCATGGCCAGGCGCGCGGCCACCTGCGCGCGCGCCGCGCCCTCCAGCCGCTTGTCGACCTGGTACTGCAACAGTTCGGCCGCCTGATCCAGCAGGTCGACCGCGACCAGCCGCTCCGGCGAGGCGCCGGATCATCTCGTCGCCGCGGCGGCCGATCGGCGTCAGTTCGCGATATTCGTAGAACATGCCGAGCGCATCGATCGGCTTCATGTCCTCGCCCTTTGGGGCTGAGGATAGAGCTGCGCAAACAGCGCGGACGCCCCATCCTGGCTCTGCCGCGATCAGTTCGGAATTCGGCTGCAGCCGCGTCGCGGTCCTGGTCGCGGCGAGCGATTCCGCGTAGCGTCCGGTGTCGGCATAGAGCTGCGCCATCACTGCCAGCGTCTTCACCTCGATGGCATCGCCGCGCCAGATCGCCGACAGCGTCTCGAGTTCGCGCAGCGCTTCGGCCTGGCTGAGTTCGCCGCGCTTCTGGCGCAACAGGACTTCGAGCAGCTTGCCTTCGGCGGCTGAGCGGCCGGTCGGGAGAGCTTCGCGGCAAATCGGTAGGCGTCGAGCGCGTCCTTGTCGTGGCCGAGCGCCTCGGCGAGCCGCCCGCGCAGCACCGCGACGTCGGGCTTCATCTCCTGCGGCACGCCGATCACATCGAGTTCGCTGCGGCGGCGCGAGGCGCCGGCGTAGTCCTTCACCTCGAGCGAGGCCCGCATCGCATCCGCGGTCACGATGCGCTGCAGTTCGCATCGGCAGCGCGGCGATCGGAGAATTCGGCGTTCTTGAACTTTCTCGCGCGCATCCGCCCATTTGCCCTGGCGCGCGAACGCCAGCGCCCTTCCACAACTGCGAATCGTAGCCGTTGCCGATCGCCGGATTGCCGAGATCCTTCAGTCCCCGCTCGGGATGGCCGATCAGGATGCTGCGTGACCGCATGCACCATCACCACGGCGGCTTCCTCGGCTCCCGGCCTGGTCTCCGAGAGGATGAGGTTGGTGCACGCCGCGGGCTTCGTGGTACATGCCGCGCGCCATATAGAAATTGGCGAGGTCGAGCCGCGCCTGCGAGAGCTGCTCCGAGCGCCGCCGCCGCCGCAGCCTGATCAGCGCATCCAGCCGGGCGAGAAAATTCTCCTCGCTGGTTCTTGCGCCATTCGTTCGCCGTCGAACAGCGGCTTGCACCGCGGCGGTGGCGCGTTCGGCCGCGACGTCGGCCGACGATAGCGTCAGCCCGCCGGGCCGTCCGAGCATCACCTTGTCGGCGCCGACCTCGGCGGTGACATCGTCGGAATTCGGATGAACCACGACGCCGTGGATGGATTCAAGCAGCGACAATTCGACGAAAGTCCTGCCGCTTGATGAAGCCGCGGGTCGGCGGCGGCGCGGTGACCACCCAGAGCGTGTCGCCGGCGTCGGGATCGACCAGCCGATGCAGCTCGCCGCGGATTGGCCAGCGGCACGCTGACATTGGCGAGCGCCGGGTCGGTGATGTTGCGCACCACCATCAGCGGCAGCGGCGGCGCCTGCACGCGGTCGGCAAAGGTCAGCGTCCAGCTGATGCCGCTGGTCCGGCCGTCGGCTTTCGAGCGATGGCATCTGCGGACGATTGAGGCGAATGCGGATGGCCTGGCCCTTCTCCAGCGGCAGCCGGCTGACGTCGCCGATGATGGCGCCCGCCCTTCGCGCGGATCGGCTCGACATCGATCGGCCCGGTCTGGTCGAACACCAGCCACACGGTGTCGGCGCGGCGGAACAGCGCCGCTGGCGTCGGCGCGGCAAATGAGAACGTCACGCGCAGGCCGTCGCTGTCCCGCATCGCCTCGACGAAGCCGCATGGGCTTCCGCTTTGCCAGGCGGGCGCTTCAGCCGCTTGCATTGGCACCGCTGGCTTTGGCACCTCTGCTGCTCGCATCTCTTCCGAAGGCTGCGCCAACCTTCGGCGTTTCCACGGCCGCTGTTTTCTCGGGCGCGGCCGCCATCCTTTCCGCCGCAGGCGATGTCTCAGCCGACGGCGCTACGTGCTCGGTCACGGGCGCTGCCTTGCTCGGCCAGCGGCGCTGCCTGCTCGGCTGCCGGCGTTGCTGGCGGCGCCTGGTGCGCCTCGCCCGGGCTTGATCTCGATCCTGGCCTGCTCGGCAATCGCCTCCGAGGTGACCGCAGCTGCGCAAGCTGCTGCGGCGGCATGGACTCCGGCAGCGGCTTGCCGTGCGCGACCTGAGCAGCCTGCGCAGCGACCCGACCGGCTGGCAGTGCCGCTTGCGGAGCCGGCACATGCGCGGCAGTGGGGCCTGTTGTTCCGCGCAGCCAGGCTTCTCCATCTGCTGGAAGGCGACGTCGATGACGTAGTTCTTCTCCTCGCGGAAGGAGTGCACGTCGACCTCGCCGATCAGCGTGATCTCGACCGCGCGAGAGATATCGACATCAGTCCGCTGGTTGGATCGAGGCGATGTTCGGCGGCGCCGCCACCTTGGCGTCGGCCAGATCGAACGCCAGCACGTTGTTGAACAGCAGCGTCAGCTTCTGGTCGTTCAGCACCGACGAAACGGTGACGCCGTCAGGCATTTCGAACACGAAGCGGACGAAGGTCGGCTGCACCGAGGCGCGGACCCGCACCGGCGGCTTCTTCCTGGCCGCGCGCGACCGCGAGCTGAGCGCGCAGCGCGCGCTCGGCGGCGCGGGCGCGCGCGGCCAGTTCGCGAATGACTTCTGGCCGGCAGCGAGGGCGGCGGGCCGGTCCAGCCATCGGGCAGGAAGTCGACGAAGATCCGCTCGCCCGCCGTCATGGTGTTGACGGTCGCCCGGCGCGCCAGCGACAGCCGGATCGCCGAGCCGTCGGGATCGCGCCGCGCCGACCCGACATAATCGGGCACCGCGTCCGGCAATTTGTCGACGGGAATATCCACCGGGCGCTTGAAGCGGATCACGATGATCGGAGCCTGCGGTCGTGACGTCGGATCTCGACGTCCTCGGCAAGCTTCAGCACCAGCCGCGCATAACCGCCCGGGGCCGAAAAGCGTCGCTTCGCCCTTGACGGGGTCATCGGCCCGGCACGCCACCGGAATCGTTAGCGGCGGCCAGCAGACAGGACACAGCGACGGGGCTAGCCTCAGGCAACGCCAGGCCGTCCACGCCAATGCGCGGCCTCGCGACCCAATTCCAGCGGCAGCCCTTCGCCCCATCCAGGATGTCTCTTGGCCTCAACGATTCGATTCGGCGAAGCGCCCTCGCATTCGCCTCTGAATCTTGAATTGGCCGGCTTAAGGTTTTGTTAACATCATCTGATTGATTTCGTTTAGGCGGTGTGCCCCGCCGTGCGCCGCTACAGCTAGAGCCACCAATTCCCAACAGCGGTAGAACCCGTTGAGGGATAGCCGTCAGACAGATGAGCACCACAAGCAGCTTGAGAAGATTTTACGAAGGTCGGCATTGCGGGCAAAACTTGTCGATGGCCCACGAAGCAAACGTTACAGCTGACGACACAAATAATCAGAATACTGATCAAAACCCGAAATCTCTTTCCGGTCGGATAAAGCACAACCGACGGCCTCCGCAAAGGGAGGACGCTCGGTTTTTAGCAACTATTGATCACGTGCGGCCTACAGTAACCGCGCGCGGACCGCGTTACCAGCGCCGACCCCAGCCGCGCCACCCTTCCCCATCCACCACCACCTCGAAAGAGTCGCACGACGAGGAGCATCAATATCGCACCGATAGTGGCGTTGACGATTGCACTAATCACGCCTGGCACCGAGATGGATGCCTAGGCTGAGGCAACAACCAGCTTCCGATAAAGGCGCCCAAAATCCCAACAATGAGGTCACCAATGATCCCGAAAACCGGTCCCGCGCACGATTTGACCTGCCAACCAGCCTGCAACGAGACCCACAAACAATATGACCAACAGGCTTTCACTCGACATATTCATTGTGCCACCTCGGCGTTTTGATTGAGACGTAACACTGCGAAATTGATCGGCTGCTGGCTGTAGGTGCGGCTAATCAGGTCGGAGGGCGTCCGAGAGAGTTGTCCGGTCCGCTTTCGAACTCAGTAGCGGTCGGTGCTAATACCAACGCTCACGCCGGGCGCTCGGAAACCAATACCTCCGCCCAGTTCTTCAGCCGTAACCCCGGCGCTCGATATAACGCTCACGAGGAGCATATCCGTATGAGATCGCCGGGGCTCACGGATGATGACACGGCGTTCACCGCGTTCGCGCCAGCAGCGGCCGTCTTCGTCGCATACCATGCGAACGTTTTGAATGTTGCTGCTCCGGTGCGACTGACACATCGGCGGAAAGCGGTGCAGCGGAAGCAGTAGCCATGAAAAGCGCACTGAGGCACGCCAGGATGAATGGTTCCCGGCGCAGCCCAAGTAGGGCGACAATCGTCGGTTGGGTCACAAAGATAAATCTACTATCGATGGAACCTTTATCGGCTGGCTCTATTTGCCTCCGTGTTCAATACTGGACGCACGACAACCGGTAGACACCATGAAGAAAATTCTTTAGCGACGGTCGCTATTCTCGCATTCGCAGCACCTTCGTTCGCGGCTGAACCGGCCAAGACTGTCGGTCAAGCGCCGTCATCAGGTGCTTCCTCGTTCTACCTGGCTCAGGATACGCGACGATGAAATGTCAAGTCGTCGATGACCCAGCCGGCTGCTGGTGGCAGCATCAAGGTTAGTCGGTGCTGCTCATCGCAACAGGCATCGGCTGGGAAACAGCTTTGCACGGCTGACAAAACTTGCAAATTATGAAGTAACGGCGCGAGTACAGGGGCGGGTCTATTGGTCCGACAAGACAACTGACCCGCCCCACCAACTGGCATGTATGCTCTAGAACGGATGACATCGAGCTGAGTACGGCTGGGGTCGATGTCCGCTATCTAGTCGGCGGTTTAGGGTATGTCGCCCGCTGTCACTTCACGCGCACGATGAATACCGGGCGCATTCCGTTCAAACGGTTCGCCAACCATCCGCATAAAGCCGCCAGATAAGGCGGCTCTTGCGAGATAATCACCACCGACGGCAGCAATACTTCACGCAATGGTGACGGTGGCCCCATCCATGATGGCCTCGGCCCCATCCGTAATGATGGCCGCGGCCACCGTGATGGCCCCGGCCGTGTACTTGGATGATTGAATTTTCGGGGCTGATGAAATTGCATTCGGGTTTGCGCCCGGCATTGCCGACGCAGCTGGTGGGACGAACGCAAAAGTGCAAGCTACAGCTTCGATCAATAAAAGCCGTTTCATGGTGTTTACTCTTTGTATTGGGTTATCGCGGTGATTGATAATGCATCGGCACTCAGATTGTTCGTGGATGGAATCAATCGCGATGGTCATGAAAGCTGTCTGGTAACGCACACGCCTGTTCACGGCCATCAGCGAAAGGCCGCGGTGTGCGTGGCGGCGTTTGGTTGGCTCCACTTTCTTCATCGAAGCCCGAGCGGCGGGGCTTGTTTGACGCTAACCAAGCCACGGTCACCGCACTCGCAATGACTTGCTGTTGAGTTCTTTTGCATGCTGGGCAACTGTAAGTGCGCAAGTCTTGGCCCGCATCACCCGGTTCGATTACCGTCAGCTTCATTGGCAACCGCAACCGTACAGCCGGGACCTTGATTTTGAAAATCGAGCATAGTTCGCTCTCCTTTGTACAGGCAGGAGCTTCAGTTCCGGAGCCTGCAGCGGGCTAGAACACTACAGCGCCGATGCCGTCTTGATCTACCCGCCGAGCGTTCTCGCACTTCATGCATTCGGGTGCATAGATCGAGGCTCAGGTTGGCAGGCCTGACCAAGACAAGAACCATAGGGGCTTTGCACCTCGCGCACAACCAGGCGTCAATTCTGTTTGCTCTGGAGGCCAGGGCCGGTCGTGATGTTGGCAAGCGTTTCCCTCCCTTTAGGCGGGAGCATAACCGAACTCTCTGTCATTGATAGCCGCCGATACGGTGCGGTGATGAAAAACATACTCTCGGGTTCAGAATGCTGGTCAATACAGCTCACATTCCACAACTAAATCAATCGAGCGCGTACAAGGAAATGGCCTCAGCTCGCCTGCACTTGGGTCGTTTTCTCTGCGACCGAGGATTGCCTCAGTCTCGTTCTCTTAGCAAGATGAAGCTGGAAGTGGTCGATGTTCTAGAGCAATACGTCAAGGCAGTGTACAAGACTGAGGGCGGTGTTGCACACGGAAATCAGTAACCAACGTGCGCATTTCAAGAAGTTTCTGCTTACCTATGGACGCAACGTATGAATAACGCGCAAAGCCACAAAGTGCACCTAAGTCCTGGAGACCAGGAGCGGTTGCAGGAACTTCGGTTGCAAAAGCCTGCCGCAGCACCCGAGCTCGCACTGACGCCGGTGAGCTCCCATGGAGAACGCCGGCCAAGGACATCGTTTGATCCCTCGAAACCTTCCTCGCCAAGGTTGGGACGCGGGAGAAGCAGGTGCTGGAAGTTTCGCAAGAACCAGCACGTGTTCGAGCAAGGCGATGTCGCCGACACGGTGTTTTACATTCAAAAGGCAAGGTCAAGCTTACTGTCCTGTCCGAGCAGGGCAAGGAAGCAGTGGTCGCGATTCTAGAGCCCGGCCAGTTCTTCGGTGAAGGCTGCATGAATGGCCACAAGCTACGCATATCGACGACGACGGCGATGGAAGATTGCTTGATCACGGCAATCACGAAGGTCGCGATGATCGCCGCAATTCATGACGAGCCGCAATTTTCCGAGTTGTTCATGGCGTATCTTCTGACCCGCAACAGCCGGATTGAGGAGGACCTGATCGATCAACTATTCAATTCGAGCGAGCGGCGGCTTGCGCGCATGCTGTTGCTACTCGCGAATTTCGGCGAAGGCAGGCAGCCCGCAGCCGATCAGTCCGAACATTAGTCAGGAAACATTGGCGGAGATGATCGGCACCACCCGATCCCGCGTCAGCCATTTCATGAACAAGTTCCGCAAGCTTGGTCTCATCAGACTACAACGGACACATCGAAGTTCACAGTTCGCTGTTAAGTGCGGTCTTGCATGAGAAGCCGCAGCTAAGAGCGTGACTAAGGGCACGGTTCTGGAAATGAAGAGGCCGCCAGTTTTTCTTTTGCTTTGCGGGGCGTAACAAGTTATTGACGGTACCTTTCAAGTCGGTGCTTTGAGCACGGCCGATGCGACCGGCGAGGTAAAATCTAGCAACCCACCGCTGCTCAAACTTTCTTTGAAGGTGAAGAGGAATAGCGCTCACAGCCAAAACTCCAAGTTCGTAGTCGCGCCGGTCTTATGGCCTCAACGCGCGGTCGCTTAAAGATTTTTCCTAAGCAGCGCCGATCAAATACCAGCATAACACAATACGCTCCGTACAATTTGTCGGGTCACCTGCGTCCGAACAGTCCGCCCACCACGCCGCCAATCAGTCCACCTGACCGCCACCATTGCGGTGATGGTGAGCACCACCCCCGCCGCGACGACGGGCCGGACGGTCGTCATCGGATTTGTCGCTGCTGCTGGAGCTGGCGTGCGCCGCTGAGACGAACTTCGGTCAGTAGCGCCTGATGCTGGAGCGTGTTGAGGAAGCCAGTCTTGGGATAGCCGCGTGCCCCCTGCCAGCGCGTGATGACGGCGCGGGTCGACTTCGTCGAACCTTCCGTTGACCTTGGTGTCGAAGCCGAGACCGGTCAGCCGGCGCTGCACGTCGCGACGCTTTCGCTTGTCGAGGCCGATCCGATCTTCGGTTTCCTGAGTTGCTTCGTCGGCAAAGATCGCCGGATCGACGGATGCCGACAGGTCGCGGGTGGCCGTGCTCGGACCGGCTTTGGCAGCATCTGCACTGACGAGAATTCCCAGCACCGACAATGCGAGGATCAAGACACGCATGGCCTATTCTTCCCCTGATCTTAAGTCTCTCGATGATTTCGCTTTGAAAACCGATGTCGGTTCAAATACACCGCCGTGAAACTCAGAACTTCCGGCGGCGTCTAAATCAAAGGTCAACTCCGGCTTCGTCGCTGGGCAACGGTTATCCGGATCGCTTGTTCCATAGCGCGCGTCGATTGTTACACCGCATTGCACTAAACGATGGCAGTCGTGGCGGCGATCGGCGCTAGTCTAGTAGCTACTTGAACTAACGCACAAAGAAACGGCCCCAGTTCGAGAGCTGGGCCGCCATTCCATCGGATGCCAGAGCTCGTTGGCATCCGGTAGCCACTACTAAGTTGCCCCGGCAACTTTGGTTCCAAAAGCGGCCTGAGTAATGCAACCTTGTCAGGCCTCGGACGTATCCACTGTACACGGGGTATTGCAATTTCCAGTTCTCGTGCAGCGCCACCAAGCATTATTCAGCTTGGGGCGCTGTACTTTGAGGGCATTGTGCGCTTGAAGGTCCTAATTCCGCTGTGGGTGTCCTAAATAGCCTCGGTCATGCTGCTTTCGATGACGTGCCGCCTAACACGATTTCTTGCGGGAAACCTTGGAAGTCCATGGCGTTCATAGCGGATGGTCGCCTTCAAATTGGCTTCCCAGCTCTCTTGTTAACCTCGGTTGTGATCTGTTCAACAAGCTGAAAATGGGATAGCTTCGTTCTATGGCGGCGGACGCACCGCAAGCGGCGAAGCAACCGGTCCCACCGAGCTTACGGGCGCTCATCGGACGTTGCCTTTTGGCACGAATGTGATGGTTACAAACACTGGCAACGGCAAGATGGTCGTCGTGCGTATAACAGATCGTGGTCCTTATGGTCGTGGACGTATCATCGACGTGAGCCGTGCCGCAGCGCGTGAATTGGATATGATTGACAGCGGCACGACGACGGTCAGCGTGGTGCGCCAATAGGCAATCCGGCAGCGTCGGTATCATGCCAAAGGTCGGTGAGCCTTCTTTATCCGTCCAGTTCGGTCTTCTGCGGCAGGATCCTGCCTTCGATCTTGGGCAGATTCGGCGGTGGACGTGGATTTGTCGGTGCCGGCGCGGCGCGCCAGTTCCACCGTCAGCCGCTCGGCCGCTTCCGGCTGCATCAGGCCCAGGATGTCCGACATCTTGCGCGGCGCGATCTGCGAGGCGATGTCGTAGAGCACGGACATTTCCAGCCGGTCGAACACCTTGGCGGCGTCCTTCGGCTTCATGCCCTCATACATCGTGATGATGCCCTTGAAGCGCGCGGCGTCCTGCTTCAGCCTTTTGCCCCGTCGCGGTCGAGATCTTGGCCTCGGTCGCCTTCGCCTCCTCGACGCGGCCCTCGATGCGCTTCTCGGCGGATTTCAACAGGCTTTCGCGAATTTCGATTTCACGCGCGCGCTGCTCCAGTTCCTGGCGCCGCGCCTGCAGCCGTTCCAGGATGGCGCGCTCCGACGGCGACACCGATTGCGGGTTCTGGTCGGGAAACACCACGACGCCGTCGGGCTTCGGCGCTTCGGCGGCGGGCGCAGCCGGCTTCGGCGCCTCTTCCTTTTTCTCTTCCTTCTGACCGAGCCGGTGATGTCGCCGGGATCGGCTTTGGCGCCGCCCGGATAACCAAAATTATCCTGCGCCCACGAACGCTTGGCCGGCTGGCTCGGCCTGATAGTCGAACACGTATCCGCCATCGATCACGAGGCCCGCGATCTTCCAGCACCGCAAGGCCGAAGATCGCGACCAGCACGACCGGAATGAGCGCGGATGTCGCGAAACGATTTCATGCGGCGAGGCCACTGGCCCTTCTGGCGTTCGGAGAATGCTTCAGCCGCCGCGGCAACCGCCTTGGCGGTCGAGACTCTTGGTGCTGCCGGTGCTGCGGGTTCGGCCTCCTGCGCAGGCCGCGCCGCGATCGCGATCTTGGCTCAGGCGGCGGATGACGCCGTCGCCTTCGGCGAGCATGTTCTTCAGATGCCCTGCCATCTGCGTCGCGCGCCGTCAAGCTGGCTGCCGAGATTTTCGTTGACGTCGCGCACGGTGTGCTTGAGGCCGCCGATCGCGCGCTCGGCGATTTCGGTCGCGGTGATCAGTTCGGCGATCGTGGCCTTCAGCGAATGCTCGTCCGCCTTCAGCCGCTTCAGCCGCTTGTTGAGCAGCATGCAGTAGCCGATCGTGAGCATCAGCAGCACCGCCACCAGACTCTCGATTACAACGCCAAGGGAATGACTCATTGTGCCTCCATCAACTTGGTTTGCTCGTCGGCCTTCTCGAACATCGCGAAGGTGGTATTGGGCTTGCGCAGCTGCTTGGTGACGCGAATGGCGACGCGGTCGCCGACCCGGCCCATGCGCCCTTCGGTCAGAAGACACGTTGCCGCAGCGGACCTGCACCAGCGCTTCAGGGCGCATTTCCAGCGGCAGGGTATCGCCGACCTTCAGCATCATCAGCTGCTTGAGCGGAATGTCGGCTTCGTACAGCACCGCGTCGACCGATATCTCGGCCTGCGCCACTTCGGTCGCGAAATGTCCTTCCCAGATCGGATCGCGGCCGAATTTTTCGCCCATGAACATCTGGAGCAGAACCGGGCGGATCGGCTCGATGGTGGCGTAGGGCAGCAGCAGTTCGATATTGCCGCCGCGGTCTTCCATGTCGATGCGCAGCCGCACCAGGATCGCGGCGTTGGCGGGCCTGGAGATCGCGGCGAAGCGCGGATTGGTTTCCAGCCGGTCGATCGAGAACGTCACCGGCGACAGCGGCCGGAACGCCTGTTCGGCGTCGGCCAGCACGACCTCGACCAGCCGCTTGACCAGGTTGGTTTCGATCGTGGTGTAGGGCCGGCCTTCGATGCGCAGCGAGGTCTGGCCGCGGCGGCCGCCGAGCAGCACGTCGATGATCGAATAGATCAGGCTGGAATCGACCGTCGCAAGGCCGAAATTCTCCCACTCCTCGGCCTTGAAACACGCTGAGCACGGCCGGCAGCGGGATCGAGTTCATGTAGTCGCCGAAGCGAACCGAGGTGATGCGGTCGAGCGAGACTTCGACGTTGTCGGAGGTGAAGTTGCGCAAGGCTCGTGGTCATCAGCCGCACCAGGCGGTCGAACACGATTTCGAGCATCGGCAGACGCTCGTAGGACACCATCGCAGAATCGATGATGGCGCGAATGCCGGAATGGTCGTCGAGATTGACGTCGCCGACGGTGAAGCCGAGCAGATTGTCGATTTCTTCCTGCGACAGAACCCGCTCGCCGGAATTCTTGTTGCCGAACTCGCGGCCGCCATCCTCGACCATGGCCGCCCATTGCAGCGCCATGCTCTCGGAGAGTTCGTTGGCGGCAGCTTCTTCCGCCGCCGCCGCGGGATCCTCGGAATCGAGCGACGCCTCCCATTGGGCGGCAATCGCGTCCTGGTCCATCTGGTCTTGGTTGCCGGCCATGATGCTAGATCCGTCCCATCACTGCACGACGATTTCTTTGAACAGCACGGCGCTCACCTGCTGCGGCGCCACCGCGTTGTTGACCCGCTTGGTCAGTTCTTCCTTGAGGCGAAACAGCCCGGCCGAACCGTTGATGTCGGAGGGACGCAATTCGCGCAGGTAGGTCTGGAACAGGTCGGTGACGCGCGGCAGGTTCGGCTTGATCGCCTCGACCTGCTTCTCGTCCTTGATCTCGAGCACGACCTTGACGCGGAGATATTGCACCCGCTCGCCGGGGGCCCCGACCAGGTTGACCATCATGTCGGGCACTTCGACAAAGGACGGCGGCTTCGGCGGCGGCGCTTCGGCGTGCTTCTCCTCGCCATGGCCGCGCATCAGGAAGAACCAGCCGGCGCCGGCGCCGAGGATTGCGACGAAGCCCGCCGACCGCAATGATCAGCTTGAGCTTGCCCTTTTTCGACGACGCGGCTTCTGCGCCGTCTGCGCCTTCCGCCTGCTCGTTATCAGCCATTGCCCCGCCCGCTTCCATCCTGGAACGAACGCGGTTGCCACCAGCCTGGGTAACGGAAGTCCCCACAACGCGAAACAAAAGCCGCCAGCGCACACGCGCTCTCTATACGTGCAACGCTAGGGTAATAATGGTTAACGGAACCTTTCCATTGGCGCTCAACGTAGGAAAAATCTGCCGGGCAAACATGGTCAACAAGACCTTTCTGCCGCCCGCGCCGCGCCCCGAAAACACCTAACCCCTTTGAAAATCCAGCATTTCCCAACTTGGCACGGCTTTCGCTGAGTAACTGGCGTGACCTGCCGGCTTGGGAGAGCCCAAAGGTTTACGACGGATCCGGACCACGGGCTTGGGAGAGCCTGGCTTCGGATCGATCAAGGGGAGAACCACCGATGGAGAATACGCTTCTCGTCGGACTTTCGCGGCAGATGACGCTGGAACGGCAGATGGATGTCGTTGCCAACAACGTCGCCAACATCAACACGACCGGCTTCAAGGCCGACCGGTCGCTGTTCGAGGAATATCTGCGCTCGCCGGCGCATGAAGACAATTTCGCGCACGCCGACCGCCGCGTCTCCTTCGTGCAGGACCGCGCCACCTTCCACGATTTTCGCAGCCGGCCCCTCCGAGCAGACCAAGAACCCGCTCGACGTCGCGATCGACGGCAGGCGCCTTCCTGGTGGTGCAGACGGCCGCCGGCGAGCGCTACACCCGCGACGGCGGCCTGCAGATCAACAATCAGGGCCAGCTCGTGACCGCGAGCGGCGATCCGGTGCTGGGCACCTCCGGCCCGATCGTGTTCCAGCCGACCGACAAGGCGATCAACATCGCAGCCGACGGCAACGTCACGGTGCTCGAGGGCACCGGCCGCACCGACTCGGTCCGCGGCAAGCTGCGGCTGGTCTCGTTCGCCGACGCGCAGAAGCTCGTGAAGGAAGGCGGCAACCTCTACTCCGCGGGCCAGGGCGTCGCCGCCCAGCCCGACACCACCTCGCGGGTCCGCCAGGGCTTCATCGAGAAGTCGAACGTCAATTCCGTCCACGAGATGAGCCGCATGATCGAGATCACGCGCACCTACACGCAGATCTCGGCGATGCTGCAGCAGCAGCACGACCTGCACCGAACCGCAGTCGAGAAACTCGCCGACGTTCCGGCATAACCGTAAGGCATTGATCGATGCGCGCCCTTTACACAGCAGCGACCGGCATGGCGGCACAGGAACTCAACGTTCAGGTGATCTCCAACAACATCGCCAACATGCGCACCACCGGCTACAAGAAGCAGCGCGCGGCGTTTCAGGATTTGATCTACGACCATGTGCGCCGCGTCGGCGCGCAGGCCTCCGACCAGGGCACCATCCTGCCCGTCGGCGTCGACATCGGCGGCGGCGTCAAGACCGTCGGCACGCCGCGCCTGATGAGCCAGGGCACGCTGTCGCCGACCGGCAACGACCTCGACGTCGCGATCCGCGGCGAAGGCTTCTTCAAGATCCAGGTGCCCGACGGCACCTATGCCTATACCCGCGACGGCTCGTTCATGATGGACGCGCAGGGCCGCGTCGTCACCGCGCAGGGCAATCCGGTGCAGCCGACGATCACGATCCCGCAGAATTCCTCGCAGATCACCATCAACGCGCAGGGCCAGGTCACCGTGATGTGTGCCCGGCTCGACCACGCCGACCCAGGTCGGCCAGATCGGCCTGACGCGCTTCATCAACAAGGCCGGCCTCAACCCGATCGGCGACAATCTGTTCACGGACACGCCGGCCTCCGGCACGCCGCAGGACGGCGTCGCCAACACCGACGGCTTTGGCGACATGCAGCAGGGCAACCTCGAACAGGCCAATGTCGAGGTGGTGACCGAAATCTCCGACCTGATCGCCGCCCAGCGCGCCTATGAGATGAACGCCAAGGTCGTCAGCGCGGCCGACCAGATGCTGCAATCCACCTCCAACATGTTCCGCTGAGGACTGGCCATGATCGCCCGCGCCCTCCTCCTGGCCACAGCCCTGATCGCCGCATCGAGCGCGACCGCGGTCGCGCAGACCCGGAAACCTTCGCGAACCGCAACGTGATCGCAGCACCCGTGCTGCGCGCCAACGTGCAGGTGTCGGGCGATCTGGTGCGGATCGGCGACGTCATCGACAATGCCGGCAGCGCCGCGCAGATCGCGATCTACCGCGCGCCGGATCTGGGCACCACGGGCTCGCTGCCGGTCGCGCAGGTGCTCAACACCCTTCGCGCCCATCAAGTGATCGGCGTCGATACCCGCGACCTGAAGGAAATTTCGGTGACGCGTCTGGCCCGCACGCTCGAGGGCAAGGATATCGAGCTGCAGATCGCCCGCGCGCTGGAGCGCCGCAACGGTCTCGGCGACGCCGCCAATCTGTCGCTGACCTTCGACCGCGACCCCGGCGACGTCAGGCTGGACGCCGGCTTCACCGGCGGCATGCAGGCAGCCATCGTGCGCTACGACAACCGCAACGGCCGCTTCGACATCACCTTCGAAATCGCCAACGAGAACGGCGCCGCCGCGGCCAAGCTGCGTTTCACCGGCACGGCGATCGAGACCGTCGAGGCCGCGGTGCTGGCACGCAATGTCGAGCGCAATGAGATCTTGAAATCATCCGACGTGGTGGTCGAGCGCCGCCCGAAAGCGGAAGTCGGCGCGGATGCCGCCGCGCGCGACCGCGCGGTGGGCATGCAGGCCCGCCGCCAGCTCCGCGCCGGCCAGGCGATCCGCACCGCCGATCTCGCCAAGCCCGATCTGGTGCAGCGCGACCAGAACGTCACGCTGATCTACGAGGCGCCCGGAGCTCTATCTCACCATGCGCGGCAAGGCGCTGGAGAACGGCACCGAAGGCGACGTCGTCAACGTCATGAACCTGCAGTCGAAGCGCACGCTGTCCGGCACCGTGATCAGGCCGCGGCCAGGTTTCGATTACCGCCGGTCCGGCGCCTCGCCCGCCGCAGACCAGCGATGCCACCTCCTCGCTCGGCGCACACAACCCGCGCCCGTTGCGCGTCGCCACCGTCAGTTCGCCAGTCGCTCCAAAAAGCCGAGTAATGTAAATGTCAGTCATCCCGTCTCAACCGCATCATTCTCACGGGCGCCATGCTGTCGCTGGCCGCCTTGGCCGAGCGGTTGTTCCTCGATCGACCGTCTCTCCCAGATCGGCGAAAAGCCGAAGCTGACGGAGATCGAAAACCCGACCACGCAGCCCGGCTACAAGCCGGTGCAGATGCCGATGCCGAAGCCGGAGCAGGCTTCCTACAACGCCAACTCGCTGTGGCGGAACGGCAGTCGCGCGCCTTCTTCAAGGATCAGCGCGCGGCGCGGATCGGCGATCTCCTGACGGTGACCGTCAACATCACCGACAAGGCCAACATCGCCAACGAGACCCAGCGCAGCCGCACCAGCAAGGAAGACTCGGGGATCACCGATTTCATCGGATCCGCAGACGATCACGCAGGCAAACAAGATCCTGCCCGGCCGCATCCTGACCACGGACTCGACGTCGTCGAGCGACGGCAAGGGCTCGGTCAACCGCCAGGAAGCGTTGCAGACCAACGTCGCCGCCGTGGTCACGCAGGTGCTGCCGAACGGCAATCTCGTGGTCGAAGGCAAGCAGGAAATCCGCGTCAACTTCGAAATCCGCGAACTGATCGTCGCCGGCATCGTCCGCCCTGAGGACATCCAGAGCGACAACACCATCGATTCCTCGAAGATCGCGCAGGCCCGCATCGCCTATGGCGGCCGCGGCCAGATCACCGACGTGCAGCAACCCCGCTACGGCCAGCAGGTGATGGACGTGCTGCTGCCGTTCTAGAGTTTTATCCAGAGCTCCCACATCTCGTTGCGAACCTAGGCGCGACGGAGATGTTCTACGCGGCCTCCGTCAGCTCCTGACGGAGGCCGTGTCTATTGCCGTGCCGCGCCGACGATGTCAGCAGTGAGCGATGACGCACCCGCCCCCTGTCGACCAACTGGGCCTTGCATTGAAGTAGCGGTTGGGTTCGCAATAAGCCGTCCGTCCTGAGGCGGTTGCCTGGCACTGCGCGTAGCTTGAGAAGCTACACTGCCGGCCCCGCTGGGAATTCATCGCCTTGGATGCAGTATGGATAGTTCTGCGCTCCCGCCGGCGTTAAGCCGGCTGCAAAAATGGATGCGGACGTCGCGAGAGCAAGAAATACGGTACGCATTTTTCTCTGCGCATTAGTCCTCATGTCCTGATCCGATTGCAGAACTCGCAGCGTGAAGTACTACATCGCCGGCTCACTGTTAGTTGACCGGGACCTCGTCTCGATGGCGGGGTCATGAACACAGATGCGTGTAGCCTGTCGGCAGAGAACTATTCCCAAGCGTACTGCGTTGGGATCCGTGGAACCAGAGCAATGGGAAAATTCTTCTTGATCATTATCGCCATAAGCGTCGCCGTTCTTGCTGGCGATGAGCGCGTATGTCATCAGCTCTGTGACGGGCGATGCGCCACGCCCGGTCAAGATGGCGCTGTCTGACGTCTCCTCGCCAAGGTCGCTAAAAAGGCAAGGCTTCTTCAAAGGCGGAAACGCCGGCGCTGTCGGGGGGCAGATTGCGCCGAAGCCTGACAAGGGTTACCGCGTGTCTAGCGACACGATTGCACAATTTTCCCAATCGAGGATCGTTCCTGCCGCGGACCTCACTTCTTCGTGATTCGCCAGGAGCCGCATTTGCCCTGCGCGAGCGCGGCGGTGCCGGCGAGTGGCTGCTGCGAGCGAAATGGATTTCATCATCTTTGGTCGTTTCCCCGTCTGGTACAGGCCCCACTAATTGATTGCGGCTGCCTGCATACGTTCCTGTATCCCTGGTGCAAGCCGGGTGCGCCACGAACACACGCAAGCGTGCCGCACCCAATCCTGCAAGAAAGACATGTTGCGATCGTCACGGACGATGTGGCGCAATAGCGTCGGGTGCAAGTTTGTCGCAGGACGGTCTGCCCCGAGTGCGCAACGGCGCTCAGACGTGAACGGCGCTCAACGCCTCCGCCGGCTCGGTCGGCAGCACATGCCCGCCCGATGCCGATTGGTTAACGAGGCTGCGGGCGGCGCAAGATCGGGTTGGACCTGGCATCCGTTATTGGCGCTACGCGGGCGAGGCCTTCATCTACCCGACCCGGTTCTCAGAATAACCATTATGCTCCTGGCGTAACCAGCGTGTGCCCGCGCAACGATGCACGCGGTACGCGCGCGGTGCCCGGCGGACGCTCGGCATTCCCTGCGCCCTCTTTCTTTTGATGGAACCCGTTATGCACAGACCTGGGCGAAGCGAGGCGCGCGGCAACGCGAACACACGCCCCGTTGCCATTCGTCCGCGCTCGCAGGCGGGCGATCCGGTACTCCGGGAGACAGCAGTGATGGACACGACAGGTTCGCGCGGCGTACTGGATACCCCGCAAGGGCGGCGGTGCGACCATCCCTTGTGCGGCGAGTGCTTCCTCCTCCCTCCTCGCGATCCTCATCCCGGCCTCGCCTGCGTTCGCCGAGCTGCAGCAGGCCGGCAGCACGCTCCAAGATCGTCGGACGGCGCTCCCGCTCGCTTCGGAGCAGCGGCCGGTCAATATCACATTCCACCCACGCCGACGGCGTGAGCTGTCGCTTGGCCTCAAGTCGAAGCATTATCCTGACGATATGACCATCATTCTGCAGCATGACTGGGAGCAGTTGAACATCAAGGAGGACCGCTTGGGAGGTCTTGCTGCGACTCATGGGGCCCGGGAACGCTCTCCGTGCCCTTCGCTGCGATCAAGGCATTCTGGGATAAATCCGAGGCTCGGAAAGTGCTCCGACGGCTGATGCGTCACTGCGGCATCGCGCGCCGGATCAGGGCGCAGAGCCCGTCATGCGCGCAATCGGATGTTCGACGAACAGGCGGCAGCGAAGCGAGCGCGCCTTGCAGCGCGTCTCCGGCGGCGTGGCAGGTTTCAGTTGGCGACGCGAGAACCGCGCCATGGGCATGCCCAAGCGCGCGAGTCGAAAGCGTCAGCGCGTTCAGCCGCCCTTGCCGCTGCAGCGGCGCCAGCATGGTTCGCACCAGCGCCAGGTATACGAGGCCAGTAACGCGAGATGCCGGTACATGCTCGCGATCAACTTGCGGCTCGGTGTCTTCGCCGAACGTGTTCTAATTCCCGACCAGCGCCGCCGACCTTCGGGATCCAGCGCATCCATCGGCGGCAACTCCGGAATTCGGGCGCCGGACGGCTTCGGCGCGATGCCGGCAGGCGTCACCGCATCGGCCGGCTGCGGGTTCGTAATGCGCCAGCAGCGCCGACAGCACGACGAGCGCCAGCGCGTTGGTATATTGATAGCTGTCGAGCACGTCGCGAATCGAGCGCGCTGCTCGGCCTCGTCCACGCCGGCGGCGAGCAAGGTGTCGGTGGAAAAGCCGGGCCAGTCCGGCAGCGCGATCGTTTGCCTGACGGCTTCGGCATGCAACGGCGCGTCGCCGAGATAGAGCGAGCGCACGGTCGACCACGTCCATTCCAGCGCGCCCGGCATGGTCGCGAGGTTGCGCCAGATCAGGTTGACGACGCTGGTGCCGAGAACTTTCGAATGTCGGCATAGATGTCGGCGATCTCACCCCTCGCTTCGGATTCGAGAACCGACGGAACGCTCTCTGCCATTACTACTCACTCCGAATCGCGGGATGGGCAAAGGCGCTTCTGCGCCGTGCCCAGCGCATCTCAAAACCCGTGCGAATGGTGCCGCTGCCGCCATCGGGTGGATTGAGCGCGGCCTGTTGCTTCTGCCCACCCTACGATTCATGTGAACTGTCGCTTCCACCGTGCCCAACCCATCCAGCTCCATCTTCACGCTGTCGCCGGCATTGAGCCACACGGTTTTCACGAGACTCCCGGTGAGCACGATCTGCCCGGCATGCAGCCCCTTGCCCTCGGCGGCGAGATGATTGGCGAGCCAGGCCAGCGCATTGTGGGGATGGCCGAGCACGTCGGCGCCGGTGCCGCGGCCGGCCTCCTCGCCGTTGATGATGGCGCGGCCGACGATCTTGAGCAGATCCGGCGCGTTCGTGCGCGCGACCGCCTTGCCGAGCACGCAGCCGGCGGCGAAGAAATCATCGGCGATCAAGCGTCGGCGCGCCCATCGTCTCCCATTTGACGTAGCGGTCGTCGACGATCTCGATCGCGGGATGATAGGCCTCGATCGCCTCCATCATCCACTCCGCGGTGAACGGCGCTTCGCTCGGCGACAGATTGCGCGCGAGCCGCACCGCGATCTCGCATTCGACGCCGACGCGGACGTAATCGCCGAGCCTGCAGCTTCGCGCCGCTGTCATGCACGCCCTTCGCGAACACGCCGCCGCCGCAGGGATGCGGGATGTCAAGATATTGCTGCATCACCGCGCTGGTGCAGCCGATCTTGTAGCCGACCATGGCGCCGGTCTGCGGCAGCAGCAGATCGTGGACCGCGCGCTGGATCGCGATAGCCTTCGTCCTCGTCTGCCGGCACGAGCGTCGGCCGGCAGCGACGCCAGCGGCGTGCGATTGCGGCGGGCGCGTGGCGATGGTCTGTGCGGCCGCGAGAATCTTGTCCATCGGCGCCACCTCCCGGATCTTGTTGTTCTAGCATGGCGGCAGTTCAGCACTGCCGGGGACGCTTGACAAGCGCGTCACGCGGGATGCCGCTCCGGTCACGATTTGACAAGGCCGAGCCTGATCAGGCTTTCGGCGGTAGACAACGATCATCTCGTCATTGCCGCGCGGCGTCCAGCCGAGTACCTTCTGCGCCTTGGCGCTGGTGGCGCAGCCGGATCTTGCCGAGCATCGGCCAGGGCGTACGCGACAGCAACGGATTACGCGTGCGCCGCAAGCCGAACCAGCCAGTCAGGCGCTCTGCAACCGCGGCACACGCGCAGCCGACGCTGCCCGAGCTCGTGCGCCGGAGCACTCTTGCGATCTCGAGGATCGACATCGGCTCGCCGGCGACCGCGATGAACCGCTCGCCTTTCGCCGCCGGCGACTGGTCATCGCGCGCAGATGCAGATCGGCGACGTCGCGCACGTCGACCAGGCCGAAATAGATCTTCGGCACCGCCGGCATGGCTGCCATCGAGCAGCGCCCTGAAGATGTCGATCGAGCCGGAAAAATCCGGCCCCAGAACGCGGGACCGAACACGCCCGCGGGGTTGATGACCGAAAGCTCGAGGCCGCCGCCTTCGCGTGGCGATAAAATCCCAGGCGGCGCGCTCGGCGAGCGTCTTGGACTTGACGTAGGGCTGCACCTCGGCGCTGCCATCCGAGGTTGGTCCAGTTGGTCTCGTCGAACGGGTGCGCCTTGCGGCTGGATGGCCGTAGGCGATGGCGCGCCATCGACGAGGTGATGACGACGCGCCTGACGGCGGCCGCGCGCGAGGCACGGCAGCACGCCGCAGCGTGCCTTCACGCGCAGGATGATCAGTTCGTTCTCGTCGCTGGGCACGCTAGGTGACAAGCGGCGGACGCGACGTGCAGCACGTAGTCGCAGCCATCGACCGGGCATCGCCGCCAGCCGGCGTCCTGCGTGAGGTCGGCGGTGAAGAACGAAAGCGCCATCAGCCGACGGCGCGCCGCCCTCGCGCAGCATCGCGCAGCACATCCTTGCTCCTGTCCGGATGACGCACGGTGGTCCGCACGTCGTGGCCGGCGGCCAGCAGCTGCAGGATGGTATGCACCCCGATAAAGCCCAGACCCGCTGGTGACCAGAACGATGCCTCTGCCATTGCCTTTCGCCAGTTGGTCGGCCACGGAAATCATGCGGCCGGACCTGTAAAACCGGCATCTGGGTCACTGAGGACGTTGGCGCAGCAAGAGATGAAATTCGAGACCGGTATGGAAAACAATACCACCGCAGATGTCGATGAACCCGAATGCGCCGGCTGCGCGCCTGATCGCGTCGCCCTCGCCGACTTCCAGCGCGCGATTCACGCCATCAGCGGCAAATGGAAACGAACTTCTTTTCACGCTGATGAACGGCGCGACGCGGTTCGGTGCCCTGCGCCGGTCGCTTGCCGGCATCACGCAGCACATGCTGACGGTGCAACTGCGCGAACTCGAAAATGACGGGTTGGTGCTGCGGACGGCTTTTGCGAAAAGCCGCTGCCGGGTCGAGTATGAACTGACCGACGCCGCCTATGGGCTGCCGCCGGCGTTCAGGGAACGCGCTGAACTGGTCGAAGCTATACGGCTTGCGCCGCGATAGCGACGTCGAGCATCGCCCGCGCGGCGCGAAGAGCAGCCGTGCGACCCCTACTTCGTCCCGATAGACCTTCTCGCGCTTCTCGTGACGCTCCTGCGCTTCCACCGACAGCGTTGCAATCGGACGGGCCTCCAGCCGCTTCAGCGAGATCGGCTCGCCGGTCTCCTCGCAATAGCCGTAGGTGTTGTCCTCGATGCGTTGCAGCGCGGCGTCGATCTTGGAGATCAACTTGCGCTGGCGGTCGCGGGCGCGCAGTTCGATGGCGCGATCGGTTTCGGAAGAGGCGCGATCAGCCAGATCGGGATGATTGACGTTCTCTTCCTGGAGGGTCTGCAGGGTGATCTTCGATTCCCTCAGGATCTCGTCCTTCCACGCCAGCAGCTTGGCGCGAAAATAATCGCGCTGGCGGTCGTTCATGAAAGGCTCTTTTTCGGAGGGTCGATAATTCTTCAACTTTTCCAAGGCCAGCCCATCTTCGCGTGCAAGGCGGGACGGAAAATTGTCCGTCCGCGCGGGCCTTATATAGCGGCGGGTTGTGACAGACAATATAGGCCGTCCCCTTGGGGGCACCGCCCCCAAGGCCTTGCACAGGCAAAGTTATCGGGGCGGCCTGTCCGTTTAGTAGCCGACCGTGAAGCGCTGGCGGATATGGGCCGGGCGCTCGATCTCGTCGGCGAGTGCAACTGCGAAGTCCTCGAAGGAAATCGAGCTTTTGCCGTCGGCAGCGGTCAAAAGCTGGTCGGTCCCGAGGCGGAACTTGCCGGTTCGCTCGCCGGCCGTGAACAGGGCCGAGGGCGACAGGAAGGTCCAGTTGAGTTCCTTCTCCGCCCGGAGCAGGTCGAGGAAGGCGGCGCCCTTCTCGGCTTCCGCCTTGTATGCCACGGGAAAGCCCGGGGTGGTCACCAGCCGGACGCCCGGGGCCACTTCGAGGCTGCCGGCGCCGCCGACGACGAGGTAGCGGCCAACCTTCGATCCCTGGCGGCGCCGATCAGCTTGACCGGATCGCTGGCGAGAAAATGAACCGAGCTGATCGCGGCGTCATGGCCGGCGCAGCAGGCCGGCCAAGCGCCGGCCTGGTCCATCACGTCGCCCTTGGTCGGCGTGACGTTGGCCTGGCCGGCGATCTTTTCGGGATGGCGGGCGATGGCGGTGACGGCTGTGGCCGCGGCGGGCGAGTTCGGCGATGATGCGCGAACCGGCATTGCCGGACGCGCCGATGACGGCGATTTTCATGGAAGTCTCCCTGCGATACGCGAATGTGGTATCCAATAGTGACTAGATAGCGAAAAGGATGTAGGTGTTAAGAGAGCACTTTGGGTCACCTGATTACGCCGGAGTAACCGCCGTGAAAGCCGCCAATTCGAAAACCCCGAACGCCTATTCGGCCGATTGCCCGACGCGCCAGATCCTCGATCGCGTCGGCGACAAATGGGCGGTGCTAATCCTGCTTCTCGTGCGCGACGAGCCGATGCGTTTCAACGCGTTGCGGCGCACCATTGAAGGCATCTCGCAGAAGATGCTGTCAGCCAGGTTCTCAAAGTCGCTCGAACGCGACGGACTGATCCGGCGGCGCGCGATCGCGACCGTGCCGGTCACGGTGGAGTATTCGATCACGCCGCTCGGCGCCGACGCTCGCCGGCGCGGTCGATCCGTTGCGGGACTGGGCGGAGACAGAATCTGAAGGAGGTGTTGAACGCGCAGCGCCGCTACGACGCGCGCGCGCAAATCGATCGCGGCGTGAGTTACACCGCCCGCATCCGATGACGTGCGCAGAAATCTAGAACTGTCCGGCCTTGCGCCAGTTCGACTTCAACCCGCAGCTCGATCTCGACAAGCACCGGATCGAAGGCCGGGATCGCCGGAGGAGGATTTCAGATTGGCCGCGGCATCGCGCAGCCGGTTCACCGTGGAAGCATCGAGATTGCCGGAGAGCAGCCCGATCTTGAGCTCGTCGAGCACGTCGAGCGCGCCCCTGCCCCGCGCGACCGAACGCTTGCGGCGCTCGGTCGGATCCTCGACGCCCTGCAGCGCGAGCAGCGCATCGATGTTGCCGGCGGCCCTGGGTGCTGCGGCCGAGCGCGGCTCCTCGGGCGTCGACCGGCGCTTCCGGCAGCGAGAAGCCGGTCGAACTGGTTCGCCGCGTGCTGCTCGCGGGCGATCCAAGCGTGGTGCCGTTCGGTCCGTAGATGCGCATCGTGGTGATCTCGCCGTGAGAATAGAGGAACCTTCGCCTCCTTATGGTTAATGATGCGTAAATAGCCCGGCAAAATCTGCCGACGTACGGCAGTTTCGCCCATCGTGGTGAAGCCGCCGCAGCATCGCACCTCGGCGAACATTCAGCAATATCAAGGTATTGCCTCAGCGAACGCGACATGGCACGACGCTCGCATAGTTAATGGCGGATCGCCGTCATGGGAGTGGCGCCAGCGGTCCGGTTGAAGACCTCGAGGGGAGCACAGGATGCCCGGCATCCGTTCGGCAAGACTGCATTTGGGTGGCCTGCGCCGCGCTGTTGGCGCTGGCGCTATCGCCCTCGTCCGCGGGCGCGACCTCGCGGATCAAGGATCTCGCCAATATCGAAGGCGTGCGGCAGAACCAGTTGATCGGCTACGGCCTCGTGGTCGGCCTCAACGGCACCGGCGACACGCTGAACAACATCCCCTTCACCAAGCAATCGCTGCAGGCGATGCTCGAGCGCATGGGCGTCAACATCCGCGGCGCCACCATCCGCACCGGCAACGTCGCCGCCGTCATGGTCACCGGCAACCTGCCGGCCTTCGGCACCCAGGGCACGCGGATGGACGTCACGGTGTCCGCGCTCGGCGATGCCAAGAACCTGCAGGGCGGCACCCTGCTCGTCACCCCGCTGCTCGGCGCCGACGGCAACGTCTATGCGGTCGCCCAGGGCTCGCTCGCGATCGCCGGCTTTCACGGCCGAAGGCGCCGCCGCCAGCGATCACCCGCGGCGTGCCGACCGTCGGCCGCATCGCCAACGGCGCCATCATCGAGCGCGAGATCGAGTTCGCGCTCAATCGCTCTGCCCAATGTGCGGCTGGCGCTGCGCAACGCCGACTTCACCACCGCCAAACGCATCGCGGCCGCGGTCAACGATTTCCTCGGCGTCAAGACCGCCGAGCCGATCGATCCCTCGACGGTGCAGCTGGCGATCCCCGCCGAATTCAAGGGCAACGTCGTCGCCTTCCTGACCGAGATCGAGCAATTGCAGGTCGAGCCGGATCTCGCCGCCAAGATCGTGATCGACGAACGCTCCGGCATCATCGTGATGGGCCGCGACGTCCGCGTCGCCACCGTCGCGGTGGCGCAGGGCAATCTCACCGTCACGATTTCCGAGAGCCCGCAAGTCAGCCAGCCCAATCCGCTGTCGCGCGGCCGAACCGTGGTGACGCCGCGCACGCGGCGTCAGCGTCACCGAAGACGGCAAGAAATTCGCGGTCGTGAAGGACGGCGTCTCGCTGCAGCAGCTCGTCGACGGCCTCAACGGGCTCGGCATCGGCCCGCGCGACCTGATCAGCATCCTGCAGGCGATCAAGGCCGCCGGCGCGATCCAGGCCGACATCGAGGTGATGTGATGGACACGAGCCTTATCAACGGCATCGGCGCATATTCGAACAAAAGACTTCGCTGATCAACGGCCGCAACGATCCGCAGCTTCGCCGACGCGCTGAAAAAGATTTCGCCCGAGGCGCAGAAGAAGACGCGCGCCAAGGCCCAGGAGTTCGAGGCGATGTTCCTCAACTCGATGTTTTCGCAGATGACCACCGGCGTCAAAGGCGAAGGGCCGTTCGGCGACACCACCGGCACCGGCGTCTGGCGCTCGATGCTGACGGATGAATATTCGAAATCCTTCGCCAAGTCCGGCGGCATCGGCATTTCCAACGACGTCTTCCGCACCTTGATCCTGCAGCAAGCCAACCGCGCCGGCTGATCCAAAAGGAAAACCCGACATGAATCAGCGTCCTCAGGCCAGCCCCGCGCCGGCACTCCGCAAGAGCGATCTCCACGCCGGCGGAAGCGCGCAAGCTCGCGGAAGATCTGATGGACGTGATGAGTGCGCTGCTCGGCATCGTCGAGCGCGAAACCGAACTGGTTCGCGCCGGCCAGATCGGCGAAGCGATGCAGCTGGAAGAGCAGAAAAGCGAGTTGTCGGGCCGCTACATGGTCGCAGTCGAAAGCCTGAAGAACGCGCAAAAATATCTCGCTCAGGTCTCGCCGGAATTGCTGACCACGCTGCGGCGCCATCACGACACCTTCCGTGCCATGCTGCAGATCAACCTCACGGTCCTTGCAACCGCGCACGCGGTGTCCGAAGGCATCGTGCGCGGCGTCAACACCGAGATCCAGCGCTCGCAATATTCCGAGCACCTACACCGCTGCCGGCCAGCGCGCCGTCCCCGGCCCGCGGCACATCAAGCCGCTCTCGGTCAGTCGCTCGCTGTGATCGTTCCGGTGCTTCTAAAAATAGGAGCAATTTTAATTAAAAACTTGCGCAGATTTCAGCGCGAAATTCAGCGCATTCTCTAACATTGTATTGAGAGGTGTCGCGGCATAGTTGCGATTCGAGAGGGGTTGGGATTTGACTCGAGGGAAGCCAGGAGGCTGCCGTGAGTACAGATTTCAGCATCAAGCCGGTGGGGGCACCGGTTGCCGCGCCGATTGTGCAGCCCGTGAGCGAAGCGGCGCATAAGGCGGTAGCGACCGAACTGCCGGCGGCGCAAAGCGTCACGGCGGCGGATGCGAGCGCACGCGCGCGCTCGGAGTCCGATGCGGTCAATGTTTCCAGATCGCGTCAGGTGGTTTTCGATCGCGCCGCAGCCTCGATCGTCTATCAGGTCGTCGATGTCAGGACCAGCGTGGTGGTGCAGCAGTTTCCCGATGAAGCGGTGCTGCGCCGTCGCGCCTATTTCCACGCCCTCGACCTGACCAAGGGCGCGCCCGCGCGTGCTCTCGCCACCGACCGCAAGGCTTGACGCGCGAACCGTCAAGCCTTGCCTGACAGGCCCGCGGCGAGGTTGCAATTGATGTCGATCAGCGACTTCAGTTTCGCCGGATCCGGATTCAGCTGCATGTCGATCGGTCTGCTTCATCACGAACACGCCGATATTGGCGATGTTCTGACGGATTTCCAGCGGCTGCTGATTGTCGTTGGTCTCCACCGCGCTCATGAAGATCGACCACAGCCGGCGATTGAAGAGCAGCGCATTGTGCATGTTCTTGTCGGGGCCCGCCCAGTTGGCCTGGACATCCAGAAGCTGTCGCGCAGCCTTCAGCAGCGCCTGCGCCTCGATTTCACGGGGGATGCCGTCGTATGTGACGTACGCGAGTAGGCCTGGGCTGCATTGGACATTCACGACCTCAATGGGAGCGGTTCGCAGGACCGCGGGGACTTCAAAACTGCCCAACTTTCATACAGTTGGCGCCTTTAAATATGGTTAGCAACGGTTACACAATGTGACGGAGTCTGGGCATTACCGGGCTTCGTCCGCCCGCTGCACGGCACCAAAAAGAACGGCGGAGTTTCCCCGCCGCCCGATTTCGCCTGTGCCGCCCGGCCGCGATGCTGGCTATCGCGCCGGCGCAAAGTTCACGACAATCAGACCCGATCGACCGGCGCCGAGTTCAGGGCCGACTGCCCGGTGGCGGCATTGGTGACCACGGTCTTGATCGTGCCGTGGCCCATCCTTCGACAGCAGGAATTTAGAGTCGCCGAACTTGAAGGCGTTGTCCTTGATCAGGATGTCCTGGAATCTGATCGGACCGTTGCCGCTCTGATATCGCACCTTCGCGCGAAATCCCTGCACGTCGGACACCGAGAAGGAAAACTTCTCGCCCGTCGAATAGGTCCCCTTCCAGGTCCCTTCCACTGCGTGGCATCGACAGGGACATACGTCGGTATGGGACGGAGTCGGCGCGGGCTTGGACGTGTAGCCTGCCGCGAGAGTGCTGAAGATGTCACCCATAGCTCAACCTTCCTGCTTGATGCCCGTTGCTGTTCAGGCGCGGCCGCTGAGGCCGGCCGCGAGATTGCGGTTGATCTCGATCAGCGGCTTGATGTGCTCGACCTGCGGGCTGATCTGCAGCGCCATGGTCTGGCTCAGAACGAAGATACCGAGGTTGGCGATGTTCTGTCGCACTTGCAACGGTTGCTGGTTTTCGTCGCGCAAGACGTCGCTGAGAAAGATGGCCCACAGCTTGCGATTGAACATCAGCGCTTCGGAGATCTGCTCGCTCGTCGCGTTTTCATTGCTGACGATAGCCTGCAACTTGTTCGCCGCTTTCAGCAGGGCCTGGGCTTCGATATCACGGGGGAGGAGGTGGTGTTCGCAATACGTGCGTAGGCGTTGGCGGCAGCACTAGACATTCGTCACCTCAGCAACTCCTCTTCCAGTTTGATAAGCTTGCGGATTTCCTTTAACGAATTGTAGAGCTGGCCGCTTAAAATTAGCTTACTTGAGGCCTCGATCTGCGGCCTGAAGCTCGGCACCGCCTCCAGCAAATCCTTGACGAAGCCCATATAAAGCTCCTGGTACTTCGGGATGTCCTTCTCCAGGTACATCTGCTGCACGCAGAGATAGACCCGCTTCACCGGGGAATTGGCTGTCTCCGCCGTCAGGATGTCCTTCTCGCGCAGGATCGGCGCTTCGCCATCGATCAAAAAGTGGGCTCGCGTCTCCGAATTGGTGATGACGCTTTCACCGATGATGATCCGCCTCGAACGGCTTCAATTCAACCTTCAGCGCCATCGCCTAACCCCTTGCAAACCGCCGCATCGCGGCGCGCGTGTCCGGAAACAATTCCACGAATCACCATGAACAATACCCGAACATTCCAATGCAAAACTGCATCAAAAAAAGGCTTTTGCTTCATTAACGGAGCGAGTTTGGGCGTCGTCCGTCGGCTCCATCGCGGCTTCATGCGAAAGCGGCGGGGCCCTGCCCCGCCGTTTTGATGGCCTCGAAACGTTTCTCCGGCTTACTGCAGGAGCTTGAGCACGCTCTGCTGCGACTGGTTGGCGAGCGCGAGCGCGGAGACCGCGATCGACTGGCGGGTCGACAGCGCCTGGCTGTTGGCCGCCTCCTCGTTGGAGTCGGCCAGGGTCAGGTTGGCCGACCCGGTCTGCAGCACGTTGATGATGTTCTTCGCGAAATCCTGGCGGATCTGCACGATCGAGAGGTTGGCGCCGAACGCCGAGGCCTGCGAGCGCAGCGTGCTGCTGGCGTTGTTGAGCGCCGTCAGCACCTTGCCGGTCAGCACGTTGTCGATGAAATCGGTGCCGGCGGCGAGCTTTGAGAGGCCGAGGCCATTCGGGTCGAAGCTGACGCCTGCAATCGTCAACGTCGACTTGCCGGTTTCGTTGAAGATCAGCTTCAGCGAGTTGCCGTCCAAAAGGTTGATGCCGTTGAACGATGCGTCCTGCGCCGTGGTCTTGATCTGGTCAATGACCTGATTGTACTGGCTGACCAGGGTGGCGCGCGCGGTTTGCGACACCGCATCGGGAACCGCTGGAACGACCGCACCGCCGGCGCCGCCACCGAGCGCGTTGGCGCTGATGTTGATCGCGTCGAGCGCCGTCGGCGCAGTTGCAGCCGCAGTGCCGGTGATCGTCTGAGCTGCACCGTCGTTGGTCGACGTGAAGGTCAGCTCGTCCGTGTTGGTGATCGAAGCCGACAGGTTGACGCCCGCCACTGCCAGCGCCGTGTTGAGCTGGTCGAGAGTTTTGACGGTCGCCGTCTTGGCTATCGGATCGAAGGCCGCGGCAGCCGTGCCGATCGTGATTGTCACGGCGGTGCCCGCGGAACTGGTGAACGTGAAAACACCACCGTTGAGCTTGCTGGTCGTGAGGTCGGCGGCAGTCGCCGGACCTGCGGGCGGGACTCCGGTGCCCGTACCGGTGAATTTGATGCTGGACTTGGTGCTGTAGCCCGTCGGCTGCTGCAGCGCCTGGTTGGCGATCGACTTGGCGGTATCGACCAGCTTCTGCAGCGAGGTGATGCCGGTGTTGGCGGCCTGCAGCACCTGCACGCCGTTGCCGATGCTGTCGAGCAGATTGCTGATGTCGCCGGCGCGGGCATCGAGGCCGGCCGCGGTGAAGTAGTTGGTCGGGTTGTCGAGCGCGCTGTTGACCTTCTTGCCGGTGGCGAGGCGGGTCTGCGTGGTCGAGAGCAGGTCGGCGGTGCCCTGCAGCGAGAGCAGGTTCTGGCGGACTGCCGCCGTCAGGACGATATCGGACATATTCAACGCCTTCCTCAAGTGTGCGTCGCCAGCGACTTCTCCCGCGCCGACGGGCTACATGACTCTCACCCGAGTACGTTATGAACAAAAGCTTTTAAAATGTGGTTAACGGTACCTTATGAGGCATGGTTAATAACCGGTTCCCCTGCTCACGACGGCTTAAGGCGCTGTTTTCGAACGACATGATCCTCCCGTTCCAGACACAAAAAACGGCGGGGCCGAAGCCCCGCCGCCGTGATGGATCGAGTAGTTCGCCGAAATCAGCGCAGGAGCTGCAGGACGCTCTGGTTCGACTGGTTGGCGAGCGCCAGCGCGGAGACCGCGATCGACTGGCGGGTCGACAGCGCCTGGCTGTTGGCCGCTTCCTCGTTGGAATCGGCCAGGGTCAGGTTGGACGACCCGGTCTGCAGCACGTTGATCAGGTTCTTCGAGAAGTCCTGACGGATCTGCACGATCGAGAGGTTGGCGCCGAAGGCCGAAGCCTGCGAGCGCAGCGTGGTGCTGGCGGTGTTGAGCGACGTCAGCACCGAGTTGGTCGCGGCGTTATCGATGAAGTCGGTGCCGTTGGTGAGCGACTTCAGGCCGAGACCGTTCGGATTGAAGGTCACGCCTGCGATCGTCGAGGTCGACTTGCCGGTTTCGTTGAACACCAGCTTCAGCGTGTCGCCGTTGAGCAGGTTGACGCCGTTGAAGGACGAGTCCTGCGCCGTGGTGGTGATCTGCTGGATGATCTGGTTGTACTGGGCAACGAGACTGGAGCGGGCGGTCTGCGACACCGCGTCGGCAGTCGGAGCCGTGACAAGCGTGCCTGCTGGTCGACTGAGCTGCCGCGACAGAGATTTCGAGCGTATTGGCCGCAATCGATGCCGGTGTCGTGGCGGTCGCAGGCCTGGGTGATCTTCTGGCTCGCTCCGTCGTTGGTCGACGTGAACGTGAGCTCCTGGGCCGCGGTGATCGAAGCCGTCACATTGACGCCAGCCGCCGACAAAGCCTGGTTGAGGTCATCCAGCGACTTAACCGTCGCCGTCTTGGCGGTGGAGTTGAAGGCGACAGCCGTCGCACCGACGGTGATCGTCGCGGCGACACCCGAAGTAGTCGAGAACGTGAAGACCGAACCACCGACCTTGCCGGCATTGATGTCCGCGGCAGTGGCTGTGCCCGCGCCGGCACGCCGCGCCGACGAAAGCTGCGCTGGCCTTGGTGCTGTAGCGCCGAGGACTGCTGCAGCGCCTGGTTGGCGATCGACTTGGCGGTATCGACCAGCTTTGACAGCGAGGTGATGCCGGTGTTGGCGGCCTGCAGCACCTGCACGCCGTTGCCGATGCTGTCGAGCAGGTTGCCGATGTCGCTGGCGCGGGCGTCGAGGCCGGAGGCGGTGAAGAAGTTGGTCGGGCTTGTCGAGCGCGCTGTTGACCTCTTGCCGGTGGCGAGGCGGGTCTGCGTGGTCGAGAGCAGGTTCGCGGTGTCCTGCAGCGAGAGCAGGTTCTGGCGAACCGAAGACGAGAGCGTGATGTTGGAGAGAGACATGAACACAAACCTTTCTGGTGTTACGCAACAGCCCGGCCTTCTTGGCCGAACCCGGGGGCACCCTGAAAGCAAATGATCAATGGGAAATGAAATCGGCCTGAGAGATCCGCCGATACCAGGCGGGTTCTGAAGTCATGCGGAATAAAGAGTGAAATGATGGGTAAATGATGGGTAGAAGTCGAAGCGATCGGGCGGCAAAGCCATCCGGGGACGCCCAAGTTTCAGGCCATTACAGAGCGATTGGTCGCCTCGCCCCAGCGTCAGTTCCGGACCACGGACAATCGGCATCGGGGCGACCTGTTGTTGATCGCTCCCCGGCACACCACCTGTCGCGCAACGTCACGCTTGGCTCCCAGCGCACAGCAGTTCCCTGTACATGGTCGTACCGCGCTTCCACTGCTTGAGCTGGATGGCGCGTAGCCGATCACGCAGCCACTGGTCGAGCTCCTCGCCAGACCTTCGGCGTTTGCGCCAGCCGGAAGTATGCCTTCCAACCCAGAACATTGGGCCGCAGATGATCCACCACACAAAACGGCGGGGCCGAAGCCCCGCCGCCGTGATGGATCGGAATAGTTCGCCGAAATCAGCGCAGGAGCTGCAGAACGCTCTGGTTCGACTGGTTGGCGAGCGCGAGCGCGGAGACCGCGATCGACTGGCGGGTCGACAGCGCCTGGCTGTTGGCCGCTTCCTCGTTGGAATCGGCCAGGGTCAGGTTGGACGACCCGGTCTGCAGCACGTTGATCAGGTTCTTCGAGAAGTCCTGACGGATCTGCACGATCGAGAGGTTGGCACCGAAGGCCGAAGCCTGCGAGCGCAGCGTGGTGCTGGCGGTGTTGAGCGACGTCAGAACCGAGTTGGTCGCGGCGTTATCGATGAAGTCGGTGCCGTTGACGAGCGACTTCAGGCCGAGACCGTTCGGATTGAAGGTCACGCCTGCGATCGTCGAGGTCGACTTGCCGGTTTCGTTGAACACCAGCTTCAGCGTGTCGCCGTTGAGCAGGTTGACGCCGTTGAAGGACGAGTCCTGCGCCGTGGTCGTGATCTGCTGGATGATCTGGTTGTACTGGGCAACGAGACTGGAGCGGGCGGTCTGCGACACCGCGTCGGCAATCGGGGCCGTCGACAAGTGTGCCTGCGGTCGACTGAGCAGCCGCGACAGAGATTTCGAGCGTATTGGCCGCAATCGATGCCGGTGTCGTGGGGGTCGCAGGCCTGGGTGATCTTCTGGCTCGCTCCGTCGTTGGTCGACGTGAACGCGTGAGCTTCCTGGGCCGCGGTGATCGAAGCCGTCACATTGACGCCAGCCGCCGACAAAGCCTGGTTGAGGTCATCCAGCGATTTGACCGTCGCCGTCTTGGCGGTGGAATTGAAGGCGACAGCCGTCGCACCGACGGTGATCGTCGACGGCGACACCCGCAGTAGTCGAGAACGTGAAGACCGAACCACCGACCTTGCCGGCGTTGATGTCCGAGGCAGTGGTTGTGCCCGCGCCGGCACCGCGCGCCGACGAAAGCTGCGCTGGCCTTGGTGCTGTAGCCGCGAGGGCTGCTGCAGCGCCTGGTTGGCGATCGACTTCGCGGTATCGACCAGCTTTGACAGCGAGGTGATGCCGGTGTTGGCGGCCTGCAGCACCTGCACGCCGTTGCCGATGCTGTCGAGCAGGTTGCCGATGTCGCTGGCGCGGGCGTCGAGGCCGGAGGCGGTGAAGAAGTTGGTCGGGTTGTCGAGCGCGCTGTTGACCTTCTTGCCGGTGGCGAGGCGGGTCTGCGTGGTCGAGAGCAGGCTCGCGGTATCCTGCAGCGAGAGCAGGTTCTGGCGAACCGACGACGAGAGGGTGATGTTGGAGAGAGACATGGACGCTAACCTTTCTGGTGTACGCAACAGCTCAGCCTTCTTGGCCGAACCCGGGGAGACCCTGAAACCAAATGGTCAATGAAAACTAAATTGGACCGGCAGATGCGGTGCTACCGCGCCGGTTTCAAAATCATGGTTAAAAAAGGGTGAAGGGGATCGGAGAGTCTCGACGCGGCCGGGTGGTCACCGGCGGTCGGGTGGTCACCGGCGGTCAGGTGTCACCAGGCGTAAACAGCGCGCGGACCAGCTTCCGAGGTCCTGCTCGCTCGCACATCATTGAAGGTCGGAAAAAGCGCCGCGCGTGTCTTCAGAGCGGTGGCAAGGCCCACGGGCATGATCATGCCTGGAGCCAACAGGCTCCGAGCGACGGCGGCGGCCGGGCCGGTGCGAAGCTCAGCTCGTCAATGCCGGCTCAGCGATCGCTGCCGAAGGCGCGAGGGGGCTTCGGCCACCTCCGGGCGCGGGCCGCCACGCGCCGATCAGATTCTGCAGCTCGGTCCGAATGCGATCGATCACGGGTGCGTAGTCGCGCGTTTCGGTCTGCCGGAACAGACGCGCCGTCGGATACCATGGGCTGTCGTCGCGATCGAGCAGCCAGCGGTAGTCGGGCGTGAACGGCAGCATGATCCACACCGGGCAGCCCATCGCTCCCACGAGGTGGGCAACGCTGGTGTCCACCGTGATCACGAGATCGAGGCAGGAGACCAAAGCGGCCGTCGCGACGAAATCCGTGAGGTGTTCGCTGACGTCGAGGATATCGGCGCGTTCGCGAAGGAAGACCATGTCCTGGTCGCGCGGCTCCTTCTGCAGGCTGACAAAGGTGGCGTCGAGATCCAGGATCGGCGACAGCGCCTGCTAGCGCCATCGACCGGTTGTGATCGTTCTTGTGAACCTCGGTTGCCGGACCACACGAGGCCGACGCGGAAGCGATCGTGCGATCCAAGCCGGCTTTGCCATCCTCGCGGCGCGCGTGCGGAACAGCCGGCAGATACGCCACCGGCGCCGGGATCGTCTCCAGCCGCGTGTGGAACGCCAGCGGCAGGCTGGACAACGGGCAATGGACGTCGAACGCCGGCATCATGGGGAAACCGCGCGGGTCCTGCAACACCCCGGACATCCCTACCATCAGGGAATGGATGGGACCCGGGACCTCGAGAATGACCCGCGCGCCGAGCGCAGCGACCATCGGCACATAGCGGGCGAAATGGATCACGTCGCCCAATCCCCTCGTCTGCATGCAGCAGGATGGTCTTGCCTTCAATGGACTTCGTCGCCCGAGCCAGAGCGGCTGCGATAAACTTGCGATCGACCAGGACATTGGCCGGCCAGCGCGGCTTCGCGGCCGGCCCAGCCGGCTTCGAAATCGCCGGTCAGCAACTGGAACAGGGCCAGATTCCAGCGCGTCCACGGATTATCCTCGATGGCCAGCGATTTCGCGTAGAACGCAAAGGCTTCATCGAACCGATGCTGTTCGGCCAGCGCAAACGCCTGGTTGGCCACCGCCGGCGCCACTGTTGGGGTTCAGCGCGAGCGCGCAATCGAAGCACGCGTTCGCCTCATCGAAGCGACCGTACCTCACATGGATAATGCCAACATTGTTGTGCGTTTCGGCGTGGCCGGGGTCGAGTTCCAGCGCCCTCCGGTAATCAATCAGGGCCTCGTCGAACCGCATCGCGTGCGCGTGGCACAATCCGCGTGTCTGGATAGGGGGCTACGCGACCCGGCTCGATCTCGTCGGACTGATTGAAATAGGCCAGCGCTTCGTCATAGCGTTTCAGATTGAACAGCAGGTCCGCGCAGGCGCTCGCAGCCTCCAGATGGCGCGGATTGAACTTCAAGGCATGCTGAAAGCTCAGCACGGCCTCGTCGGAACGCTCCAGCTTGACGAGCACGTTGCCCATGCACTTCCACAGCTCGGCATCCCCGGGCTCGAAACATCACGCCGCGGTCGTAGGCCTTCAGGGCCTCCTCCAGCCTTCCAGACTGCTGCAGAGCATTGCCGAGACTCAAGAG
>ERZ1370068.7555-contig-6467_pt1 | contig 58716 bp, 104 predicted proteins | sample MGYA00561227_ERZ1370068 | MGnify/ENA primary metagenome ERZ1370068 (study PRJEB38410, sample SAMEA6850437) | metagenome | study: Metagenomic assessment of the ecological functions of the soil: analysis of the soil microbiota associated with the... | reverse complement strand
GGTTACGTATTGCCGGGACCATCGCCTGGAGGTTGACGTTTGTCCAGCTGGTGGACATGCTGGGATCTGGGGTGGTGGACCCGCAGAAAGACGCCGACGCGGCTTATCATGATCGTTATCTTCAGGCCGCTGGCCAAGCATGCAGATGTGATGATGATCATTTTTGAATCAGGTCGACAATGCCCGTAAACACTTTGCCTGTTGAGAGCAGCAGCCCTTACGTGATCTCCGCCTTGGCTGTTGGATAGTGAGGCCTGGCAGTGCTCGTGCCGGGCCGCCCCGCGGTGATAGGGATCGAGGCGCTGCGGGAGACCCGCTAAACAGATTGCGTGAAAACAGCGGCGCGACGGCCTCGCCGCTGATGTTTCGTCGGTGGTGAAAGCTGAGTACTGCGTCAGGCACTGCCATATGACACCGCTTCGGGACGACTGCGCATCGATCAGCTGACCAAGCAGGTGGCTATCGCGGCAGGGCGTATCCGTCGCAATCACGGGAGGCCGTCGGCGGCGCATGGCGGCTGTGGTGGCCTGGCGACCTGGCTGCACCGTGCTGGCCTGCCGCCAGCGTTCAAACCGGATCCGTTACGTCGCCGCATCTGGATCGGCGCCAGGGGCGTTGGTCGCATGAAAGAGATCATCCCCTCGCAGGTCGGGGCGCGTACGTCCTGCCGGCGACCACGGTGTCCAGCAGGCGTGCGGTGGATACGGCGGTACGAGCTCTGCCGTGATGGAGCTGCTTGAAGGTCTGACTCTGCGGCTGGTCCGAAGAGATCGCTGGCGAACGCCTTGCTCGGAAGCGGGAGCCGCCGGTGACCGAGCGGACCGAGCGTGATCGCAATAACTGATCTTTGATCTTGCCCAGCATCGCCGGTGGTGGTGCATTCGGCGTGTTGTACTGGCTTCGCTGCGGGCCACGGTGGTGGCGGAATCGGCTGGCTAGACTGTGTCGCCCTGCTGGCCTGGGCCTGCAGCCATCACCGCCCCTCCCCAAGGTGACCTGGCGGGGGCTGCCAGCCCCGACGTCTCAGCTGTTGGCGGCGTGCTGGCAGGCTGCTCGTTTACTGGCCGGGCTACCAGGATCGGCGTTGAAGTCGGAAAAGTGGCGACGTGCTTTGGCGAGCTCGGCAATCGCTGCATGCCGCGATTGGGCGCGTAAAATCGGTGAACTGGTGGTTGCTCCTCTCAAGACCGAGCAGTGATCGGTACGAAAGTGCACGCTGGTCAGCGCCCCGTGCGCCAGCTGGCTCTGAGGGGAGCCTGCAGTTAGCGGGTCATACTTTAGTTTGCTGTCGCGTCGGTGTCGAGAACGCGGTGACCACAGTCCAGCGCAGGTCCGAGTGTCATCCACAGATTCGGATCGCCTGGCACGATCAGCCGGCGTCCCGGATCCCCACGACATAGGCGCACTGCCAAAAGCGAGCGTTGACGGGCCGATGGAGGCACAGGTACATGTCACTGGGTTACGCCGGCACGCGGAGGTCGAGATCACGAGGCAATCGGAAACCGGTGTCGGCGTTCAGGCTGGCCTGCACGCCGCGTGTCAGAAACCGAAGAGTGAGTGGGGCGACGGCAACACCACCTGATTGAGGTGACGCTGTTTCCGCTGCCTGCCGAGCACGTGGCGGCGAGCGTACGTAAGGGCGATCCTGGTCGTCGTTGGTGGGCAGGCTGCGGACCAACGTTGGGAGAAGACGGGTAAACCCACGAGCGGCTGGTCCCGAGGCCGATCATGGTCGGTCACGGACCCGAACCGCGGGACGTCAGGCATTTCGGCGGCCGACCTCGACCGAGTTCAACCGAGACCCGAGAGGCCGAGGTGAGCGCGCCACCCGGCGACGAGGTGGAAGCGGCTGGGCTCAGCGCGGAGGAGCGCGCCGCACAGGCCGCCTGAGGGCAGTCCCCGCGCCGGTTCGACTATGGGCCCCGTGGTGTCAGCAGCGGACTGCGGGGACCAGGCGGTGGGCCGGATCCGATCCGCGAGACGGATCCGCGCCACAGGTGACGCACCACGTACCGCGGCTGGCCGCCCACGGTGGCCGCCGACGGTGGTGCGTCACCGCTTCGTCCTCCCATGGCTGGCATACTTGACCGCCGCGGGTGCCGTCGGAAGGCTCCGGCGTCCGCTGCACAGTTCTGGCGTACAAGTGAAGGTTCCCCGTTCCTATGCCTGAGTTCATCTATTCCGATGCACAACGTCCGCAAGGCGCTTGGCGACAAGGTCGTGCTGGACAACATCACCCTTGTCCTTCTGTCCCGGCGCCAAGATCGGCGTCGGTCGGACCTGAATGGCACCGGGCAAGTCGACGCTGCTCAGCTGATGGCCGGCATCGAGAAGCCGAACAACGGCGATGCCATGCTCGCGTAAGGACGCGACAGTGTCGGCATCCTGCTCGCAGGAGCCGCCGCTGACCGAGGGCAAGACCGTGCTGGAGAACGTCGAGGAGGGGGTCGCCGACCATCAAGCCGCTAGGCGCGGATGGACGAGCTGGGTGCTGCGCTGGGCGAGCCGGATGCCGACTTCGACGAGCTGATGGCCGAGATGGCAGGTCTGCAGACCGAGCTCGATCACTCGGAACGCTTGGGACATCGACTCACAGCTTGAGCAGGCAATGGACGCCCTGCGTCGCCCGCCGCCAGATGCCATGGTCGATCGTGCTCTCGGCGGCGAGCGCCGTCGGGTCGCGCTCTGCAAGCTGCTGCTGCAGCAGCCGGACCTGTTGCTGCTCGACGAGCCGACGAAACCATCTGCGACGCCGAGTCGGTGCAGTGGCTGGAAGCGCACCTCGAAGGCGTATCCGGGCGCCGGTCCTGGCGGTGACCCACGATCGGTACTTCCTGGACAACGTGGCGCAGTGGATCCTCGAGCTCGACCGCGGCACGACCCACCCGTACGAGGGCAACTACTCCACCTACCTGGACACCAAGAAGGCCCGGCTCCAGATCGAGGGTCGCAGGGATGCCAAGCGTGCGAAGCATCCTGGAGCGCGAGCTGGAGTGGGCGCGGTCCAACCCGAAGGCCCGGCAGGCCGAAGAACAAGGCCGCGGCTGACTCGCTATGAGGAGCTGGCCGACCGAGGCCGAGCGCAACCGCAAGCTCGACTTCGAGGAGATCAACATCCCGCCGGGCCCGCGGCTCGGGCAGCACGCGTGCTTGACGTCGAAGGACCTCGGCCAAGGGCTTCGGCGACCGGCTGCTCATTCGACGGGCTGAGCTTTCACTGCCGCGCGCCGGGATCGTCGGCGTCGTCGGCCCGAACGGCGTCGGCAAAGTCCACGCTCTTCCAGGATGATCGTCGGTGAGGAGCAGCCCGACTCCGGCGAGCTCAAGCTCGGCGAAACGGTCGCAGGATCTCCTACGTCGACCAGGCTCGCTCCGGACCTCGATCCTCGGAAGAACGTGTGGGAACTGGTGTCCGACGGGCTCGACTACATCAAGGTCGGCCAACTTCGAGATGCCCTCGCGCGCGTCATGTGGCCTCGTTCGGCTTCAAGGCGCCCGGATCAGCAGAAGCCTGCCGGGGTGCTGTCCGGCGGTGAGCGCAAACCGGCTCAACCTCGCGCTGACCCTGAAGATGGGCGGCAACCTGCTGCTGCTCGACGAGCCGACCAACGATCTTGACGTCGAGACGCTCCAGTCGCTGGAAGATCGCGCTGCTCGACTTTCCCGGCTGCGCCGTGGTGATCTCCCACGACCGCTGGTTCCTCGACCGGGTCGCGACCCACATCCTCGCCTGGGAAGGCGACGACCAGGACGAGTCCAAATGGTTCTGGTACGAGGGCAACTTCGCCGACTACGAGGCCAACAAGATCTCCCGGCTCGGCGCGGAGGCGGCCCGCCCGCACCGCGTGATCCACCGCCGCCTCACCCGCTGATCTCCGACTTGGCAGCTGCTGACGTCAGAATCTGAGCACCAAATACGGTGCTCGGGTTCTGACAAGTCGGTGCTGAGCGAGGAGTTCGGCGAGGCGTGATCGCGCTGTGCGGTCGGCAAGCTGAGCGAGCTGGGTACGGCAGGAGAAGCCGTCAGCCAGCACCGAGCAGCATCGGGGTGGGCAGCGACGGCTGGCAGCAGATCGTGCTCAGCCACTTTCACTGACACCTCGTAGTGGCCTTTTCGACACCGAAGTTGCCGGCCAGACCGCAGCACCCGCCAGGGTCGTGACAGTGGCGCCCGTCGCCGCGAGCAGCGTGCGCGTCGGCCTGCCAGCCCAGCACTGAGGCGTGGTGGCAGTGCGGTTGGACGACCAGCTCGACGCCGCTGAGGTCAGGTGGGGTCGATCCGGCGTACGGGCTGCAACAGCTCGGCGAGCGTGAGTACGCCAGCCGCGACCTCCGCGACCCGAGGATCCTCTGGCAGGAGTTCGGCCGCGTCACTGCGCCAAACCGCCAGGCAGGGAGGGTTCCAGGCCAACTACCGGCGTTCCGGCGGCAACGTAGGGGTGCAGGATGTCAGTGCCGTGCGCAGCTGTCGTCGGGCACCGTCGAGCTGACCGGTGCTGATCCAGGTCAGGCCGCAGCACGCTGGTCGTTCGCACGCAGCTGAGGCGCGTAGCCAGCTGCAGCCAGCACCGAGACGGCGGCGCTACGCGTCCCGGTGAAGCAGTCTGAGAACGAGTCCACCCAGATGATCACCGGGCTTCCGGCCGACTCGGGAACCGCGACCCGCTTACGCGCCGGACCGAAGCGAACTTGGGCAGGGAGCGTCGCTGGTCGACACCGGCCGACCCAGCGGACCAGCCGCCGGACCCCGGGAGTTGCCGTGCTCGAGATTGACCAGGCCGGACAGCAGCCGTGCGCGGGTGATCAACCGGCCCCAGCGTGGCAAGCCAGCCGAGTGCGTAGTGGCTGCGCGGTCGCTGATCTTGCCGCGATAGCGTGTGATCGAGCACCTGCGACTTGTACGCGGCCATGTCGATGCCGGTCGGGCAGTCTCGCGCACATCCCTTGCAGGACAGGCAAAGGTCCAGTGCTTCGTGCACCGCAGGCGACTTCCAGCCGCTGGACCACGCTCGCCGTTGATCATCTCCTGCAGCACCCGAGCGCGCCCGCGAGGTGGAGTCCTTCTCCTCCCGGGTTGCCTGATACGACGGGCACATCACCCCAGCCCGGCCGTCGTGTCGGCGAGGCATTTGCCGACGCCAGAGCAGCGATGAACGGCGCTCGGCGAAGTCGGTCGACGCGACCAACCAGAGCGCACTGCAGATCGGCGTTCACCGGGCGGGGATCGACCAACACGCCGGGGTTCAAGCAGGTTCTCTGGGTCGAAGGCGGCCTTCACCTGACCGAAGATCTCAATCGCAGCGGCTGAGTACATCGCGCGGCAGCAGTCCGGATCGGGCTCGGCCGTCGCCGTGCTCGCCCGACAGCGAGCCACCATAGCTGGCAGCCAGCGGCTGCCTCCTCGACGAAAGCCCGGTAGGTTCGGCGGCTCCGCCCGCATCAGTCAGCGGGAAGTCGATCCGTACGTAGCACGCAACCGTCCCGAAGTGGCCATACGGCAGTCCGTCCAATCCATGATCATCAAGTAGCCGGTCGAAGTCGCGAAGGTATGAGCCGAGGTGCTCGGCCGGCACCGCGCGTCCTCCCAGCCGGGATAGGCCTGCCGAGCCAGACTGATGCTCGCCAGGCCCGCACCGTCTTCGCGGATCTTCCACAGCGCCGTCGCTTCGGCCGGATCGGTCACCACGAATCCGTCCAAGGCTCCGGCCCCGCACCACCAGCGCGTCGGCGCGCACGCGCAGCTGCAGGGTGTCGTCACCGACGAGTTCGACGAACATCCAGCCGTCCCCGCGCGGCAATGATGGTACGGCCGCGTCGCCTCGGATGCGGCGCACGACGTCGACAATCCGGCGGTCAAGCCCTCACAGGCGGTCGGGCGATGATCGACGATCAGCGGCGCGGCATCGGCGGCATCGGCCATCGTCGGATAGCCGAGCGCGATCATGATCTTGTACGGCGCGTCCTTCACCAGCCGCACGGTTGCGCCGGTGATCACTGCGAGGGTGCCCTCGCTGCCGGCCAGGAACCGTGCCACGTCGAGAGCGGTTCTCCGGCAGCAGGTGCTCCAGGCTGTAGCCCGACACCTGGCGGCCGAAACGCCCGAACTCGGTGCGGATGGTTGCCGAGATTCCTTGTAACTACTGACTTCAGGGCGATCAGCTCGCGTGAGTGATCGTGGTTCGGCGGTCGATCGAGGGTGATCTGCTCGCCCGAGCCAGTGATCACCATCCAGCGCGATCACGTTGTCAGCTGTCTTGCCGTACCGCAGGGCGCGCGGGCCGCACGGCATTGTTTCCGATCATGCCGCCGATGGTGCAGCGGTTGTGGGTCGACGGATCCGGCCCGAAGCGCAGGCCGTGCGGGGCCGCTGCGGCCTGCAGAGCGGCCTGCACCACGCCTGGCTCGACTCGCGCCGTACGCGCCCTCTGGGTCGATCTCTGCGAATCGTCCTCAGGTGGCGGGAAGTGTCCACGATCAATCCGGGGCCGACCGCATTGCCGGCGCACGATGTGCCGGCTCCCCGTGTCGGTCACCGGCATGCCGACGGCCGCGCCGCATCAGGACCGCTGCCGTTTCTTCGACGGTCCTCGGCTGGGCAACGGCTTGCGGTACGACGCGATAGAGCGAGGCGTCGGAGGAATAGAAGCGCGCGCGTGAGCTCGGTCGACATCGAGGAGGTCGCCGACACCGCGGCGCCGCGAGCTCTGAGCGCTAGCTCGGTGACTCAGGGACGGGCGGCGGTCGTGGGCATGATCGCGTCTGATCGTAATGCCAGATATTGCCTGAGCTTGGGTCCGCACGCCGCACACCAGGTTGCTCACGCTGCACGCGGCATGCACGCGCACGTGCGGCGTCATACGCATCCGCAGCGTCGGGACTGTTGACATGAGCCGCCGGGCGCCCTGGGCTATGCACTCACGCGTATAGTCGAGTGGGGCCTACTGGTGAGTAACTTCGGCCTTCTGAGTGGAGGCGCGATGAGGCGGACGATCTTCGAGGAGGACCACGACGCGTTCCGGCAAAGCTGCCGGACCTTCGTCGATCGGACCCTCACGGCCGCATCAAGAAGCACATGGCGAATCCACGGAGTTCGGCCGAGAAGGTGTGGCTCGAGCTCACGGCAAGCAAGGTCTTTCTAGGGCTCAACGTCCCCGAGGAGTACAGCGGCTACCGGCGTCAGACGACCTGCGATACTCGCTGATCTTGGCCGAGGAGCTGAGCCGGCTGGCGTTGTCCTACCCCCTCATGCGTGGGCATCCACACCAACTGCATCGCGCCATATCTGGTCGCTACCTGTGCACGGAGGAACAGAAGCAGCGTTGGCTGCCAGGGTTCTGCACCGGCGAGTTGATCACCGCGCTCGCCATGACGCGAGGCTTCCGGCGGTTCTGATCTTGCTGCGCTGAAGACCGAGCCGTACGCGACGGCGAGGACTGGATCTTGAACGGTTCGAAGACTTTCATCACCAATGGCGCCAGCGCCGACTTCGTGCTGGTTGCGGCGCGCACGAGTCGGACAAGGGCGCCAAAGGCATCACCTTGTTCGCGGTCGAGGCCGGCATGCCTGGCTTCGAACGTGGGCGGAAGCTGGACAAGGTCGGTCAGCCGGAGTCAGACATTTCCGAGCTGTTCTTCGGTGACGTGAGAGTTCCAGCGCCGAATGTGATCGGGAGAGTCGACCAGGGCTTCGTCTACATGATGCAGCGGCTGGTGGCCGAGCGGATTGGTTCTGCGGTGAACAACATCGCTCACGCTCGGCAGATCCTCGACGAGACCCTGGTCTACGTAAAGGAACGCAAGGCCTTCGGCAGCGCGATCGGCTCACTTCCAGGCCAACAAGTTCACGCCTTGCCGAGCTGCAGACGTCTGGCCGAGGTCTACCCAGGCATTCGTCGACCAGTGCGTGATGGAGGCGGTTCACGGCACGGCTGACCGCAGTTGATGCGGCAAGGCGAAGTGGTGGTCGGCGCAGGCGCAGAACGGCATTCTTGACGCCTGCGTACAGCTGTGGGGTGGCTACGGCTACATGAACGAGTACCGCGTCGCGGGCGTGGGCCGACGCGCGGGCGACCAAGATCTGGGCCGGCTCGAACGAGATCATGAAGGAGCTCATTGGCCGCGATCTTGGGTTGTGATCATGATGCCGCAAGCGATATCTCAGGTCCTCAGTCCGCCGCCTCCGTCCCAGGCGTGTTCAAGCGTCATCGCGTCCGCAGCGGCGTACGCCGATCGGGCGCGCCGGCAAAGGGTTCGCTGACACAGGTTCGCCCAGATGATCTTGCCGCCGGGTGATCAGTGCCGCCCTTGCCAAGGTTCCGGCGCTGGATCCGCGCACGCTGGACGACATCTACGTCGGCTGCGCCGGAGACCGCGTGACGAGCAGGGCGGCAATGTGGCGCGCACGGATTGCCGATCCAGCTCGGATTGGATCAAGGTCCCGGCCGCAGCGATCAATCGCAGTTCTGCGCCTCCAGCGTGCGAGACCGCCCGGATCGCCTTCCACGCGATCAGGGCCGGGAGAAGGCGATGCCTTCGTCTCCGCCGGCGTGGAGTGTCTCGAGGTATCGCGGTTTTCGGCTCGGCCGGTCGTCGACCCGGTCGACACCCACAATCCGATCTTTGCACGCCGCGGAGGTGCGCAGCCTCGCCTACCGCCGCGAGCAACGAGCAAGTGGCACGATCCGCGCGAGGACGGGCTGCTGCCCGACATCTACATTGCGATGGGCCAGACCGCAGAGAACCTCGCCACCCTCCGCGGCATCTCCCGCGCCGAGCAGGACGAGTTCGGCGTACGCTCGCGAAAACCTCGCCGAAAAGGCCAGTTGCGAACCAGATCTTCGACGCCGAGATCGCACCGGTCCACGCTCCTGACGGCACCGTGGTGAGCACTGACGACGGCCCTCGACCGGGCACAACCATCGAGGCGGTCTCCGCACTGAAGCCCGCCTTCCGGCCAGATGGGACGGTCACGGCCGGCAACTGCTGCCCGCTGAACGATGGGGCGGCCGCTGTGGTGATCATGAGCGACCAGCGCGCGGCTGAGCTCGGTCTCACCCCGTTGGCCCGCATTGTCGCGACACGGTGTCAGTGCGCTGAGTCCGGAGATCATGGGCCTGAGACCAGTGGAAGCCACTCGCCGCGCCTTGGCAACAACGCTGGGATGACGATCAATGACATGGATCTGGTGGAGATCAACGAGGCGTTCGCCGTCCAGGTGATCGCTTCGGCGCAGGATCTCGGCCTGGATCATGGAGCGGCTCAACGTTCATGGCGGGGCCATCGCGCTCGGTCATCCGATTCGGATGCCACCGGTGCCCGGATCATGACCACATTGCTGAACGCGATGCGCGTACGCGACGTGCAATTCGGTCTCGAGACGATGTGCGTCGGCGGCGGCCAAGGCATGGCCGATCATCCTGGAGCGTGACTCGCTGCTCAGGCGCACGGCCAAGAGCGCGATCCTGCGCGCGGCGACGCTGAGCAATCGAACGCGAGCGCAATCGAACCACGCTAGCCCTTCGGGTGTGACGGAGACAACATTGCTGGCGCGGCACGGCCTCGGTGGGTGCCGTGCTGTTGCGCCAGGTCAGAAATCGCCCTCAAGGAAGCATTCCGATGCATCGAGGACGACCGCTGGGTTTCGTGTGAGCTATTCGCAAACCAAGGACAAGGCTCTCGGGTGGCTGCTGGCCTGCTCGCGCTCGGGGTCGAGCCTGAGGACCGGGTCGCCATCGCGTCCAACACCCGGATCGAGTGGATCCTGGCGGACCTCGGGATGCATGTGCTCCGCCGGAGCCGCTGCGACGATCTACCCGTCGACTCAGCACGAGGATGTGCGCTACGTCCGCGCCGACTCTCAATCCAGGTGGTCTTCGCCGAGGACGATCTCCAGGTCAGCAAGCAGTCGCTTGATCATCTGGACGAGCAACTGCCACATTTGATCACGATCGTTCAGCTGGACGTGCAGAGTCGATCACTGCTGGGTGATCAGCTGGGCCGATCTTGAAAAGCTGGGCCGTGAGTATCTCTGAAAGCAACGCCGACAGCGGTCGATGACGTGATCGCAGCGATCGGCCCCGAGGACCTACGGCCACGCTTGATCTACACCTCCGGTACGACGGGGCGGCCCAAAGGCGTACGCCTGGTCGCATGACTGCTGGATTCTACGAGGGCGCCGCCGTGGAGGCGGTACGACATCATTGGTGCCGACGACCTCCAATACCTCTGGTTGCCGCTCAGCCACGTCTTCGGCAAGGCCCTCATTGCCATCCAGCTCTACATCGGTTTCACGACTGCGGTTGATGGCCGGATCGACAAGATCGTGGAGAATCTGCCGAGATTCAGCCGACCTTCATGTGTGGCGCGCCGCGGATCACTCGGAAGGTGCGAGCCAGGAGTGATGATGACCGCCTCGCACGGATTAAGGCGCAGATCTTTCGACTGGGCGTTCAGGGTCGGCCGCAAAGGTATCACCGTTGCGGTTGGCGGGACAGGGAGCCATCTGGGCTTGCTCGCCCTGCAGTACGCACTGGCGGACAGACTCGTCTTCAGCAAGATCAAAAGCCAGGATGGGTGGCAAGATCAATTTCTTGTGTCTGGCTCCGCTCCGCTGAGTCGGTGAGGTGCAGGAATGGTTCCTACGCTGCCGGGCTTCTCGTGCTGGAGGTTACGGCCTCACGCTGGCAGACCTGCGTTCCCACCTCGTCAACAACCCGCGTGCCACCCGTTTCGGCACCGTTGGTCCGCCGGTTCCCTGGTTCGGAGGTCAAGATCGCCGACGATGGCGAGATTTTGATCAAGGGCCCGGGCGTCGATGCGCGTGGCTACCACAACATGCCGGAGGCAACCGCGGAGAACGCTCGAGGACGGCTGGCTCGCGACCGGAGACATTGGCGAAGCTTGACGAGCTGGGCTATCTGAAGATCACTGACCGGAAGAAGGACCTGATCAAGACCTCCGGCGGCAAGTATGTGGCTCCGCAGAAAGTTGAGGGCGTGCTGAAGGTTGCCTTGCCCCTATTCAGCCAGGTCCTGGTGTATGGCGGCCGCAAGTGCGCCACAGCGTTGTTGACACTCGATCCAGAGTCGATCGAAGGCTGGGCCGAGGAGCAGGGCCTGAGCTACTCCTCGGCCGAAGTGGCACCGCTCCAGGAGGTCCACATGACCTCATCAGGGGTTCGTCGCGCAGGCCAACCAGCAGCTCGAGCGCTGGGAGACGATCAAGGAGTTCGAGATCCTGCCCAGCAGAGCTCACCGTCGGACGAGGGCGAGTCAGCTCGAGCCTGAAGGTCAGGCGCAAAGATCGTGGAGCAAGAAGTACGCCGACGTACTGAACAGCGGCGTGTACGACTCCGACCAGTACCCTGTCGCCTCTATGACGTGAGAGTTTGGCGGCGTCCAGGTGCGTGCATCGCTATAAGGCCGATCGAGAGGGGGATACCCGGTCATATATCGACCGAGCAGCCACCGCGAGGTGCGTGCTGGGCATCTTGGCTGTGACCGAGCGAGCAAATGACTCGACAACAGCAGTGCGAGTGAAGCCGTCGGCTTCTGGCGCCGCCGTTGACGTGATGACTGACCGGAGCCATAGCGGCCTCATCACGGCGGACGGCTGCCGACAAAGCGTCCATCTCCAGGCTGCCCGATTCACGGCCCAGATGGGTGTCCCGGCGGGCGCCAGTCATGGCCACTCCTCAGCCAGTCGATGCCCTTGGCGGGCGGCCGTCTGCGCATGCGTCGTCTCCGGTGGTCTCGACGAAGCCGGGCGCGATCGCGTTTGCCGTCACCCCGAACTTGCCCAGCTCCAGCGCCACGGTCCTGGCGAAGCCAATCGAGGCCGGCCTGGCCGCGGCGTCGGTGGCCTGGGCCTCGCTGCCCAGTGCGGAGGTCGAGGAAGATCTGCCGACGATGCGACCCCACCTCGCCTCTCGTCACGTGTCCTGAAGCGAAGCGCAGGTCATCAAGAAAGCACCGCCGCAGGTGAATCGTCCGGCGACCGGCATCCCAGTCGATCGCTGCTCATTTTGAGAAGATCAGGATGTCCCGGATGATGCTGGCCTCGGGAGTTGATCACCACCGCCGCCGGTCCAAGCTCAACGATGATCTGCTGCCGCCGCCGCACGGCGTCGGCTGGCCATGCACTGTATCGGCGACGTCACGCCGACGGCCATTGCGCTGACCGCCACTTTCGGCTGATCTGTGCGCGGTGCGGAACGCCCTGCCCGTCAGCCAGCCAGATCGTCGCCGCGCCAATCGCCACGCCGTCAGCGGCGGTCAGTCGATGGCGGCAGCCACGGCGGCCCCGATGCCGCGCGCTGCACCGGCGACGATGGCAGACTCTCTGAGCCAGTTTGAGACCCTGCGTGACGGCGGGCAGCCAGGATCGGGCCTCATTGCGACTGGCAGGATCGACCCGATGACCCGTGCACCCATAGCTGTCTCACGGTGCAGGGGCGACATGGGTACCAGCGGGGCCCGCTGTCAACCCCATTGCGGCTACACTGGACCACCCAGGAGGCTCGGAGTCAAAGCCTGCCTTTACACTCTCCGGGTCCCCGGTGCTGCATCATCTGCTCGACTCCGAGCTGCCCGTGGTGAACCGCCAGGTGGGAATACCTCAAGCCACGTCGCCATCACCGGCAGCCTCCTGCTGATCAACCTCTGGGGTCGATGCTGTCGGCGGCAGCCGGCTCTCCATCGGATCGCGCCTGACGCATCCTACGACGGCGACCTGGCTGCTCGGGCGCGGGCCGGGCTGCGTGCCGGCTGACCTAGCCAGTAACATGTGCTGTTGCGGCGCTCGGCTTTCGCGGGAGTGAGCGGGACCTGCTTGGCCGAGCCACGCACCCGCAGCTGCGGAGCCCTTGCGCCCGCTGCCCAAGGTCGCAGTTCGCGGGGATCATCATCGTTATCCACCTGACGGTGCGTTGGTCCGACCTCGACTCTGTACGGCCACGTCAACAACGTGAAGTGACTACGACTGCAGGAGGCCAGGATCAGCCTCGTGAGCAGCACAGTCGGCTGGGAACCCGAGGCGGTCTGGATGGTCGTCCGCCAGAGACCTGAGTACCTCAAGCCGATCGACTTCCGCACCGCCAGCGTACGAGGTTGGCACGGCAGTCGTCAGCGATCGGCAACCGCTCCCTTCACAGGCTGGCCGCGTGAAATCCGCTCAGAATCGAGCCAGAATCGAGCCCTGTCTTCGCGACGGCGCGGACCGTCGTCGTCGGTGCGCGTCGCCTCTGAGCGCCGATCAGCGATCGGCGCTGGGCAGGTGGGCACCACGGGTCTGACCTGACGGGCTGCCGCGCGTTCGATCCGCGCCACTGTTCTGCCCACTGCCGATGCGGTCGTCTGAGGCGTTTATCACACAAATGGCGTCGGGCGGCTACAGCTGCAGTCCTGGCATCGTGCCAGGGTGCTCGTCAAAGGTGTTCCACCATCGAGTACGCGGCCCGCTCCATGTAGGTCCACAACTCATGCTCCTGCTGGGGTGTCAGCTCGATGGAGTCGATCGCATCCCGCATGTGCTTCAGCCAGCGGTCCCGCATCGCCGGCGTCACAGCAAAGGGTGCGTGGCGCATCCGCAAACGCGGATGTCCACGCTGCTCGCTATAGGTCGGTCGGACCTCCCCAGTACTGCTCCAGGAACATCCGAAGATGTTCTTCGGCCGAAGCAAGATCAGGTTCCGGAAGTAGACGCACGCAACGGATGGGTCAGGACGCGACCCCTTCGTAGAACCGCTCGACAAGGGTCACGAAGGTCTGCATGGCCGCCGACGGCGTCGTAGAAGGTCTGCAGAAGGTGCCTGGCTCAGACATCTGGACCATTCTCCATCACCTCGACCGATGGACTGGCAGGATGAGAGCGCGTACGCCACATACATCCATCCGGGAGGAGTCATTCATGGTCGCAGTTCGGACCGCGGAAGCGCACTGGGAGGGATCTCTTCGAGGGCCAGGGCGAGGTCGAGCTCGTGCCGTCCGGCCTCGGCCACTTCGAGGTCACCGGGCGACACGCGCCGAGGAGCCCGGACCACCATACGAGCCCGCGAGGAGTTGATTGCCGCCGCCCACTCCACCTGCTTCAACATGGCACTGTCAAATGTCCCGCCCAGGGCGGCTACTCCGCCCACCTCGCTCGACACGCGAGCCGATGTCACGCTTCGATCCTCCAAACATCACCGGCATCAAGCTGACCGTGACAGGAGTTGTGCCGTGGCATCACCGCGGAGCAGTTCGGAGGCAGCTGCTCAGGACGCGAGGGCCAACTGCCCGGTTTCCAAGGCCATCACCGGTACGACGATCACGCTCCGAGGCGCACTCTGGCCGAGTAGCCCAATCGCGGGTTCAGCCAGATCAACGCCGGTTCGCGGTTCGACCTCAGCCGGTAGCTCACCGGGGCCGCCCTTGACTGAAGTTGCCGACGCGGGAGGACTTCCGCCGTTCCGACGTACCAGAGTGTGCCGTCCTTGCCGCGCAGTTCCGTGACCCGCAACCCAATGGCCTGACCACGCCAGAGGCCATATCCATGTCCACGTAGTCGCTGCCACGCCGAGCTGGTCCTCGACGCAGCATGAAGATACCTCGAGAGCCAGGTCCTTCACAATGCTCTGGAGGCCGAAGGCTACCGAGTGACGCGCGATGACCGTCGTGCCCGCCAGAATCGTGGTGATGTTGTAGCCCAGCTCGGCCAAGATCATCAGGATGACAACGGCGAAGATCACGAATGTCACTGTGCTCTGAGCCAGTGAGCCGAGCGCCGAGAGACGTTGCTTGCGTCGCTCTGCCGACACCGTGGTGGCGTCTGATCAACCTCTGGGTCATCCCATTGCGCGCGCTGAATGGCTCGGTCGATCGCGCGCCGCACCGAACGCCTGATCAAGCGATGGAGGCACCCGCCGCAGCCCACAAAGGCTGCAACGATCAACAGCTAACGATGCAGAAGCGCAGCCTGAACACTCACTCAGTTCGGTGAAATTTCGTCGGCAGTAACCACTCCGGCCTGAGGCGTGCCATAGCATTCCCGTGGCTTGCGCCGCGTGGATCGCCAGCGCCCGGGTCGATGCAAGACCGGTGACCAGCGCAGGAACCCGATCCGGCGGACCAAGATCGCCAGACCGGTGGCCGCGACTCGCGGGCCGCTGCTCGGCCACGCAGTGTACCGCCTAGCATGGGCGTCAGCCTGCGTCGTGATGCCGTGCGCGGCTCACGACATCCGTCCGGGGCTCTCAGCCCGGCCGGCTGCTCAGCGGCGAGCATCGCGCTCAGCGCCATGATGACCGGCTGCAAAGCTCGTCCGTATGAGCACGGGGGCGTGCGCGCCCAAGAGTCACTGTCCCCGCCGGTATGCGACCTCGGCCCAGATGGTGGCGACGACTGGATCGGGCAGGTCGCGACCGTGCCAGGGATTGCTGCGCGACAGCGAGGCTGAGTTGTCGCGCTCGACGACCGCCCTGGCGGCTGGATCCACCAGAACCACATTGGCCGGCTCACCGCAGCCCAGCGGACGGCCGCTGATCGGCAAGCCGGGCAATGTGGGCCGGCATGATCGACATCCGCTTTCGCCAGCTCGGACCAGTTCAGCAGACCGGAGTTGATCATGGTCTCGATCACCACGGCAAGTGCGCGTCTCCAGGCCGAGCATGCCGGAGCGCCGCCTCGGCGAACGCGTGTTCCTTGTCGTGCCTGCGCGTGGGGTGCGTGGTCGGTCGCCACCGCGTCGATGGTCCCGTCCGCCAGCGCTTCGCGTAACGCTTCGACGTGCTCGTTGGGACGCAGCGGCGGGTTCACCTTTGTAGGTCGGGTCGTAGCCGAGCACCTCACTGGTGGTGAGCATGAGGTGATGCGGCGCGACCTCCGCCGTGACGTTGATGTCACGCTGTTTGGCCCACCATGATCACGTCTACGGTCTCGGCGCAGGACACATGGCAGATGTGCGAGTCGGGATCGGGTGAGCCTCGGCGATCTGTACGTCTCGAGCAACCACCCCTGCCTCAGCCGCCGCAGGCCATCCCGGGAGTCCGAGTTTCCCGGAGATCTCACCCTCGTGGCAGCATGCCGCTCCTCCGGCGAGCTGGGGATCCTGAGCGTGCTGAGCGATGACCCCGTCGAAGGCTCGGACATACTCCAGCGCTCGTCGCATCAGGCGTCCGTCCGAGACGCAGTGACCATCGTCGGAGAACACCCGTACGCCGGCCCTGGATCGGGCCATCAGCCCAAGCTCAGCCAGCTCTGACTCCGTCCAGTCCTTTGCTGACCGCCCCAACCGGCACAACCTGCGCGTGACCGTCCCGAGTGCCCAGCGCGGCAACATGCTCGGCCGCCTCCGCAGTGTCGGTGACGGGAGTCGTGTTGGCCATCGCCAGCACCGCGGTGAAACCGCCGCGCGCCGCGGCCAGCGTGCCGGACTCCACCGTCTCGGCATCCTCGCGTCCCGGCTCTCGCAGATGGGCGTGCAGGTCGACCAGCCCCGGCAATGCCACCAGCCCATCGGCATCGAGCTGTGTCCACGTCGCGTCCCGCGTCCGCAGGAGTCCACGAAGCGAGCCGTCTCGGATGAGCAGGTCAGATCGCCCACGGCCAATGATGTCGGCACCGCGGATCAGCAGGTCCGTCATTCAGCGCCTCCCAGCAGCTCATACAGCACGCTCATCCGTACCGAGACCGCCGGCCGCAACCTGGTCCAAGATCAAAGAGCTGGCGGCGTCTGGCGGCGTCCGCGGAGATTTCCAGGCCGCGGTTCATCGGCCCTGGATGGCAGATCGCTGCACCCGGCTTCATCGCCTCCAGCCGGGGACGGGTCAGGCCGTAGCCAATCGTGTACTCACGCGCTGTCGGGAAGTACCCGCCCGACATCCGTTCCCGCTGCACTCGCAACATCATCACGACGTCTGCATGGCGGCAGCACCTCGTCGAAGTCGGTACGAGACGCGAACCGGCCAGCTGTCCATGGCCGGCGGCAGCAGCGTCGGCGGCGCGACGAGAATCACCCTGCGCTCCCAGCGTGGTCAGCAGCAAGACGTTGCGCTGCGTGCGACTCGCGAGTGGGTGATGTCTCCGACGATCGCCACGGTCTGGCCGTCGAAGCTCACCACATCGGGGGCCGAGCGCCGAAGATGCCGTCGGATTGTAAAGGCATCGAGTAACGCCTGCGTGGGATGCTTCGTGGGTTCCATCGCCCGCGTTGAGCACGTGCGCGTCGATCCAGCGCGACGCCTGCCAGGGTGCGCCCGATGCATGGTGCCGGATCACCAGGGCATCGACGCCCATGGCGGCGACGGTCAGCTACGGTGTCGCGCAGCGACTCACCTTTCGACACCGATGAGCCCTTCGCGCTGATGTTGATCACGTCCGCACGAGAGCCACTTGCCGGCGATCTCAGAAGGAGGACCGGGTCCGGGTGGAATCTTCGAAGAAGAGGTTGACCACGGTCCGGCCACGCAGGGCTGGCAGCTTCTTGACCGGGCGTCCCTGCACCAGCGACATTTCTTCGGCGAGATCGAAGATCTCCGGTGATCTGAGTTCGATCAAGATCAGCAGCGGACAGCAGGTGGCGCATCAGATCTCCCCTCGAACGGGATCGCTGCCTTGTTCGATGCTGACCTGGTCCATCCCGTCGATCTCGGCCAGTCTCACGCTGACGTGCTCACCGGTCCGGGTTGGGATGTACTTTCCGACATGATCAGCGTGGATGGGCAGCTCGCGGTGACCACGATCGACCAACACCGCCAGCTGAACGGCTCGCGGTCTACCAAGATCACCGAGAGCGTCCAGCGCAGCCCGCACCGTACGTCCGGAGTAGAGCACGTCGTCGACCAGAACGACCGTGCTGCCGTCCACATCAACGGGTAGGTGTGTGTGGCCTACCGCTCGAGTCGGCTGGCGCCGCAGGTCGTCGCGATACATGGTCACGTCGAGGGCGCCAACCGGAACCCGTACGCCCTCCACTTCGTCCATCGCAGTCGCGAGCCGGTGGGCCAGCGCGACCCCTCTGGTGGGATTCCCATCAGCACGAGGTTCTCCGCACCGCGGTTCGCCTCGAGGATCTGGTGGGCCATCCGGGTGCATGCGCGGGCAATCTGATCAGCGTCGAGGACCACGCGAGAGTCTGATGGAACTCGCCCTGGCGCCTGGCGCCGGATCATCGGGTCGGGTCTGTGGCGCGCCGGTACCTGACAACAATCCTCCTCTGGGCGCCTTCGTAACCTCCGCGGAACCGCGTCGGGGCGATAACGTATTGCCGTGAACGAACTCCCTGAGCATGCTAGTGCCTCTGGAAACCTTCTCCGGGTGGCCGCGGGTCGAGAACCCTTCGCCCTTGCAGGTTCTCGGCTTGCTCGTGGGGATTCCGCTGTTGGTCTTCTTCATCGTGGTGGCGCATCTCAAGATCGCGACGACCGCCCATGCTCGAGCGCGGCGACACTGTCCAGGCCAGCGACCCGCTGTGGGTCGGTGCCCATGAGTCGGCTGAGCTGGAGGCGGCCAGCGCCAACCCAGGTCCCGAAGCCAGCGATCAGGTCTCCGGCAGGTGACGCCGCACAGGTTCCGCGCTGGTGAAGGCGATGTCGAGGGCGACACCGGCGAGCACGTGGGTGGCGCGGGTGCCCGCTGGTGACTCGTTCACCCCGAGCGAACTGGAGTGGATCAGGCGTGCCGTCCGGAACGCCGAGACTGTCTCCGGCCTGACGTTCTCAGTGTTCATCGGCGTCTCCGAGGAGGACTCACGCGCGTACGCCGAACGCCTGCATGAGGCACTCATCGATCCTGATCACTCAGTCCTGGTGATGTGTGATCTGGAGTTCCGCAAGCTGGAGATTGTCACAGGTGTCGAGGCCCGCCGCCTGCTCGGCGATCTTGAATGCCGCCTCGCGGCCGCGGCCATGCAGACCTCGTTTGCCGGCGGCGACATCGTGGGCGGTCTCACGGTTGGCATCCAGCAGCTTGGAGAGGCGGCCCGTCAGCCGAAGATGCTGCACACCACGCGGCAGAGTTGAGTGCTGCAGCGACGCGAAGCTGCACTGGCGATCGCTCGTCTGTCCCGGCAGGATCTGCCATAGTGCTCCCATGCGCGTACACATCGGCAGTGACCACGCCGGATTTGAGCTGAAGAGCTATCTGATCGAGGCTCTCACCGAGGACGGGCACGAGGTGGTCGACCACGGGCCGGAGGTCCACGACGCCGAGGACGACTATCCCGTCTTCTGCATCCCCGCTGCCGAGGCCGCCGTAGCAGATCCTGGCTCGTTGTGCGTCGTGATCGGCGGGTCCGGCAACGGCGAACAGATTGCTGCAAACAAGGTGGTCGGCACCCGGGCCGCGCTCGCGTACAACCTGGACACGGCCAGGCTCGGCCGGCAGCACAACGACGCGAACGTGATCGGCATCGGTGCCCGGATGCACACCCGGAAGAGGCCCTCGAGATGGTTCGCGTCTTCCTGGCTACGCCATTCAGTGGCGATCCGCGCCATGCCCGGCGCATCGAGCTCCTCGCTGACTACGAGAAGACCCGGTCAAGCTGACTCGCTGCGCTGGTGATCCATTTGACGGCGGCCATCGACTCGAGCGAGCAGCTCGTCGATGACCTCTGCCGCGACGCCGTTCGTCGTCGAGGTCCGGGCGGGATACATCCCGCCCTCGCATGGCACGGTCGAGAGTGACCAGCCCCGAGACACCATCCCGCCCAAAATCACGCGGCAAGAGATCGCGAGAGTCGTGCGTGGTCCCCGAGTAGTGTGTTCCTCCGCCGTGCGTTCCTGAGGGACGGCTCCCCAGGTGGCAACGCACCTGTCATGGCTCACACGCTAAAACAGATTCGCGGGCTGCGTGCATGATCGCAATGGAAGTGTTACCCGAGCACACGCGCTGCACTCAGAAGAGCCTAGGGAGAACTTTGCCGGAAGGGCACACGCTGCACCGGCTCGCTCTCGACCTTAGCGCAGGCCTTCGGCGGGCGGGTGGTGTCAGTCAGCAGTCCACAGGGTCGTTTCGCAGAGTCGGCGGCACAGTTGGACGAGACACGGATGATCGAGGGGACGGCACACGGCAAGCATCTGTTCTGCGAGTTCGACGGTGACCGGTTTCTTCACGTGCATTTGGGCCTCATCGGCAGCTTCGAGCTCAGTCCGCCCCACCCGCCCCGCGGCCTGGTCCGGGTGCGAATCGCAACCGAGCAGGCGGTCGCGGACCTCCGCGGACCGCAGCTCTGCATGCTGGCGACGCGGGCCGAGGTTGCCACGCAACTGGCTGTGCTCGGTCCTGACCCGCTGCGGACGGACGCCGATCCTGATCGTGCCTGGCGCCGGATCCATCGTGCGACCCGGCCGATCGCGGCACTGTTGATGGACCAAACCATCCTGTCCGGTGTTGGGAACGTGTACCGCGCGGAGGTCCTGTTCCGCAACCGGATCGATCCGCATCGGCGGGTAACAAGCTGCGCCGCCGCAGCTGGTTGCGGATCTGGAGCGATCTCGTCGAGCTGATGCCCCAAGGTGTTGTTGACAACCGGATCGACACCGTACGCCCGGAGCACACACCCGAGGCGATGGGCCGGCCGCCACGGAAGGATGATCATGGCGGTGAGGTCTATGTCTACCGGCGCGCCGGCATGGCTTGCCTGGTCTGCGGCTCCAAAGGTACGCACCGAAGTGCTCGCCGGTCGCAACCTGTTCTGGTGCGCCAGGTGCCAACGCCGGGGATGATCTTCCGCGGCACGTCGGCGCGCTGTGGATGAACTAAGGGAGGTGTTTGTGAGCAGCGGCACGCTGAAAGCAGAAAGCGACCCGTTGGTCGTCGAGCTGTGGTACGCCGAGGCGCCCGACCTGGGCGATCCTTGGCTACTTCAGGCTCTGCGATCGCAGTGGCCGGCCACGGAGCTGCAAATGGAGTCGATCGTCGTACCTCATGGTGATCCGCCGTCACCGCTGCTGATCGGTGATCATGACGGCCAGTTCACTGGGCGAGGGCGGCAAGGCCCTCCCCGATGTCAGCCAGACATGGAACTGGGAGGGTGCGGAGGCGGCTGATCTCCGCAAGTCGTTGCAGCGTACTGGTGACCGAGATGTTCGGTGATGGCCGGACGCCGCAAGAGCGCTGGGATGCCATGGGCGGTGTGGTGGCCGAGATGGCGCGACTCACTCGTCCTATTGCCCTCAGTTGGCCGCAGAGCCAGCGAGTTGGCGATCCTGAGCTGTTTGCCGCAGGTGATCTTGATGGCCTCATCAACGTGCGATATTTCAGCATCTCGAATGATCCGGGGCGATGGTGATGGACACCCTCGGGCTGCATGTGTTCGGGCTCCCTGACGTGCAGTGCCACTTCCGGGACCGAGAGCCGGCGAGATCGCCGCGATGCTCTTCTCCACAGCCGTCTACCTCGTTCCGGTCCGGCGATGTCATCGCCGATGGCAACACCATCTCCGGGCCGCGGACGACGAGGCGGCTCGTCTGCTTCCACGAGCAGGCCTTACTGGCCCCAGCCGACAGGTCATCGATGTCGATCTTGGTGAGCCGTACGCGGCCGGGCAGCGCGATCGGCGCGCTTAGCTGCGAGCGATCGGCGACGGCGGCGGATTCCAAGCGCGATGCGCGAGCAGCTCAAAAACCCTGCACTCAATCCTCTGCGGACCGGAGCACACGGCGTACCGAGAGCAGCTCAACCTCGGGGCGGTAGGCGACCAGCTGCTCGACGGCATCGAGTACCTCCACAAGATGCGCCCGGTCCGAACTCACCGCGGCGACTCCGATGCCGGCCCGCCGGTGCAGCTGAAGATGATCGACTTCGGCGACGCTGAGCTCAAAGCGCTTGCGCACCTCAGCGATCAACGGGCGTACCAGCGAGCGCTTCTCCTTGAGCGAATGCACATCGCCCAGCAGCAGGTCGAACTGCAGCGCACCCACCCACATGCGGCCATAGCGTAGGGACATGTCCGGAGCTGCGCAACGCCCGCCATCTCAGCGTTCATGATCTTCGACGGCGGATCAACGAGGGGGATATCGATACCGTGGTCGTCGCGCTTGACCGACATGCAAGGTCGGTTGCAGGGTAAGCGATTGCACGCGGCGTACTTCGCCGAGCACGTTCTCGATCATGGCGCCGAAGGCCCTGCACACCTCCTCGCCGTCGACGTCGACATGAACATCGGCGACCGCTACGCGATCTCGACAGCGGACAAGACTGACGGCGACATCAGGCTGGTGCCCGACATGCAAACGATCCGGTTGCTGCGCCACGAACCCGGCACGGTGATGGTGCAATGCGATGCGGTCTGGCCGGACCAGACGCCGGTCGCCCAGTCACCAAGGACGATCCTGAAGCATCAGTTGGCGGCCGCGGCCAATCGGGACTACGTCGTTGCGGCTGGTACCGCTTGCAGTTCATGGCATTCCACACCAGCTACGAGGACGCCTGGACTGCTCATTATCGTGATCTTGCTTTGGTCAACCAGTACAACATCGACTACTCGATCCTGGGCGGCAGTCGGGTCGAACCGCTGCTGCGCGAGATCCGCAACAAGACCTACGCCGCAGGGATCGATGTCGCATCGGTCACCGGTGGGCGCAACCTGGGACAGCATGAGATCGGCTTCCGCGATGCCGAAGCCTTGACGACCGCCGACAACCAGGTGGTCTTCAAGACGATGGCCAAGGAGATCGCCGCCCAGCACGGCAAGGCGATCACTTTCATGCCCAAGTACGACGAGGGCAGGGCAACTCCTGTCACATCCAGCTCTCCTACGCGGCGCCGAACGGATCCACGGTCTTCTGGAGAAACGACGGACGCACCAAGGTCTTTGATCGCTTTCGTCGCCGGGCTGCTCGCGACCCATGTACGACTTCACGCTTGCTCTACGCGCCGAACATCAACTCCTACAAGCGTTTCGCCGCCGGATCGCCGGCACCGACGACGATCGCGTGGGGGCTGGACGACCGCTGTGCAATTCGGCTGCTGGGCCACGGCCAATCGGCGAGATTGGAAAATCGGGTGCCAGGTGGGGACGTCAATCCCTATCTCTCGCCTCTGGCGGCGATGATCGCCGGCGGCCTATACGGGCTCGATCATGATCTCGAACTCGGCTTGGGGCTGACGGGCAATGTCCACTCGTCATGACTTCCCACGCATTCCACGTACGCTGCGCGAGGCACGGCAGGCCTTCGCTTCCTCACAGATCGCACGCGCCGCCTTCGGAGACGACGTCGTCGATCACTACACCACGATGGCTGATGTCGAGTTGGACGCGTTCGATGCAGCGGTTACCGATTGGGAGCTCAGGCGCAGCTTCGAAAGAATGTGAGAATGGGGGCCATGACGGCGGTGGGGGCGACGCAAGGCACGGCCGGTCATCGGCCTGAGCACCTATCGCGAACAAGCTGCCTGGTCAGGTCTGGAACATGTCCGCCGACCTCCTGCCGTCGGTCTACACCCGATCCGTCGAGGCTGCGGGCGGTGTAGTCGTGCTGTTGCCACCGCAGGCCGAGGGCATGGCTCAGGTGGTCTCCAGGATCGATGGGCTGATCATCACGGGTGGCGCCGACGTGGATCCGGAGCGCTATGGCGAGATGCCCCATCCAACGACCAAGGTGCGCCGTGATCGCGACACCTGGGAGTTCGGGCTGCTGGATGCCGCTGATCGGATTGGTCTCCCGACGCTCGGCATCTGTCGCGGCATGCAGGTCATGGCGGTCCGCGCCGGCGGCACGCTCGAGCAGTACCTACCCGATGTCGTCGGGCACGAGGAGCACGCGCCGGGCGGCAACTCCTTTGGCTGGACCTCGATCGCCACGCGCGAGGGCTCCCGGGTGCGGACGTTCGTGGGTGATCGTGTGCAGGTCGGTTGTCATCACCGCCAGTCGGTGGTAACTCATCCCGGCTTCGAGGCCACCGGCCCGCGCGGCCGATGGAACCATTGAGGCCATCGAGGATCCGGAACGGCCATTCTGGCTTGGCGTGCAGTGGCATCCGGAGAGTGGCGACGACTATGGGCTCTTCTCGGGCTTGATTGAGGGCCGCCTCAGGAGTCGATGCGCGGGCCTAAGAGTCGTCCGCTTCGGTTAGAACGGATCTACCCGATGGACGCGCAGGATCAGTCGTACGCCGAACGTCCGGACCGGTCCAGGCGGTGTGCCCTCGTCCTCGAAGCGCACCGTGACCCGACCGAGCCCCGACCCCCAGACCCAGCCGCGACCATGCTGATCATGCTCCACATCCAGTCCGGGTAGCCAATCCTGGTGGGCAGGCTGCCCCTCAGGCATCGGATGGTCATCGATGACATCTTCGGCCGGCTGTACGCCTGAGATCTCACCTGCAAAGAGGTCCTCTTGCAGTACATCGGTGAGGCCGGCGACACCCACGCCGAGGAGCCGGACCTCCGGTGGCGTCGACTGCCGACAGCAGCGAAGTAGCGACGGAGCCGATGACATCTGCGCTGATCCGTCGCACTGAGGAGCCGTGCGTGATCGTGTGAAGGTCGAGAAGTCATGCAGCCGAACCTTGATCGTCACCGTATGGGCGAACAGCTTCGCGGCCTGCAGCCGGCTTCGCCACCTGACGTGCGTCGCGTAGCAAGATCATGTCGAGCCTGTGCCGGGAGACAAGATCGGTTTCGAAGGTGTCCTCGACCGAGATCGACTTCGTCTCCGATCAGGCTCGACCGGACGGTCGTCGCGGGCGTAGGCCAGCTCGAGCAGGGGCCTGCGCATGGGTCTGCCGATCACCTGGGCCAACTCGTCGGACGCACAGCCTTGGAGATCGGCCACCGTGTGGGATGCCGACGCGGCGCAGCTTCTCCTGGGTGACCGGGCCGACGCCGGGGATGACAGCGACCTTCATCGGTCGCAAGAGCTCAAGCTCACGGCCGGCCTCGACGATGGAGCTGCCGTCCGGCTTGGCCAGTTCGCTGGCCACCTTGGCAACAAACTTCGACGTGCCGACGCCCACCGAGGCGGTCAGGCCATTCGTGGTCGCGCGAACCTCATCCTTGAGCTGCGCGATCAGTGACTCCAGGCCTGTGCGCGGCTGAAGTCAACCTGCGGTGGTTGCTGCGCGGAGGTCGACGAAGGCTTCGTCCAAGGAGAGCGGCCTCCACCAGCGGTGACAGCCGGTGTAGCACGTCCATGACCTGGCGACTGGCGATCCGGTAGGCACCGAACCGGCCGGCAAGGAATGCTGCGTGGGGACAGCGTCGTCGTGCCTCATGCGTTGGCATGGCCGACCGTACGCCGAAGACGCGCGCCTCGTAGGAGGCGGTGGCAACGACCCCCGCGCTGGCCCAGACCGCCCACGACGACCGGCTTTCCGCGTAGGGGATGGCGGTTGTCGCGCTGCTCGACGGATGCGAAGAAGGCATCAAGATCGAGATGGAGCACCGAAGCCTCGCGTCGCACGGATCTCGATTCTGCTGTGAGAGGTGAGGACTGTGAGCCTGGCTGGTGTGAGTAAAGATGATGCTCGTAGCGTGGACGTGCTCAGGACACTCAGGGAGAGAGTCGTGCCGGAATCAGTAGGCAGTGTGCGTGGGCCGAGCGTGGACATGTGGCCGGGCAAGCCGTACCCGCTGGGTGCGACGTTCGACGGCACTGGAGTGAACTTCTGCGCTCTTCTCAGAGGTCGCATCGAGGGTCGAGCTTTGCCTCATGGGCGAGGACGGAGAAGAGACGCGCGTCGAACTCATCGAGGTCGACGGCAACGTCTGGCACGCCTACATCCCACGGATTCAGCCGGGTCAGAGATACGGCTACCGGGTTTACGGCCCGTACGAGCCAGTCAAAGGTCATCGGTGCAACTCCAGCGAAGTTCCTGCTGGATCCGTACGCGAAGGCCATCAGTGGCCAGATCGACGGCGCACGAATCCTGTTCTCCCTACCGCTTTGGCGATCCCACGGAGTTCAACGACATGGACTCCAGCGGACACACCATGCTGTCAGTGGTCACCACGCCGTATTTCGATTGGGGTCGTGATCGACCACTCCCAGCACCAGTACCACCGAGAGCATCATCTACGAGATGCACGTGAAGGGTCTGACGATGACCCATCCCGGGCATCCCGGACGACGTCCGGGGCACAGCTACGCAGCCATCGGTCACCCGGCGATCATCGAGCACCTGACGTCGCTCGGGATCACGGCGGTCGAGCTGTTGCCGGTGCACCAGTTCGTCAACGACGCTCACCTGCGTCGATCGGGGTCTGTCGCAACTACTGGGGCTACAACACCATCGGCTTCTTCGCCCCGCACAACGCGCTACGCGAGCACGGGCGATCGGCGGTCAGCAGGTCACCGAGTTCAAGGCGATGGTGCAAGGCGCTGCACGACGCCGGCATCGAGGTGATCCTGGACGTGGTCTACAACCACACCGCCGAGGGCAACCAGCTGGGCCCGACGCATCGCCTTCCGCGGCATCGACAACGCCGCCTACTACCGGCTCGTCGACGACGACGAAGCAGCACTACTACGACACCACCGGCACCGGCAACAGCCTGCTGATGCGCAACCCGCACGTGCTGCAGCTGATCATGGACTCGCTGCGCTACTGGGTGCTCGAGATGCACGTCGACGGGTTCCGGTTCGACCTCGCCGCGACGCTGGCCCGCGCAGTTCCACGAGGTGGACCGGCTGTCGGCGTTCTTCGACATCATCCAGCAGGACCCGGTGATCTCCCAGGTCAAGCTGATCGCCGAGCCGTGGGACCTCGGCGACGGCGGCTACCAGGTGGGCAACTTCCCGCCGCTGTGGACGGAGTGGAACGGCAAGTACCGCGACACCGTGCGCGACTTCTGGCGGGGCGAGCCCGCGTCGCTGGCTGAGTTCGCATCGCGGCTGACCGGCTCCAGCGACCTCTACGCAGCACTCGGACCGGCGGCCGACCGCCTCGATCAACTTCGTCGGTTGCCCACGACGGCTTCACCCTGCGCGATCTGGTGTCCTACAACGAGAAGCACAACGAGGCCAACGGCGAAGACGGCGAACGACGGCGAGAGCCACAACCGCTCGTGGAACTGCGGAGTCGAAGGGCGAGACCGACGATCCCGGCGGTCAACGCTCTCGCGGCTGCGCCAGCAGCGGAACTTCATCACCACGCTGATGGTGAGCCAGGGCGTTCCGATGCTCGCTCACGGTGACGAGCTGGGCCGCACCCAGCACGGCAACAACAACGTGTACGCCCAGGACAACGAGATCTCCTGGGTCGACTGGGATCTCGACGCCGACCAGAAGCGACCTGCTGGATTTCACCTCGGCGGCGATCGACGCCGCGCAGGCACCATCAGATACCGCGCCGCCGGCGGCTTCTTCGCCGGTGATGCCAGGCACGGCGGCGAAGCTGAGCTCGGCGACATCGAGTGGTTCAAGCCCGACGCGTCAGAGATGGACGAGGCGGACTGGAATTCCGGATTCGCCCGCAGCCTGATGGTCTTTCTCAACGGTGACGCCATCCCCGAACTCGACGCCGTCGGTCGACGGATCTCCGACGACCATTTCCTGCCGCTCTTCAATGCCCACACTGAGCCAATCAGGTTCACCATGCCGGCGGCGGAGTTCGGCCAGAACTGGCTGGTGCGACTTGACAGCCACCGGACAGGTCGATCCCCAAATGTTCGGCCGTGGCGGCGAGGTCACCCACCGCATCGACGCGCACTCGATGATGGTGTTGTCGACGACCGTCGTACCGGAGGCTGGGAGCGCGCCGCTGCCATGTCACGCGCCCGGCGGGCCAGCATCTGCCGCCAGCGCCCATGCAGACCCTCGGCAGACGTGAATTGAGGCTCGATGTGACCGGGGATCTGACCGCCACCCCCTCGTTCCCCTCGTCGGCGTCAGGAACCTACGTGTACGCACGCTGCGCGCGGTCTGCGCCGGGTAGCAACCCGTGCCCAGACCGTATGAAACCTGCGTGAACGTAGGTTTGCGGCCGAGTCAGATCGAGTCCGCCGCGAGGGCGACGGCTACTCAGATCCGGGGTCCGCTGCCGCAGTCCGACGGCTCTCAGGTCGAGTCCGCCGCAGGGCGACGGATCAATGGAAAGGTGAAGCCATAATAATCGGGCCGTCGCCGGGACGATTACTGAGCAAAGGCCTGGGATAGATGAAGCCGGTTTGCCCGGACCTCCCGCACTCAGGCGGTCAGCGGTCCCAGGCAAGCGTGCCGCGACAGCGAGTGAATCATGACAGTAGAAGCACACCGTCCCGCAACCCCGGCACGGTTGATCGCGACTGGGCAGGCACCGGGTCGATCATCGGCTCCGGCTTCGGCGTCTTGGGCAACGGAGGCACTCGCCAAGGCCCGGTCGACATCACCATGATCAGCGGAACCTCACACCACCGTTCCAGCCGCTGCTCACCAGGTCGCAACCGGCGTGCTGTCCGAGGGCGAGGTCGCTCCCGCCACCCGGGAGGTGCTGAAGAAGCAGAATGAACGCGACGGTCCTGCTCGGTCGGGTCATCACTGACACATCGACCTCGCGGTTCGCACCGTGACTCTGCTCAGCCCGGCTTCCGGCGCCACCGGCGCAACGCCTGCTACGACAGCCTGATCGTGGCCGCCGGGCCGGCCAGTCCTACTTAGGCAAACGAACCATTTCTCCGAGTTCGCGCCAGGGATGAAGAGCATCGACGACGCCCTAGAGCTGCGCGGCCGGATCTTCGGCCGGCCTCAGAGCTCGCGGAGCTGCGTGACCGATCCCGCCGGATGCGGGGAGCAGTGGCTCGACCTTCGTTGTGGTCGGCGCCGGGCCTCGACGGGCGCCGAGATGGCGGGCCAGATCAGCGAGCTCCGCGCACCGGACGCTCCGCCGCGACTTCCGCCGCATCGACACGACCAAAGCGAAGATCATCCTGCTCGGACGCACGCGCCGGCCGTCCTCGGCGCACTTCGGTGATCAAACTCTCGACCGCCGCCCGCGAAGCAGCTCGAGAGCGATCGGCGTCGAGGTCCAGCTCAACGCCAAGCGGTCGTCGTGAGTCGACAACAATCGGCGTCGACGTCATCGATCGCCTGACGGCACCCAGCGCCGGATCCCCGGTCCAGGTGCAAGGTCTGGGCAGCCGAAGGCAGCGGCCCCTGCCGCTCGGCGCGCAGCTCGCTGAGCGCGAGTGAGTAGCGGAGGTCGACCGGGCCGGGCGGGTGAAGGTGAACGTAGACGATCACCTCACCCCGCCCGGGACATCCCAGAGGTGTTCGTGGTCGGCGACATGATGGCGCTCAACAACCTGCCTGGCGTAGCCCAGGTCGCCATGCAGGGCGGCACAGTACGCAGCGGGCCAGATCACGAATGCGCCGGCTGCGCAGCGAGCCGGCGGGCCCGCCCCTTCAAGTACTTCGACAAGGGCAGCATGGCGACCATCTCGCGGTTCCACGCAGGTCAGTTCCTCAGCGTCGTGCAACAGGATCCGGCTCGCCGGTTTCTTCAGCCTGGGTCATGATGGCTCGCCGTGCACGTCATGTACCTCGTCGGCTTCAGCGAAACCGGCTCACGACCATGCTCCACTGGGCTGTCAGCTCATCGCCCGTGGCCGCTCGCAGCGGACGACGACCTTCAGGCAGCAGATTGTTGCCCGTACCCTGATGGCTCGGCTGGAGTCGGACCAGGCCGAGAAGGAGGCCCCGCAGAAGGAAGCGGCGGCCGTTGAACCTGCCCGGCAGCCTTGAGTGACAGCAGCGCCGGCGGAGAAACAGTCAATCGGACATCGTCAGCACCGCCGACAGCGTCGATGAGCTCACCGCCGCGTACGGAGAAAGACTGCCGTAGTCGGTGAGGCGGCCTGTTGAAGCAGGTTCCCGAGAGCTGAGCCAGCGATCCAGGTGACAGTACTCCAATCTCGCCCTGAATGCGGCAGTGACGATCCCAGCTCGGCTTCGGAGTCTTCAAGATCCACCCGGCGGAGACTGCCGACGCGGTCATTGAGGCGCTCGCATCGGCTATCGGCACATCGAGCCACCGCGGAGATGTACCGCAACGAAACCGAAGTGTGGCGCGGTCCAGCGTCCGGGCTGGATCGCGGCGAAGTCTTCATCACCAGCAAAGCTCAACAGAATGCTCATCGTCCCGATGATGCGCGCAGAGCCTTCGATGGCACGCTGGAGGCTCTCGGTACGGACTACGTTGATTTGTTCTTGATCCACTGGCCGTTGCCGACGCTTCTTGTACCACGGCGGTGACTTCGTCTCGATTGGCTGACCCTCGAGGAGTTCTACTGGACGGCCGCGCCCGCCTTCGATCGGCATCTCAACTTTCAGGGCGGGCACCTGTGGCGCTCTTGTGCAAGAGAGCGATGTCCTACCGGCCGTCAACCAGATCGAAGTGCATCCGTCCTTGTGCAACGAGGAGTGTTCGGGCCGCGAATGCCGAGTTTGGGATCATCACAGAGGCGTGGTCGCCGCTCGCGGAAAGGCAGGGTTTCAGCGATCCGACAATCGGGGTTATGCTGACCGCCGCCGATCACTGGCAGGACGCCCGGGCAGGTGCTGGTGGCACATTCAGCGCGGGACGTGGATTTTCCAAGTCGACGACACCGGCACGTGGTATGAAGGAGAACTGAGATCTTCGACTTCTCGAGCTCGGAGCCTGATGACCAGCTGCGATCAGCGCGCTTGATCGGGGTGAGGAAGGGCGGACTGACCAAACCTCGGATGTCTTTGCCTACATCCTGGCGGTAGATAAAGCACCGGCTCGTCGACGCCTCGTATGGACAAAGCGAGACGACCCGGTCTGATCGCCGCGCCCTGTTTAAGCTGCTGGCGGCGTGCAGTTCACAGCAGTGACCAACCTGTATGCCATGGAGGCCTGAGGTGCTGCCGTCCAGTTCTGGCGGTCGCGGGCACTCCACGCCGGTCGTGGTCCAGATCGATGGCGAGAAGCTCTTGAGCCGACCAAGTTGACGAGGCCACCTGCCGGCTAGGGTTCACTCCTCGGCACGTCGCAGTGTCGGTCAAGAAAGTCCTCTACCGCAGTTCCGGCACTCCAGCAAAGGCACCCACCCTGACGACCTGGGCATCCGGAGGCTGGGTATTCCACGGCAAGCGGAACAGCCGCTATGCCGCGACGGCGTTCCAAGCGGCTCATACCACCCGGCAGTTACTCAGCCGCATCACCTTCACCGCCTTGAGTCCGAACAGCTCGGACAAGGCCGCATGGACTCCGCTTGGCAGCTACAGAACGCGATGCCTTCGATTTCAGTGGAGCCGGGCCGAGGCGAGAAGATCGCGATCGGCAGCACCACGTACAATCGGCTCCAGACCCGACCGGGGGGAAACAGCCATGCGAGACTTCGCCTGAGCAAGACGGGCGCTGAGGTCGCCGCCAAAGCCTCAACGACACCCTAACCCGATCCCGCGGCCGAGAGGTACATGAATCTCTCGCCAATCGATTGCCGACGCCATGGCAGTGCAAGCGTGAAGAGCGGCGGCGGCAGACAACCCCGACTCCGAGAGAGAAGCAGCGGCCCGCCAGCATCCCGACCAAACTCCCACCGGCGAGCCAGAGCTTTGATGATGAACGGCTCCCGGTCGCTCGCCACGTGTCGGCCGCGTCAGCACCCAGCCGTACCAAGGTTGTTCACGCTGTACGCGGCATGCGCGCCAGTGCAGCGGCAACATCCCACGCGGAAGCAGGGGATGCTGACTCCCGAGCTCCCGACGCTTGCAGCTAAGCCGGTGGATCAGGCCTGTAGCTGAGCGCCTCGGCGAGGTCCCCGCGCCGGCGCGGTCGAGGGCAGAATTCCCTGGACGAGCGCGCGTAAGTCCTCGATGGCCAGTCGGCGGAGGCACCGGAGTTGGCATGGTCCCGGCCGAGCTCAGCAGACTGCCGGATCGTCGCACTACCTTCGGGGGTCACGCGTGAGCCGGCGGACGCGGCGGTCAGCTGGGATCCTCACCGCGACTCACCATTCCGTGTTCCACGAGTCGATCGACCAGGCCGGACATGGTGGCCACCGACACACCTTGAGCTGCGCGGCCAGCTCGTGACCGGTTGCCCTTTCAGGATCGATGGCGATCATGGTCAAGACCTGAGCTGCTGCATCGTGATCGGGGTCGAGATCAGATGGTTCCGCCATTGACGACAAGAGCCCGGCGTTCGAAACTGTCCTGAACGCGCTCGAGACACGCTGATCAACTCCTGCTGCTCGCTGGTGGCAGTGCGTCATCGCGAGCGGTCCCGGTCATTGGTCAGCCTGTCGTTAGTTCATCGACGTCTTTGTTGAGAAGGATCGTAACGGCTTGATTATCCAAGTCGCGCTAACTGTAAGCTCCATGCGAACGATCGTGTCGATGCCGCCGCAAGTCGTCGGCGGCCTTTGAAGCGGGAACCACGGGGTAGGAGCCTGTGCCTGCATGACCTCCCTGACGCGGCTCAGCCTGGCCAACCGCATGATCGTCGGCCTCGCCACCCTGGCGATCATCGTCTTCGGTGTACTTGGCAACTCTGAACCTCAAGCAGGAGCTGCTGCCGTCGATTCAGGTCCCAACGGCGATCGTCACGGCCAGCTATCCGGGCGTATCACCGCAAATCATCGCCGACGACGTGTCGACGCCGCTGGAACGCGCGCTCACCGGCGTCATCGGGCGTCACGAAGGTCCAGTCGACCTCCCAATGGGATCGCGACGATCACCGTCGAGATGGGAGTACGGCCTCGACCCCTGACAAGGTGGTGGCCGACATCCGCAACGCGGTTGACGGCATCAAACCGACGCTGCCGGATCAGGTCGAGACTGACGTCATTACCGGCCAGAACCGACGACATCCCGGTGCTACTGCTCGCCGTCGCTTCTGACGCCCCTCTGGACGAAGCCGGTCGCCGGGTCGAAAACATTGCGGTACCGGAGCTGTCAGGCATCGACGGCGTGCGCAGTGTCACTGTGACCGGCGAAAACACCACTCAGCTGCTGGTGACGCTGCGGCCATCCGACCTTCGTCAGCACGACGTCACAGCCCAGAGCGGTCACTCAGGTTGTGCAGGGACAGGCGACCATCACTCCCGCCGGCAGCAGCTTCGACAAGAACCTCGAGCTCGCCGTCGAGGTCGGAACCTCCGCCAACACCGTGAAGCAGTTTCGAGCGATGCAGGTGCCAACTCCGGACGGTCCAGTCCCGCTATCCGCGGTCGCCGACGTCAAGGTGGACTCGATCGAGTCGACTTCGATCGCTCGGGCAGACGGCCGACCGGCACTCAGCGTTGCCGTTCTCAAAGACATCGACGCCGGACGCGGTGGAGATTTCGCACGCCGTGGCCGCCACGATCCCCAGCCTCGAACAGAAGCTGGGCAACAACACCACCATCACCACGATCTTCGACCAAGCGCCACTGATCGAGCAGTCGATCCACGACCTCGCAGTGGAGGGCCTACTCGGCTTGGCCTTCGCCGTGCTCGTGATCTTGGCTCTTCTTGTTCTCGCTTCGCGCGACCTTGATCACCGCGATCTCGATTCCGCTGTCGCTGCTGATCGCCATGATCGGTCTCCAACTCGGCGAGTACTCGCTCAACATCTTCACTTTGGCTGCGCTCACCGTGGCGGTCGGCCGGGTGGTTGACGACTCGATCGTCGTGGTGGAGAACATCAAGCGCCGCGCCACTGGGCACCGGACTCTGACGACCGGCGACGTCGTTGCGTCGGTCAAGGAGGTCGCCGGTGCGGTCACGGCCTCGACCCTGACCACGGTCACGGTGTTTGCGCCGGTCGCCATCGTCTCCGGAGTCGTTGGTGAGCTCTTCCGGCCGTTTGCGATCACAGTCGCGGTGGCGCTGGGCGCCTCGCTGCTGGTTTCGATGACCATCGTGCCGGTGCTGGCCTACTGGTTCCTGCGAGGCGGAAGGCCCGGCAAGCAGCGAGCGTCGCGGCGGCACAGCCTGCCGGGGACGGGGCGGTCGCGGCGACCGAGCAGCAGAGATGCATACTCCCGAGGAAACCGAGGTGACCCGGCTGCAGCGCGGCTACTTGCCGATCCTGCGGTTCGGCCTGCGACAGCCCTTCATCACACTGGGGATCGGCCCTGCTGGTCTTCGTCGCCACGCTGGGCGCCGCCACCTTGTTGAAGACCGATTTCCTGGGCTCGGTCACCGACCAGACCACACTCGCCATCCACCAGAAGCTGCCGCCGGGCACGAGGCTGTCGACCACGAGCGCGGCGGCGGAGCAGGTCGAGACGAGCGTTGCAGGCCGACCCGCAGGTGAAGAGCTACTTGGTGACGATCGGCGGCAGTCTCGTTCCCGGCGCGATGCCGAGCACCAACACTGCAGAGTTCACGGTCCTGCTCGTCGATGGGGCCAGGGCCGACGCCGTGCGTCCGCCGCTCCAGCAGCAGATGGCCGAGCTCGACGAATCCGCCGGCGAGGTGCACCGTGACAACGACCAACAACGAATCGTCGCACGAACGACCTCACGGTCACGGTCTCAAGCGAGAACACTGCAAGCCTGCAGACCGGTGCCAAGCGAGTCGAGCAAGAGCTGGAGGCCGTTCCGGGCCTCACCGAACATCCGGAGCAACCTTGAGGAGCAGCGCAAGGTGCTCAAGGTGATTCTCGACAAGAAGAAGGCCGCTTCACTCGGCTTCACTCAGGGGGACGTCGGCCAAGCGATTTCAAACGCGCTTACGCGGCACTCGGGTCGGCTCGGTCACGCTCGCCGGCGAACAGCGGGACATCTTCGTTCGGAGTCAGGCTGCAGACGAACCGAGTCCCGTCCGATATCGGGAATCTCGAGCTTCCCGTAAGCCAGCTGCAGCAACAGAATGCGCAGAAGAAGGCGTCCGACAAGCTGGCCGACAAGCAGAAGGCTCTCACCGACGAGCAGCAGCGCATAGCCGACGACGCTACGAGCGATCAGAACGACGAGCTGCGCAAGCAGCAGATCCAAGCTCGAGGACAGCCGCTCGGACAGCCTGGATCAGCTGCAGCACGACGCAGACGCCAGCTGGACAACACTCAGCGCAGAGCTGGCAAGGCTCAAAGCGAACCCACCGCAGCCTGCGCCGCCGAACCCGTCGAGCTACACCCGTCCCGGTGACGGCCGACCAGCTGGCGCAACAGCAGCAGACTGCAGCAGTGGACGCAGCAGGTCGCCCAGCTGACCGCAGCGGTGACTCAAACAGAGAAGGGCATCGATCAAATCGAACGCGAGCATCGACCAGATCGACGAAAGCATCAAACAGGTTGACAAGCAGCATAGATGCAGCCGATCAGCAGGCACAGCAGACCGCCGAGCAGCGGGCGAAGCAGCAGAAGCTGCAGGACGAGCAGGGAGGCGCTGCCCGACGTACGCGCCAAGCCGGTCAAGGTCAAAGACGTCGCGAAGGTGCAGCGAGGTGCTGGCTCCGACGACGGTGACACAGATCGAGGGCACTCCGTCGGTCACGATCACCGCAACGCCGGATACCAGCGACCTCGGCGCGTTGACAGCCACCATTCAGAGCAAGCTCGACTCGATCACCGACCTGCCGCCAGGCGTCACCGTGACGCTGGGCGGCTCCGCACAGAATCAGCGAGAGGCGTTCAGCCAGCTCGGTCTGGCCATGCTGGTGGCGATCGCTCTGGTCTTCATGATCATGGTCGGGACGTTCCGCAGCCTGGTGCAGCCGCTGATCTTGATGGTCTCCATTCCGTTCGCTGCGACCGGAGCGATTGCCGGACTGTTGATCACGGACACGCCGCTGGGTGTGCCCGCCTTGGTGGGGCTGCTGATGCTGATCGGGATTGTGGTGACCAATGCGATCGTACTGATCGATCCTGATCAATCAGTATCGCCGTCGCGGTGAGGCTCTGCGCACCGCGATAGTCGATGGGGCTCGACTGCGATTGCGACCGATCATCATGACGGCGTGCGCGACGATCTTCGCCCTTGATGCCCATGGCTCTTGGGTTTACCGGCGGTGGCGCGTTCATCTCGGGGCCGCTGGCGATCGTCGTGATCGGCGGCCTGGTCTCCTCGACAGTGCTCACCCTGCTCCTGGTGCCGGTGCTCTACTCGCTGGTCGAGCGGCGCAGCGAACGTCGGCCGGCTCTGGTAACGCGGCCACCGGCTGCTTAGCGGGCCGGCGTGAACCTGAGCAATGAGCGGGCCCCTTCTGGGTGGCGATCAGGCGTTAAGGTAAGCGCCACCTTCGGTAGGGCCAAAAAGCTTGGAGGAGATATGCCGTCGGTCAACTGGTCAACCGAATGGTTGAAGAGCCTGTTGTGGGTCTTCGGGGTGTGGGCTCTCGTCGTCATCGGCTTCGTGCTGGTGGGGTGGTTTCTGATCCGGCCGTACGCGCTGGGGCCGACAGTTCTGGCGGCTGTCGGGTATGTACTTCATCCCGCGGCATCGGGGCTGGCTCGACGTGGCGGCCGATCTTGACCGTCGCGTTGCTGTTGATGCTGACAGTCGCCTCGGTCCGGCTCGATGTCGTCCTCTCATACCAGGGGAACGGCTTGCTCACCGCGATGCAGCGGCTGGACGCGCCTGCATTCTGGAAGTACATCGGCATCTTCGGAATCTTGGCGACGATCAACGTCGTACTCGTGCTCTTCACGTTCTGGGTCTCCCAGGCACAGATCATTCACTGGCGGCTGTGGCTCAACCAGCGGATGGCAGGTGACTGGCTGGGTGGCACGGCGTACCACCGCATGCGGTTCGTCAGCACACCAGTCGACAACCCGGATCAGCGCATTCAGCAAGACGTCACATCGTTTACCTCCGACTCGCAGTCGCTTGGGTCTCGGGGCGGTGTCATCGTGTGTTGGGCTGGTCTCCTTCACGATCATCTTGTGGCAGCTGTCGGGCCCGATCACGGTCTTCGGACTCCAGATCCCACGAGCCATGGTCTTCCTCGCATTCATCTATGTGATCATTGCGACGGTCTTCGCCTTCCGCATCGGCCGGCCGCTGATCCGGCTCAACTTCCTGAACGAGCTGCTCACGGCCTCCTACCGCTACGCCCTGGTGCGGATCCGCGACAACTCCGAGAACATTGCGTTCTACCGCGGCGAGCAGGTGGAGAACGCCGGGCTGATGGAGCGCTTCGCGGCGGTGATCGCCAACACCTGGGCGATCGTGTATCGGAGCTTGAAGTTCCAGGGATTCAACCTGATAATCAGCCAGATCGCCGTGATCTTCCCGTACGTCATTCAGGCTCCGCGATTCTTCAGCCAGCAGATCACTCTCGGCGATGTCAACCAGACTGCGACCGCATTCGGACAGGTCGAGGGAGCGCTGTCGTTCTTCCGGCTCGCCTACGACGACTTCGCCAGCTACCGGGCGTCACTGAACCGGCTCACCGGGCTGCTCGACGCCGAACGAAGAGGCACGCGCTTTGCCGGTGCCAGTCACTGAAGAGCGATCTGACTGGGCTAGGTGTCAGCGACCTCGACGTACGGCTCCCGGATGGACAGCCGTTACTGACCGACCTGGATCTCAATCTCGCGCGGCGGGGAGTCACTATTGGTCAAAGGACCCTCAGGCAGCGGCAAGACGACCCTGCTGCGCAGCCTCGCCGGCTTGTGGCCGTACGTCGACGGATCAATCCAGCGGCCGCTGGATGGACGAGGCGATGTTCTGCGGCCAGCAGCCGTACCTGCCGCTGGGCACGTTGCGTACTGCGCTGGCGTACCCATCTCCTGCCGAGACACTCAGCGACGACGTCGCCATCGACACACTGCGTGCCGTACAACTCGGGCACCTGGCAGACCGGCTGGACGTGGAGACCGACTGGTCCAGGACACTGTCGCCCGGCGAGCAGCAGCGGCTGGCGTTCGGCCGCATTCTGATCGCGCGTCCGTCACTGGCATTTTTCGACGAGACCACATCCGCGCTCGATGAGGGCATGGAGCACGCAATCTACGAGCTGGTACGTGAGCGGATGCCCGATTGCACCATTGTCAGCGTCGGTCATCGGAGCAGTCTGGAGAATCTCCACAGCAACAGAGCTGACGCTGCTCGGCGAGGGTCAATGGGAGACTCGGACGCTCGTTGGATAACTGCCGACCTGTCAGAGAACCCAGTTGATCCTATAGCTCAATTGGGTCCTGATAGAGTCTCGGGACCACTCTTCTCGAGTGATCATGAAGACCGGCCATCCTTCGGTGTTGGTTCCGGCCGGTTGCATTCCGAGTTTGCCGAGCAATGACTGAGCCGGGAGATTCTCTGGCCGGGTTTCGGCGCCGATGGCGGGAGGCTCCAGCTCCGCGAATCCGGCAGCGATGGTGGCGCTGGCCGCCTCAAAGCCGATCCCTTGACGCCAGAACTGTCGATTGCCTCTTCCGCCGAGGCCAACCACTGGACCCGCAGCCGTAGTCCTCGTGCTGCAGGCCGACATCTCCCACGATCTGTGCCGACTCGTTGTGGATGACCGTCCAAAGGCTCAACTGATTGTCTCGATCAAAAAGATCGATCTTGGTCTGGACCCATTCGCGGGCCTCGGCGACGGTGGCTGGCAGCTCCGCGTTCAGATGCTGCATCGTCTCGACATCGCCATAGACAGCGAGCAACGCCTCAGCGTCGTCCAGCTGCATCGGCCGAATGGTCAATCTGCGCTGTCTGGATCGGAAAGCGAATCGGCACGCTAGACAGTATGGATGTCTGATCAGCGGGCAGCGTTCGTATCCGTGGTCATCTGCCAAAGATCACCGCCCCAGTTGTCGTCGAAGCCGGTGTGCTTACCGCTGTAGATCCAGATCTTGTCGTGAAAGACCACGCTGATCGGTGATCGTGGTGCCCAGGGTGGCATGATCAGCTTGGCGACTCCAGCTCGTTCCGTCCGGCGAGTACCACACGTCATTGAGGGCATCGGTGGATCGGTCTTTCCAACCGCCGAACACCCAAAGCCTGCCGTCGTAAACGCGACCCGGGCAAAGTCGTGGCGTCGGACCCCAGTCGGCCTCGGCCACCAGCCGGCGTCCAGTCGCGGCCGTTCGAACTGCGCCATACGTCGGCCGTGTCCTGGCCGCCGAGGAGGTAGAGCCCGTCCTGGAAGACGACGACGCCCGGCCTTGTCGCGCGGCGTCCAGGGTGCGGCGGGCGTGACCTGCGTCCAGGTGATGCCGTCATCCGACACCCAGACGTCGTTCAGGAAGCCGTCTGTTGAGCGGTCACCGGCAATGTGATTGGCACCGCCGAACAGCCACAGCCGGTCGTGGTAAACGACGACCGTCTGGCCACCGCGTGGGGACCAGGCTCGCGTGTCCGCCGGTTCTGACCACGTGACGCCATCAGAGGAGGACCAGATGTCGTTCAGGAAGGTACGAGCCTGGTAATCCAGGCCCCCGTACATCCACAGTCGGCCCTTGAAGTAGACGATCGACTCGTAGATCCGTTCGCCCCAATCGGTCTTGGCGTGTTCGGTCCAGGTCAAGACCGTCGGCGGAGGAGTAGGCGCGAGTCTGGGCAACCATCCACAGCGCATCGTCGTACGCGATGTGCGGAGCGAGCGTCAGGGAAATCGTCCCGGCTCCCACAATGGCGTCGTTCTGCGAACCGGGTATGGCCGGAAAGCCGCCGCTTCCCAATGGCAAGATCATCTTGCCAGCAGCCCTCTGGCGGCGCCTGGGCCTGATGACGGACAGCTGTGGTTCGGCGACGGCTGCGGAGAGGAGGCTCTTGGTTGCCCAGCGCAGCCGGCCGCCAGGATGGCAACCAGCGCGACAACGGCGGCCCGCACGAGACGCGCCCGCATACCGCTACGGTACTGACGTCTGGTTACTGGACCTGCGATCCTGGCGGAACCTGCAGCGCTGATCAGCACTCGAGCGACGACCCCGACGAGTATCAGGCCGCCGATCATCTGGAGCAGCGTCACAAATCTCGCGGGCAGGGATACCGGTGTGATGTCGCCGAAGCCCACGGTCGCGAACGTTGTCATGGTGAAGTAGAGCGCATCAAATCGGGTCATCGGCTCGGAGTAGCTGGCTGGCTCGAGTCCGTTGATCAAGTAATGCGTAGTGGAAAACACCACAATAAATAGGGGAATGGTCGTAGCCATAGCCTCAACCGAGCGCAGTAGTGGATAACGAGAACGCAGCGTCGCTAATGTCTGCACCGTCAGAACAACGATCACAAGCAGAACGCCGGCAGCGAATTCGGCGATCAGCTTGCCGTTCAACAATCGAGTAAACGGAAGCAAGAAGTAGGCCGCCAACAACACGACCACTGATGCGAGCGAGCGGATCGCGAAGATGGTCAACAACCGTCGGCGGCGGTGCGACGGCAACTCGTCAAACCGGTCTACGGCGGTGTACTCATCCTGACCTCGTTGCTGCGACGTCGTCATGGGCCTCTCCCTGGCAGTTCTGAGTGGAAACGCTGCCAGTTTGACGCCTCATGGAAGTGGCTGCGGCGTTCTCAGGGGGCGATCGGCTGGAAGGAGCGCATCTCATCGGTGCCTGGACGGACCACGCCGGCCGAGGACTCGGGGACTTCGTTCCACGCTCCGGGAAGATCGCCGAGTGGTTCAGAGACCACCAACCTGGTCTCCTCGCCCGAGGCTGTGGAGGATCTCGCACCTCGGGGTGCAGTTGACGCAGCGTTGCACACGTTGGTGGAGAAGGACAGCGAGCGACTCTTGCCTTCGCTGGAGTAGCGGAAGGCCCAGACGGACTCGCCGTTGCTGGTGGCAACGGTTCCCTGGAACGGATACTCGACTCCGTGATCGCGGCCAACCTTTTCCACGAAACCGATGGCGCGCGCGACAGCGTCGAACGGATCTTCAGTCAGGCCGAACGTCAGTGCCAAGAAGAACAGGGTTTCGGAGTCCGTCGATCCTTCGATGTCTAGATACAGTGACGGATCGACCGCCATCATGCAGGTCTCGCTTGGTGTTGTGGAATTCGCGGATTGCGCCGTTGTGCATCCACAGCCAGCGATCATGACGGAATGGATGGCAGTTGGAGCGCTGCACCGGCGTACCGGTCGACGCCCGGATGTGGGCGAACAGCAGCGGCGTACGGACCTGGCCTGCAACCTCCCGCAGGTTCCAGTCGTTCCACGCCGGTTCGATGCTCTTGAACAATGCCGGCTCGACGCCCTCGCCGTACCAGCCGATCCCGAAGCCGTCGCCGTTGGTTGTCGTGGCGCCCATGCGGGAGTGGAGGCTCTGGTCGATGATCGAGTGCTGAGGTCGGAACAGCAGCTCTTCGGCGAGGATCGGGTCTCCGGAGTACGCCATCCATCTACACATGCGCTGAGTGAAGCACCTCCGAAGCGGCGTCGGCATCACCCTTCGTGGGGGATATTGGCCCGCTGCCCTGGCGCCGCCTTGATCACCCCGCCGGGTGATGCCGCACACTGCTGTGATGCTCCAAGCGCTTGAAGGCGGAAGGAGGTTCGCAATGACGACGATTCGATCCTCCGGTACCGCCGCCATTCACCAGCGATGACTTCGCGGCGCGAATGCGTCGAGTGTTGTCGAGCTCGGCTGTAGAGAAGGGACTGGCTGGAGTCATTGTGACGCCTGGCCCGGATCTTGGTCTGGCTCACCGGTTACCAGCCCACCGCGATCACTGAGCGGCTGACGATGCTCGTGCTCTCCCGGATGATGAGCCGACCCTCCTCGTCCCTGTGCCTCGAGCGGCCCGACGCGGAGGCTGCTGAGGGCGCGGGCAGCGTTTCGCTCGGTGGATTGGGAGGACGGCACCGACCCCTATGAGGTCGCTGGACCATTACTCCGACCAGACGGGGAATTCGGCATCTCCGATTCTGCCTGGGCGATGCATCTGCTCGGCCTGCAACGAGCGCTACCGGAGTCGAGCTACCGGTCGATCACGGAGAGTCTCCCGATGATGCGTGCGGTCAAGGACAGCAACGAGCTGATGCGGCTCGCCGCCGCCGGGGCAGCCGCGGACTCGACCTACGGCGAGATCGTGCAGAGACGCTTCGCCGGCCGGCTGGAGACCGAGGTCGCCGCTGACCTTGCTGATTTGTTGCGAAGTTCGGACACGAGCAGGTCGACTTCACCGTCGTTGGGTCTGGTCCCAATGGAGCCAATCCGCATCATGAGGCGGGGGACCGGGTGATCGAGCCTGGCGACGCGGTCGTCCTGGACTTCGGCGGCCTCCGGTACGGCTACGGCTCCGACACCACCCGTACGGTCTGCGTCGGGGAACCTACTTCGGAGATTCGAGAGGTTCACGAGATCGTCCGGCAGGCGCAGCAGGCCGGTGTGGACGCGGTCACGGCCGGGTGTGAGTTGTCAGGAGATCGACCGGGCGGCGAGGAAGAGTCATCACGGATGCGGGCTATGGCGAGCAATTCATCCATCGCACCGGCCACGGCATCGGCGTTAACCACCCACGAGCCGCCGTACATGGTCGAGGGTGAAGAGCAGCCGCTCGTCCAGGCATGTGCTTCTCGGTAGAACCGGGAATCTATCTCGCCGGCAGGTTCGGCGTACGGATCGAGGACATCGTCACGGTCACCGCAGACGGCGGCCGACGTTTGAACAACACCGACCACGGACCTGCGCAGTCGTGGAGTAGTTTGTACCGAAATTCGCCGGCACGTTACTGCGCAAGCGAATTGTTGAGAAATTCACCCCGCACCAAGCGGTGCCAGACGAAGATTCCCGGAGTGATCATCGACTCTCCGGGTCGATGCTGCCACCCGGCTGCACGATCTCGCCGACTTGACGACCGTGATCTCGGCAGCCATTGCCATGACGAGCCGAAGTTGCGAGCCGTCTTGCGGGCAGACGACGATTGCCGAGTGTGTCCGCACGCAGCGCCTTGATCAACGCGAGATCGCCCCTTGATCGGATGCTCCACGATCGTCGTCCGGCCATCGATCGTGCGTCGCCTCCTTCCTCCGCCGAGAGGGTGTCCTGACGCCAGTTGGGGCAGCGGAACGCCCCGATCCCCGTCGGCAGCAGCCCGCATCCTTTCGGCCACAGACTCCCGGGGCCACCAGCTCCACCTCGCCGGCCTCGATGGTAGCTCGTCGAAGACGTGGTGAGCAGGCCCGCCGAGGATCACCAGAGCGATCTTGCGGACCTGACCGTTGGCGAGAGGAGGGCGGCCAACCTGACCCGGCCGTTGCCGGCATGGTCGATGAGTGAGCCGGCAGACTCCCATAGACTGACGCGCTACGTGACCAACGCGCCGATCAGCTCCGCCGGCTGGCCGGCCAGTGCCAAAACCGCCGATCAGTACCGTGGATGCGCAGCGCGCCGTTGAACCGGCCGAATCGGTCCGTACTGCCTCGTGCAGTTACGCGGCTGTCACAGCACCTTCGAGCCGTACATCTCGCCAAGCGGGTCGGCGATCAACTCCATCCGTGCGCCGTCTGGGGTCACGGAAATAGATCGAGGTTCCGCTCTCCATCTGGTGACGGCACGCCGGCGTCGTCGAGTTTGTCTTTCAACCGCTCCCACTTGGTCCGGTTCAACCGAGATAGCCACGTGGTGCAGCCCACCGAGGACCTCCGCGTACGGACCAAGATCGAGACCGGGGAAATCGAAGAATGCCAGCAGATTGCCGTTGCCGATATCGAAGGAAGAAGTGGTTGGAACCCTGGTAATCACGGTTCTCGAAGATGTCGGTGAGAGGGAACTCGAGCACGTCTTGATAGAAGCGGATCGTCCGTTCGACGTCGGCACAGAAGCACCGCGGCGTGATGCAGGCCACGGGCGGAGGACTGCGGCCTTTGCTCGGGCGCCCGCAAGTGCGTTGCGCGTATTTCGTGCCCGCTCCTCCTCGATCGCGACCAGATCGATGTCAGTCATCATCTTCCGCTTGCTCGGCCTAAATGCGGAAGAACATGCCGAGGAATCGGTCGGCGAGAGCCTTGTCGCCGCGTACCGTTCCGCCGTTGAAGCGCCCGAACGCCGTGAGAACGAAGCTGCCGGGATCGAACTCGATGACCGCCGGGAGATCGCTGACGTCGCCCGGTTCGTAGGTCATGCCATCCGGTGACACGCTGACCCGGTTATCCCCAGCATTGGGTCCGCTGGTGACGCGTACGCCGACGGTGAACGGCTCGACGTATCCGGCGTCGCACGCATTGTGCCGGCCCAGATCCCGAACATGAACGGAACCAGCAGATCCGCCACATCGCTGTGCAGACCGTGTTCCCGTCCGGTGCCTTCGCGAATGTCCCAGGAGTGCACGCCGTAATCCATCAGCTGGAACGCGGGGTAGAAGAACGCGGGCACCGGGCCCATGTAGAAGTGCGAGCACCATGAGCCCCGTCCAGTCTTCCGGCCGTCAGGGCCATCGAAGATGCCCATCATCTTGTCGAAGTCGGTGCGCAGCCTGTCGACCATCTCCTTCTGGGGAGATCGCCGGAACGACCTGCCCTGCTCCTCGGCGCGTTTTGCCATCCCGATGAGTCCGTAGGCGGGCGCGATCTCGGAGTGACTGCGGGCGGCATCGAAACGCCGGAAATACCCTCTCGGTAGTGTCGACGATGTGCCCGACGATGTCGCGCACCTCCCACTCAGGGCATGCCGTCCTGGGCTCGTCCACGTCTCCGGTTCCTCCGCCAACGTGAAAAAGCCCGCGGCTTGATCTCGTACGACGCGAAGAACGGTGTCCTTGCCTTCGTAGGTCATGGCATTCCAACTCATGGCCGACCGTCCTCCGTCATGTGATGTCGGTACTCCCTTGTGAACCGCAAGCCGGTTAAGATTCAGACGTGTTCGCATAGCGAACAGTCGTGCGCATACGATTCAAACAGCGTCTCTCTGGAAGGGAACTATCATCGTCAATGACGAACGCAGGTGTTTCGTAGTGTTCGCCCTCAGATGGAAATCTCGGGAGCGCGCACACCATGATCGATTCGATCAGCCGTCCAGCCGGCTATGTGCACTCGCTCGGAGAGCGGCCTGTCGGTGATTCTGCTGCTTCTCGGCCGAGCGGCCACGACTCACCCTGTCGGAGGTGGCACGTCAGGCCGGCCTGTCCCGAGCAGCCGCGCGACGTTCGCTCGATCACGCTGCAGACGCTGGGCTACGTCGGCAGCGATGAGCCGCGCAGTTCTCACCTCACTCCGCGCGTGCTGACTCTCGGCTACGCGTACCTGTCCTCGCTGTCGTTCGCAGATGTTGCACAAAGCCATCTCAGCCGACCTCGCGAACGAGGTGCACGAGTCGTGCTCGGCGTCGGTGCTGGATGGCTTCGAGATCGTCTACGTCGCGCGCGCGGCGACCAAGCGCATCATGACCATTTCCTTGTCCGTCGGAACCCGGCTGCCTGCCGTACGCGACATCTATGGGTCGGGTACTTCTCGCTGCCCTTCCGGATGATCAACTGGATGCGTACCTCGAGCGCGGCAACGCTTGCGCCGTTGACCGAGCGCACGATTGTTGATCGCGACCAGCTGCGTGGCCGAAGTGTCGAGCGACCCGCAGTCCGCGGATGGTGCGTGGTCGACCAGGAGCTGGAGCATGGCGTGCGATCCGTAGCGGTGCCCGTCCACGATGCGCGCCGGCCGGGTCGTGGCGGCGGTGAACACCAGTGCTCATGTCGACCCGAGTGCCGCTGACGAGGCTGCAAAGATCGTTTCTGCCGAAGCTCCAGAGATTGTGCTGCCGGCGATCGACGCCGAGCTGCGGACGGTGCGCTGAGGAAATGCTGTTCAGTCCCTGACGACTTCGTCAGGCCGACCACCTGACGGCTGCGGCAGACTGGGCAGGTGCTCGACGTTCAACTGCCAGTCCGCAACGACCTTGAGGGGCGGTCTGCGGTTTCGCCGCCTGCCTCGCTTCTGTTGGCGAGGTCCCCACTGCGGAGTTGGTTCCCTGACGCGGCGGAGAGCCTGAGCGACGCCATTGGCCAGTGGCGCAGCTTGTTGGCCGGCCGCGGTGCGTCGGGTTGGTGGCGATCGCGGAGCCGGCACGCTTCACTTGGCCCGGCTATTGGATCGCCGTCCTCGCACCGGACGCTGCCGGGGCGGCTAGCGACGCAGTCGCTGCATTGATGTTCGGCACTCCGGCTGGAATTGTGCTTGCCCGCAAGCTCCGGAGCTGGTGGGTGCGGCGGCGAGTGATCTGCCAATCCAGCAGGGCTACGTACTTGCTTCACTGGACCCCAGCTTTGCCTGCTCGCACGGCGTACCCGGTGACCGCTGGTCGGGTGGAGGCGATTGCATTGGCCGCTCGGGCAACAGGACCTGTTGTGCTCGTCCCGGAGGCCCAAGCGGCCGCTGGCCGAGGCCTGATAGGCGATCGATACGCGTCAGGAGCGTGGGACCTTCACGCCCGTGCGCGAGGTGGCGGACGTGGCTATGACCTGACGCTCATCGAGGCCGAGGTCCTCGACGAGCTCGCGCTTCCGAGTGGCAGTCGACTCGGCTACGCTGACGCTCGTCGCAACCTGATCACCGCGGGGTCGATCTCAATGGCCTTGTCGGTCGGCGGTTCCGAGTGGGCGATGTCGAGTGTCTGGGCAGCGGCCTCTGCGAGCCGTGCGCGCACCTGGAGCGTCTGACGACAAAGGGCGTGCTGCGCGCTGATTCACCGAGGCGGACTCCGCGCCGACATTCTCAGCGATGGGCAACGTCCATGTCGGAGACGCCATTCGGGCGGACGACGTCTAGCTGGCTAGCAACGTGCTCACCCAGGGGTTACCGCTCGTAGACGACGAACGATGTCCGGCGGGCGAGGGTGTCGTACAGCGAGCGTGCTGGAGCGTTGTACTCCTGGGTGAGCCAGTAGACCGTGGCGGCCCGTGGACTCGTCGGCGAACGCGTAGACGGCCTCGATGCAGTCGGCGGGCGATGTTCCGCCGCGCCACGGCTTGGCCGACGTAGAGTGTCCTCCAGGTAACAGGTCGGGCGGGTTGCCCATGTCGTCGGATGCAGTATGAGGTGCGCAAGCCCGACCAGTTGATCGTCCTGCTCGGCCACCAGTCCGTGTACTGCCGAGCTGCGATCGATGAGCGCCGCCCAGGTCTGCTCGGTGACATCTGGTGTCAGTGCAGCGCGGTAGAACGCCAGATAGCCGTGCCACAGTGGCTCCCAGCTTTCGCGGTCCTCCGCCCGTAGGGGTCTGATGATCATTTCGGTGATGGTGTGACACCTGCCTTCCTCGGTCAGTGCACGAGGAGTCGTGCACGCGCCGGCTCCGCCGGCGACTGCCTCTGATCATGCCCGTCCGCCTGGTGGGTGCGACGCCAGGTGCTGGGTCGTGATCAGAAGGGACAGGTCTCGAGCCGCGCGTTGTCACCCAAGACAGGAGTTCAAAGCCACGGCATCATCGATGCCTCCTTGACCCACGCCGCTTGCAGTCCGGCAAGGTCGGCTTGCAAGATCAACCTAGGAAGGCCGAAGCACAGGAAGGACGTCATGGGTCAGCAAGGACATGATCGAAAGCAGGAAGGCGCATGCCGCAGAGTTACCTGCAGTCAGGTTCAGAGCGATCGCCGTCGGTGGCGTGGCATTACGGGCCGTCGCTACCGGTGCACTCGCCGCTGGTGCTGCAGCCATTGGCGCGTTGGCGGTGGCGCCGTCGCCGTCGGACGTCTCAGGGTGGGCAACGCATCAGCGCAGAAGCTCAGCAGTTGGCCGCCTCGAGGTCGATGAGCTGGTGATCGGCGGAAGATCGGTAAGCGCGGAAGACATCGGGCCGGTGCCCGGCAGCGCTTTGACGGCTGCCCTGCAGTCTGCGAACGGTCGGCATCGCGCTGAGCATCGCTCTGAACTACAGCCTGAGGCTCACGGAGGGATGCGACAAGATGAACCCCGGAGAACCCAGGCTGGAAGGACAACGCCACTCTGCGGTTGGTGTGGGCAGTGGCAGGGCGCGGGCACTGAGAGCGTCCGCACTTGGCTGCCAGAGTTCCCGTTCGACGCGGCGCGCCGTGGTTACGCGGCTGGACCGCCGCTCTCGGCGCGATCTTGCCTCAGCACTCCGGACCAACTGCGGTCGTACCGGTCGAATTCGGCGATGCCATCTCACGCTCGATGGCTTCCCGCTGCTCTGATCTGCGTACGGCACCGCGGCTCGAAGTGCTTCGCCGGTCAGCCGACCCACCGCAGCGAGCGGTGAGTCGGCGACGATGGTCCACGCAGCTGGAATGGTCGATGCTTCGAAGATTCACCTGCGGTTCGGCAACACGAACTCGATCGGATCGGCGTAGCGGACGCTGGAGAGCCAGCACCGTCCGGCCTAGTCTGACAACCATGAAGGCGAGTTGCGAGCGCCTCGGGAACGCCGGATGCCGGATACCCACCCGGAAGTTGAGCCGACCGGCCTCGTCGGAACACCATTAGCCATTAGCGGTCCGATACCGGGTCATGTCTTGCTTGGATGCCTGCGCGCCAGCTCGCCCGTGCTCAGGTCGATGACGCCGATGCGGTGCCGTAGCATGACGCTGCGGCCTTCGCACCAGAACCGAACCGTCGGCAGGAGAACGCGCTCAGCCTCCCAGTCGCAGCTCCGCCAGACCAGCGCGGCACGTCGAGCCGTCGACGATCAGCCTTGGCAGCCCTGACTCATCGATCACCACGAGACGATCGGCGCGGGGGTCACCGAGACACCACTCTCCGCCATTGCTGGATGGCGTCTGCGCCGCGAGCGAACCACGCTCGAGGTCGTTCCATCCGCGCGCGCGACACCGCGCCCGCCGTTCTCCACCCAGATGCTGTCGGCCGTGGCGACCATCCGGTTTGTGCGCAACTCTGGCTGAGAGGCGCGACCAGCTCGCCCCCGCTCGCGAGGGAACACCGGGCCGGCCTTCGTCCGTACCACATGACCGATCCGACTGGGACCAGGCTCGGCGCCGGACACCTCGCTTCCGCTCGCGGCGATCGGCAAAGCGCTCGGGTGCGACACATTGAGCCGGACCTCGCCTCACGGCACGCGTCAGCCGCCAAGCCAGCCTGGAGCCGTATTCCGCGATCGAACCGAACTGCCCGAAGCCGGCAGCTTCACCGTCGCCCCAGCCGGGAGCCACGCCGACCTTCCGCGTACGGTGCTGACCTCGGGAGCTGCGCGCTCCACGCGAGCGGATGCCCGGAGGTCGATGGATCACCGTGCCTGGGGCCGGTAGAGGCCTGAGGCTGCCGGGCGTCGTCGACGGGCTTGACCCACCGGGGCCCGGTGCCGGCCGCCAGCCGCCACAGTCCCGGCTGCGGCCGGGCACCATCAGCAGGACGGCGCTCACGGCCGCAACGACGCCAGCGATGCGCCGCCGCCGCATTCGCTCTCCTCGAGCCGCACACCTGATACCTAGGTCCGGAATCTCCTCCGGCAGCGGATGGCGCCTGCAGCCGCTCGGCCAGTCTGGCGTTCGAAGGGATCGGTCATGACCCACCTCCGTCGGCCAGCGTCTGCCCGCAGCTTCGCCAGGCCCGCGCCCTGAGTTTTCACCGACCCGACCGAGACTCCCATCACCTCGGCCGTCTCGGTCACGCTGAGGTCGGCGCAGAACCGCAGGGCCATTGCGGCCGCGTTGCCGAGGCGGCGGCAGCGTTTGCAACCACATCGCCCCCAGGTTGTGTCGATCGGACGCGGATCGACCGTTCCTGCTTCCGGCACTGAGCCGGTCGATCTCTCGCCGCGCTTCCACATGCGCGCCGCCAGAGCGGAAGCGTTCTCATTGACGATGATGCGCCGCACGTGGCCCAGCTGCGGATGCCCGCCGCGAGCGCTGATCGTCGACCACTTGAGATAGGCGCGCGCCAACGCAATCTGCAGCAGATCCCCGCCGGTTCCGGACGTCACCTCGCGACCAATTGGGCAGCGGCCAAACAGCGGGCGGTGGTGGTCGGCCACCCACTCCGTGAAGTCGGCCACTCGCTCGAGCCCGGACGCCGAGGGATCCGCGTGCGACGAGCTGCTCGCCCACCATGATCACCTCGTCTCGAGGTCCCGAGTCGCCCACGTACCTAGAACGCTGTCAGCGAGTAGTCCGGTTGACAATAAACCTATTGCCTTGGTTCTGGAGGCGGGCTCCGAGCGTCAGTCGAGCTGTCCATGACTCGGTCGAGACTTCGTAGGCGCATTCGATGTTCTGCCTCCGGGCCGAACTGTTCGCCGGTCAGCCGAGTTGCAGGTTTTGCCGAGCCCAGGCGTAGGACATCCGGTAGGACTCCAGCGGGGATTCGATGCTGGGCTCGTCGATCTCGATCATGAAGTCGCCGTCGTAGTCGGGCGGTAGGACCGCTAGGACGGCGTGGAAGTCGACGATTCCGAGGCCGGGTTCGCACCAGAGTCGCTTGGTGGCGGTCAGCTCGGGGTATGTCAAGTGCTCGCTGCGCCCGTTAGGTCCGAGATGATCTACCGAACACGTCCTTGATGTGTATGCCGCCGATCCGGTCGGCATAGCGCGCAATGAAAGGCGCCGGCTCGATCCCGGCCCAGCGAAGGTGGCCGGTGTCAGGTCCGAAGCCGATCACCTCCGGGCCGAGCTCCTCCAGGAGTGCCGTGATCTCCTCCTCAATCTCGAACACTCCACCAACGTGGGAATGATGGAGCGGGCGGAGACCTTCGGACTGCAGCACCTGGCAGACGATCCCGCAGTTCTCGATGGCCAGCTGCAGCCGGCCACGGTCGAAGTCGGCACCCACTGGCGGGTCGGTGGAGGCGGGCGGGGATGGACATCGAGGAGACCATCGTCCGGTCCAGTCCCAGCCTTACTTGGGTGGCGGCGAACCGCTTCGCCCGCTCAATCTCGGTTGGAGATGTCGACGGTTTCGTCGAAGGCGGAGCTGAACAGGCTGAGCGCCGGGGCGAGACCGTAGCCGCCGATCCAGTCAAGGTAATCTCGCGCCTCCATGTCCTCGGGGACGTCCGCCTTCACCGCGGTGTAGCCGATCGCTGCGAAGTCCGCAAACGCCTGCTCGAAAACGGCCCTGAGTCTTACCGTCTCCGGATCCAGTACGGGATCGGGTTGGCGGCGATCCGCGGCGCGTTCACGATGTTCATGCTGACCGACCGCTCAAGGCGTAGACCTGCTCGATGATCTGAGGGATTTCATTGCCTCCGTCGGGCTGATCCAGAAGGGCTCCGGGTCGTCGAGGCGCCGATAGAAGTCTGCGATCGAGCAGCTCGTGGAGACACCCCGGTAGTCGCGTCCCTTCGAGCGAGCCCGACGTTCGGTGACGACCTCGACGCGGCCGTCGACGTATGGTGATCGTGAGGTCGCCCCGGATGAACAGCGCAGCGCGCCTCAGTGACAAGCTCCAGCGTCACGGGCGAGTCGATGACATTGGCGACAGTGGCGAAGAACAGGCTTCGTGCACCCGATTGGTGGTCGAGAACCATGTGGGCGGTGTCTTCGATGTCGAGGCCATCATCGTCGAGGCCATAGCGGCCAGCATGGCCCCGAACGTGAGCGACGTCGCCGATGAGCCACTGCAAGAGATCAAGGTGTGGATCGCCTGGTTGATCAGCACGCCGCCGCCACTGCGCCGGAATTGCCCTCGCCATGAGCTGGCCCGGTAGTACTCAGGTGTGCGATGCCACATGAGCGTTGCCGAACCGCCGACTACCGCCCCCAGCTCATCCGATGCCAGCAGGGCGTGAACTGCTTGCACAGTGGCGTTGTACCTGTTCTGTAGGCATACGCCGATCTTGACGTTCGGGTGTCGGTCGGCGGCGGCGATCACCCGATCGGCTTCGGAGACGTTGTGCGCGAGTGGCTTCTCCAGGATCACACTGACGCCGGCCTCGAGGCAATCGATAGCCAGCTGGGCGTGTTGGTCGTGCAGGGTACAGATGTGGACCACGTCGGGCCGTAACGTCTGGAGCATCTGACGGTGGTCAGTGAACGGTACGACTTCCCGATCTCGGGCAACTGCAGCGGCCGTGACCGCATCGGCATCGCACACCGCGATGAGCTGGGCTTCTGCGACGGCCGCAATCGCCTCCAGGTGGACGATCGAGACGTCTCCGCATCCGATTACGGCCGCTGTTGCCACTGCACTCTCCACGTGTCGAGCCTCAAACCCTGACTAACGTTCTCATGAGGAGACGCCGGGCAAAGGAGCACCAAGGTGGACAACGCGCGAGTCGGGCTTCACGTCCGCAACAGAACCGGAAGCCGTTCCAGGCCCCCGTAGCCACACTCCGGGTCGGATTGAATGGACGCCTGGTCGGCTGAGCCTGGTATTCACTGCGTCCACGAACCGGCCGGTTGTGCTGAGCGGCCTTGGCTGCGACGGGGAGGTAACAACCACGGGCGCCACCCAGCCGTTGGTCGAGTTGATTGCCACCGGCGATGGTCGCGCCCGAACCACTACCCGCTTCACCAACAGTGGGGTCGGCTCGCGCCTGCGCTACGTCCGCCACAGTGTTCGTAGTCAGAGAGGTTCGTAGTCAGGGGGACGAGGAACGCCTGGAGATCGTCCAGACCGACGCGCTCACCGGCGTAAGCGTGACCACGACCTTCATCGCATCTGCACGAATCCCGGCGGCGCGTGTGGTGACCACGGTTGTCAACGACGGTGGCGAGCCGGTGGTCCTGGAGGCGGTGTCCTCGCTCGCCACCGGCGCCTCTGGTTTACCCGGATGAGTCGACCGAGGATCTCGTCCTCTATTCCGGAACGGGCGAGCAGTTGGCCGAGAACCGCTGGAGCGCACACCCGCTCTGGAGTCACACCCGACTCGCGGACTTCAACTCGGGTTTACACGGTCAGCCGGGCCGCGGCTCGGTTGCCGCGGTCGGCACCTCCACCTGGTCGACGGCTCGGGATCTGCCCACGGGTGCGATCGAGAACTCCGTGACCGGTCGCTCGATCGCATGGCAGGTGGAGCACAACGGCGGCTGGCGGTGGGAGGTCGACGATGTCCGCGATGGCGAGGACTCCGTCGCGGTGGTGCTTCTTGGGCCGGAAGACCTGGACCACCACTGGTCGGAGGAGCTGTCGCCGGGCGCGAGCTTCACTACGGTTCCGGTGTCCGTCGCGGTCGCCGCAAACGGATTCGAGGGCGTCATTGCCGAGCTGACGCACCACCGGCGATGGCTGCGCCGGGGCGCGGCGCCGACCGCGGCTCGCTTCTGGTGTTCAACGACTACATGAACACCATCAACGGCGACCCCACTACCGAGCGCTTGCTCCCGCTCATCAGCGCAGCAGCTCGGGCCGGAGCCGAGTGCTTCTGCATCGACGCAGGCTGGTACGACGATACGGACCTCGGAGACTGGTGGCCTACCGTCGGTGAATGGATTCCGTCGGAGCGGCGCTTCCCCGGCGGCGGGCTCGCCCGGGTGGTATCCGCAATTCGCGATACGGGGATGAAGGTCGGTCTGTGGCTGGAACCCGAGGTGGTGGGGGTGCGGAGTCCCGTCGCGCAGTCGTTGCCCGATGCCGCGTTCCTCCAACGCTACGGGCGTCGCGTGAGGAGCATGATCGTTTCTTCCTCGATCTGCGTCACCCGGCCGCTCGAGCGCACCTTGACGCGACCTTTCACCGCCTGATCCAAGCCTTCGACGTCGACTTCTTCAAGCTCGATTACAACGTGACCCCTGGGGCCGGGACCGACTTCAGGCTTTTTCCGTTGGTGCCGGGCTGCTGGGTCACAATCGGGCGCATCTGGGGTGGGTCGCCGATCTGCGACGGCGCTACCCGCGCATCGTGTTTGAGAACTGCAGCTCGGGCGCCATGCGCGCCGACTTCGCCATGCTCGAACTATTCGATCTGCAGTCGACCTCTGACCAACAGGACTTCCGGCTCTATCCGGCGATTGCGGCGGGGGCGCCGGTGCAAATGCTGCCAGAGCAGGCGGGCAACTGGGCGTATCCGCAGGCGTGGATGAGCGATGAGGAGATCGTGTTCACGATGGTGACCGGGCTGAGCGGCCGGCTATACCTCTCCGGCTTCCTCGACCGGATCGCGCCAGCTCAGCTTGAACTGGTCCAAGGGCCACCGCGCTCTTCAAGGAGATCCGAGGCGACACGGCTCAGGCCGTGCCAAGCTGGCCTCTGGGCCTTGCCCGACTGGTACGCCGACTCCTTCGCACTCATGCTGGCCGCGCCGGGGCGCAGCCTCGTGTATGTGTGGCACCGCGGCGGTGAGGACGCCGAACTGCCGCTCCGTCTGGGCGCGGGAATTCGTGCTGAGCACTTGGTTGAGAGCTATCCCCGCAGCCTCAGGGCGTGGCGGGTGACTGACGGCCAGGACGGCGCGGTCGTCTTGCTTCCTGGGCTGGTCGGCCCGTCCGGCGCGCGTATACGAGATTGTGCGGAACTAGTGCCTTTCAGGGCCGCTAGGGTCGCCGGCCGAGTTCGTCAAGCGCCTCTGATCAGCCCGGGATGCGCACCACGTACGCCATGGCTCAAGGCTTTCGGCGTGCCATCTTTGGGACATGCAGAGCGGTATACGAGGCGGCGGGCGGTGCCGGCGGTTTGCTGCGCCTGGCCAACGCGTGGCATGACAGGGTGATGGCTGATGAGGTGGTCAGTCATGCGTTCAGCCACGGGTTCCATCCTGACCACAGTGAGCGGCTCGCTGCTTACTGGGCGGAGTCGCTCGGCGGCCCAACGACGTATTCAGAGATGCTACGGCGACGAGACCTTTGTGGTGAGGCTACATAGCGGCAACGGTCCGCACGAGGAGATGGACCGTCGAGCGATCGCCTGCTTCGATCAAGCACGTGGTCGACGTCGGCCTCGCCAGCGACGACCGGCTCCAGCAGGTGCTGCACGACTACTTCGCCTGGGCGACCACGACCACGATGTCCCGATACCACCGCTCCGCAGAGGACGTCCCGTACGGGCTGCGCATCCCGCGGTGGTCGTGGGACGGACTTGTCGACGGGTGACGGCGCCACCCATGAGCCGACGCAGCGGCCGTTGGTCGTTGCTTCGCCGGACTCGAGCCGGCCTCAGCCCGCTGATTACGGCCCAGCCGTGCGGAGCAACGGCTCCGTCTGCGACGGCAGGCTCGGCCTCCAGCACCTCCACGCTGTCGGCTAGCGCGAACGGTTCACCGGTCAGGTTGAGCGCCAGGGCCAAGGACTGCTCGCCGTGCCGGGCCCGGGCCCGGATGATGAGGCTGGCGTTTTCCACCTGTTGGGTCTCGATCACCGCGTCGACCAGCCAGGAGTTGCGGCGGCGCAGGCCGATCATCCGCCGATATACCTGCTCCACTTCGGGGTGTGAGTGGGTGAACAGCCACCGATCCTTCGGCATCTCCGGCCGTACGGCGTCGTCGCCGCTCGGGCGGTTCTCCTTGACCGCCTCCAGGCCGAACTCATCGCCGTAGTAGACGCACGGCACCCCTGGCAGGAAGCCGAGCAGCGCCACCGCGTGCGACCAGTGCCGCGGATCGCTGATCTGGCTGGCCACTCTGGTCACGTCGTGGTTGCCCAGGAAAGTCAGCGGGACGAAGTGTTCCACGAACTTGGCGTGGCGGCCCAGCGTCCATTGCAGCTCGGGGAAGTTGATGCTTGTCGATCGAGGACCAGATAGCCCACCACAGCTCGTACTGCGTCACCGAGTCCAGGTCAGAGGTCTCCACGTAGTCGATGTAGTTGCCGTGAATCATCTCGCCCGACAAACCAGGCGTCGGGGAACTCCTCGCGGACCGCCGGCAGCACCGCGGCCCAGAATTTCGCCGGTACGGCGTACGCGGCGTCCAGCCGCCAGCCGTCGATGCCGCGGCGCAGCCAGTGCAACATCACGTCACGCACGTACTCCTGCACCCGTGCTCGAGCTGTGATTGAGGGTGATGAGGTTGTCGTGGCCCTCGAAGTAGTCGGCGGTGATCACACCGCCGGTGTCATAGAGGTGCGACACCCAATCCTCGGCCGCCGATCCCGGTCCTTCGGCCGAGTGCCTTCGCGACCGGCGGGAAGTCCCGGCCCACATGGTTGAAGACACCGTCGAGCAGCAGCCGCACACCCTCTCTCCCGGCATGCGGCGACCAAGGCGTCGAAGTCGTCGTCATCACCCAAGCCGCGGATCGATCTGGAAGTAGTCGACCGTGTCGTAGCCGTGACTGCTGGAGGTGAAGATCGGGCCGAGCAGCAAACCGTTGCCGCCCCAGGAAATCAGGTGATCGAGCCACCCCTGCAGCCTCGGCAGCCGGTTGACCTCGCCCTGGAACGGGCCCAGCTCCTTCTCGGCTCCGAGGAAGCCGAGGGGATAGACCTGCCACCAGATCACGTGGTCAACCCACCGCGCCACCATCGTGACCTCCCTTCGCCGGCCGGCACCGCGTCAGCCCTGATTCACACCTTCTCAGGCGAGCATCAGAAGACCGAGACTGGGCACGTTCACCACTTGCCGACGGCGACATCGCCGTTGTTCCGCTCTGCCTTCCTGCCGTGGCGGACGCCTCTTTCCAGTGATCCTTCCAGGAGACGCGTCACCGCGAGCCTTGCAGGGCGTGAGCCACGTGGGCGATGTCCGCTGCGTTGTGCGGCAGCTCAGTCGCCGAGTCCAGCGGACCGAGCCCGTACGATGGCCTCCGCGCGGCTGGCGACCTGCAACTTGGCGAAGATGTTCGAGATGTGGTTGCCGACGGTGTTGGCCGCCAAGCCAAGCCGGCTCGCGATTGCGGCGTTACTCAGCCCGCTCGCGATCAGCGTCAGCACCTCCCGCTCCCGAGGTGTGAGCTCGGGAAACACCGTAGGGTCGGCGCGCGGCGTGTTGAAGTAGCTGAGGCGCCCGCGTGGCGACACCAGCACCGAAGATCGCCTCACCACCGGCGACGACCGCGATGGCCCTGATCATGCTCTCGGCAGCCGCCTTGAGGACGTAACCGAGCGCACCGCAGCTCGCATCGCAGCGAACACCGACTCGTCGTCGTCGAACATTGTCAACATCAGCACGGCCACCGTGGGCGCCACCCGACGGATCTCCGCGGGTCGCCTCGATCCCAGTCATGTCAGGCATCTGGATGTCCATCACCAACACGTCCGGATGCAACGTGACCGCCGCCTTCACTGCCTCGGCGCCGGTCGCCGCTGTGCCCACCAGCTCGTACCCCTCGACCGCCGACAGCAGGGCGCGCAGACCTTCTCGTACGACGGAGTGGTCGTCGGCCACCACGATCCGCAGTGTCACGGCTGCTGCACCGCGTCATCGGATCGCGGCGTGCTCCGGAGGTGCCTGTGGGGAGCGCAAGGCAGTTCGACGTCGACCCGGCCGCCGGTGCGGTCGTGCTCGATGCGGCATCGACCGCCCAGCTCAGCGGCCCGCTCGCGGAATCGAGGTCAGTCCCAACGCCGGCCTGCCAGCCAGCACCCAGGTTGATCCCGTCGTCGTGCACCGAGATCTGTGAGTACTCCCGACCGTCACGGTCAGCGTCACGACGGCCGCCGGACGCACTCGAGTGCCGTACCGCGTTGGTCAGCGCCTCGGTGACGATACGGTACGCGGCAACCTCCACAGCCAGCGGGCAGCTCGGCAGCGGCGTGGGCGCCTCCGACGCTGACCTGCCAACGGTGCAGCACCCTCACGCTTCCCCAGCACGGCAGCCTGCTCGCGCAGCGCCTCAGCAGGTCCAAGGCTGTCCAGCGCCGGTGGCCGGAGGTCATAGACCAATCGGCGGATGTCTCCAGCGCGCCGGTCAGCATTGTCACGCAGCTGGACCAGCAGATCCGCGGTCTGGGCGGTGTCACTGGACCAGGCGTCGCAGCGCCGCCCTCGGCGTTGAGGGACGACGCCAGTGAGCACCGGTCCGAGCCCGTCAGTGCAGATCCCACGCCGCAGCCGCCGGCGCTCCTCCTCCCGGGCGGTGATCACCTGCTCGCGCGAGGACCGCAGCTGCTCAGCGAGCGCAACCGCCTGGACGGTCGCCGCCATCGGCGCGCTGACCAGGATCCAGGATCCGCGCGTCGCCGGGATCAAGCCGGGCCTCTCCCGGGCGCAGCCCGACGATCAGCTTCGCCGACGACCTCACCGCCTGGCGCAAAGGGCGTGGCGTGCCGGGCGGCGCGGTGGATCTCCGATACGAGGCGATCTCGGCACCTTGACTACCACGGCTGCCCACGGAAAGCGCATCACGGTCGCCAGCGCCTGCAAGACCGCGGAAGTCCGCGCTGCTAGCGGCAACCGCCCACCTCACCGAGCCGAGCGCCGACCGCGGCCATGGCTTCCGGCGGGATCACGGCGAGCGCCGTAGATCACCCGTCTCGACCTTGCGCTGCAACCAGACCCGGACCGGGTTGAAGGGGCAACCGCAATCAGCAGCGTGGCCAGTACAGAGGATCCAAGCCCCAGCCCGGTCCGAAGTAACGGCATCCGAGACGGCGACGATCAGCAGATATGCGCCGACCACTGCCGCGGTGAGAGGACGTACCAGCACTGATCGGGACAAAACGAGCCGGATGTCGAGCAGCTGGTAGCGCAGCTACGGCTACCGTGATCGACGCCGGAATGAGCGCGATTACCAAGATCGTAAAGATGCTGTCCGGGCAGGATCGGGTCGAGGGCGAAGATCACCACCGCGATGAGGAGGGCCAGCAGCACTCCGTAGCAGCCGCCGCCGGACCTGGTCACTCGCGCGGTAGAAGCGCACCAGGTAGCGCCGCCAGAGCCAGACCGTACGAGCCCAGGATCGTCACGCCCAGCACGGCACCCGGCGCGGACCACGGCATGGATCTCGGGCCAGGAGAAGTAGCCCGGCACGCCGGACCGCCATGCTGGAAGTTGAAGAGCACGCCGAGGGCGGCAAAGGACAGCCCATTGAAGGCCAGTAGCGGAGCGCCTAACGCCAGCGTCGCCCCGGCAGGGCGGCCGTCCGGCAGCAGCAGCAACGCCAGCGGCAGAAAGACCGTGAGCCCACGTCCAACCCCATGTTCGTGACCGTCGCCACGACTCTGCCAGAACCAGCCTCAGATTTTGGGAGGGGCCCACGCCAGCAGGGCGATTCCGGCGCCGGTGGA
>ERZ1370068.7658-contig-6563_pt1 | contig 58734 bp, 101 predicted proteins | sample MGYA00561227_ERZ1370068 | MGnify/ENA primary metagenome ERZ1370068 (study PRJEB38410, sample SAMEA6850437) | metagenome | study: Metagenomic assessment of the ecological functions of the soil: analysis of the soil microbiota associated with the... | reverse complement strand
TACGTATTGCTAGGCGGCAACACCGACGGAAGCATGATTCGAACCCGACAACGAGTGCCTGGATGGCTTTTCGTCGACATGCGGTGGGCCACGCGTCACGGGCGAGCCATTGAAACCTCAGGGTGGTTTCGTGGACAAGCGGCTTCGCGCGACACAGAAGATCGACACCCTAATGGCAAATTCACCTGCCGTGCCACATAGTTTTCGAAGGTAGGAAGGACGATCTTGGATACGAGGCAGCACGACGAGGTCGTTGCAGTTTCTGCTCGCGCTCGTCGCAGGAGCTTGACCAGGATGGCCACAACGGTGACAGCAGGTATTCCGATAGGTGATCCGGACCACCTCGAGACCGGCGCCTTCTACCTTCTCCCAATTCGTCGCGCGTATACCGGTGGCGCGTGAGGGTGGGCCACGTCGTGAGCGGACCAGAGGGCGCGGTAGGCCGCGACCTGGAGCAGGACGAACCCGCCAGGGACGGACACGATGGATCTCGCGAAGTGCGCCCACATCGTTAGAGACCCATTTGTGGACGAGTAATGTCGATGGACAGGACGACGTCGAAGCTGTTAGGCCGAAACGGAAGCTCGGTGACGGAGGCCTGAAGGATGTTATCAAGTCCACGCTGTTGGCAGAACGCGTATGCCTTCGCTGGCGATCTCGACGCCCCAGGCCTTCCTATGCGCGAGACGCCGGAGAAGACCGCCGGTGCCGCATCCCGCATCCAGGACACGCCCTGTCTTTCCCGTCGGAATGTCGCCGAACTCAGACAAAATAAAGCGCATCGAGCCCTCGAACCACCAGTAACTATCCTCCAGTTGGAACATCGCATCGTATTCAGTCGGCGCACGCGAGTTCCTCCCGGCTGGGTGGCAAACGCGCGGATCGCGTCACAGACGGCCTCGATCGCAGCTCGAGGGAAGATTGAAGAGACAGGATCTCCGACGCCGCCTGCTCAGCCACGGGGAAGCTTCCCAACCCCGCGCCGAGATCCCGGTAAGCTGGCTGGAGGTGAATCGGCCAGCGGGTATTGAACGCGGGCGTCGATGCCGTAGTCGGCGAGCCATTCCCGCAGGCGATTCCGCGACGGCTGCCGGATGACATAGGAGCAGTAGCGTGCGTTGCGTCTGGCCGCTCGATCGGAACCTTCGCTCCGGTCACCCTTGAGGCTCTATCGTAGCAGCGGGCGAGGTAGGTGCCGCTGCGCGTTCCAAGCGTCGAGATGCCGAAGCTTGACACGCAGGATGGCCGCCTGCAGTTCGTCCATACGGCAGTTGAAGCCCCGAAGATGGTGCTCGAAGCGCCCTCGCTCTCCATAGTTCCGCAGCAGGCGAAGATGCTCCGGTGATCGGCGGATCCGGTGACGATCATGCCGCCGTCACCGTAGCTGCCGAGGTTCTTCGTAGGTAAGCTGAAGCAGCCGAACAGGCCAAAACCCCTACCTTCTTGCCCTTGCGTGCCCATGAGCCTGGCGATCCTCGACGATTTCGAGCCCTCGGGAGGCCGCAATCGCGAGCAAAGGCTCGATATCGGCGGGTGCCCGTAGAGGTGGACGGGCACGATCGCTTTGGTTCGAGTTGTCAGTCGGCTCTTCACCTGGCAGGCATCCAAGTATAGGTCTCCGAATCGATGTCGGCGAGGATCACCCGGGCACCGGCGTTCTCAATGGCGACCACGTCGCCACGGCGGTCAGGGCACTCGTGATGACCTCATCCCCGGGGCCGATGCCCGCGCCGAGCAGCGCTAGGCGCAACGCGTCGGTACCGGAACTCACCCCCACCGCGTAGGGGACGCCAGATACGCTGCGAACTCCTCTTTCGAAGGCAGCGACCTGGCCTCCGAAGACGAAGACGCCGCAATCGAGGACGCTCTGGATCGCCCGGTCGATCTCGGCCTTGACCTGCGGATACTGGGTGCACAGCTCTGAAACGGAACCGGCCGTCTCACCAGTAGTGGTTCCTATAACGTCGGTGTACTCGACGGTCCGTCGCAGGCTTCGGTCAGCGGCACGCGCCGGCTGCCAGTCCAGTACACTCTGATCTTCGAAAAATCGGCGTAGTAGCTCCCAATGTCGATTCGACGCCGGTCTGGGAAACGGGGTGCATGCGTAGGATCCTCCGCCCACGACACCCAGGAGGATGTCGACGAACTCGTGGATCGAGTAGGGTCGCTCACCGCCGAGGTTGAAGACCTCGCCGTCTGATTCACGCCGGCAAGCGGCGGCAAGCAACGCCTCGACCACGTCGTCGACATACGTGAAGTCTCGCATCTGCTGACCGTCACCGAAGATCTGGAGCTGCTGGCCATCGATCGCGAGGCGGATCAACCAGGGCACGAACGCGTGCCGGCCATTGCGCATGAGCTGACCGGGCCCGTACGTGTTAGTGAGCCGAAGCGACGTCACGTGGAGGCCATAGAGCCGTCCGTAGAGCAGGTGATAGCCCTCGGCAGCGACCTTGTGAATTCCGTTAATGTCGATCGGGCGCAGTGGTGGCCCTCATCGACCGGCAGGTATTCTGGCCGCCCGTACTGCTGGCGCGTTGCCGTGAAGACGATCTTCGCGCCTGGCGCATGCTTGCGGCAGGCTTCGAGAGCCCCAGCTGGGCATGACAGTTCATCGTCAGGTCCGCGTGCGGATCGCACATGCTGTAGACGTGGCTGACCTGCCCAGCCAGATTGAGGACGAGCGTCCGGCCTCGCATCAGCTCTCGCATTGCCTCCTCGTCGACCATGTTGACTACATGCACGGTGATAAGCCCCTCGAGGTCCGAGAGGTTGAAGCGGTTGGCGCCGGTGTTCGGCACCAAAGCGTCCACGACCGTTACCCGTGCCCCGAGCCTCACCAACCGCCGGACAAGGTTGCTGCCGATGAACCCGTAGCCACCAGCAACAAGAACGGGTGCACCCTCGAAGGCCTCCTCTAAGAGCATCAACGCCTCCCCAAGGCCCCCTGGCAAACCACAAGCTGCCACCACAGGCGCGCCATGTCGATACCGACCTCCGCGATGCGCCGCGGAGTGAAGAACTGGGAGCGTCCGTACGATCGGCGATAGTGATGGACGGGGACCTCTACGAACCGGGCACCGATATCCTGCAGCTTCCGCACGAGCTCCAGACACACGATGCCCGAGTTATGCTCGAGCTCGATCTTCTGCGGTAAGGAGCGTCGAAGGAGACGAAAATCACAGTCCACATCGCGTATCTTTCAAGGAAAACAGGATGCATGCCACTCTTCGGTAGGCGGCCCCAATCAGTATCCTATGCCACGGATCCTGGCGCTTGAGCTTGTATCCCTGCACAACATCGACGCCATCGTCGACGAGCGCCAACAGCTTCCGTAGCTCCGCCACGTCGTACTGTGCATCGCCGTCCGTATAGAAGACCCAGTCTTTGGTGGCCTCCTGCGAAGCCGGTCCGGAGCGCTCCCCCGTAACCCCGATTCCGCGGATGGCGCACAAGGCGTAAAGGCACAGAACTGGAGCTCAAAAGTGCCTCCAGAACGTCGACGCTTCTGATCTGTACTACCATCATCGACCACGATGATTTCGTAATCGTCCACGAGATCCTGTAGCGTTTTATTGGCGAGAATGACGACGCGGGCGATTGTCCCGCCGTCGTTATAACATGGAAAGAAAGCACTCACCGACAAGAACGACATCACTCGTGACGAGATCCACTCACGATAGCGACTCAGCCAGCAATAGGGTCGGAGGCGCCCAGGGCGCAATGGCGGCGAACCGCAGGAAAGCAAGACGCATGCGATCATAGATGCCACTCCCCACGTGTTGGTCCTACTTTATTCGAAAAGTTTATGCTTATTTGTCCTAAGTGTGACGGGAAACACGGATTATACAGTTTCATTGACGAGCCGCACGTCATTAAAAAGAATCTTCAAACTTAGGTCTCTGAGAAAAGTCCCACGTCCCGCCAGAAGATTTGTCGGATAAAACTGATTACCTTCGATCCATCCTGCAGCCAGCGCGACAAAAGACTTACCCCAGTTATTGGCAGCTGTCCAGACCTGCTCTCAAGAGTCTGCTACATATAGTACATAAGAATCTTATGTCAAACTTTATACTAAACGGGCAACAGAATTGTTGAGTGATCTGAATCTAATTTGTATCGATGAGAAGCGCGGTTCAAAGAAACTCGGATACGGCACCACTTATTGACGACCGAGGACCGGGCCAAGGTTGCGTTTTCCACGTACCGGAGGGTGTCTCGATACTGGTAAGGCTTTCTTTCTGTCTCGGTCCTGCCAACGGTTTGAGCTGCTTGCGAGCCATCGGCCTCGAAGTGGCTTAGCAGTTCGTTAAATAATGATCAGACTTCTATATCTTTACTATTTGTTCTTTGGCCAACTTTAAGGCTCTCTCGTGACATGCAGAGCGTGACTGTTCGCCGCAGATTTTCCTCTTGTCATGGCGTTATCCGCGCCAACCAAAAAGGAAATGCCGTTCTTCGTGAGGTGGATCGTATCGAGCGTGTCTAAAAGGCTAATTTCGACGTAGATTGAACTGGATAGATGCTGTGGAAATCTAATAGCGCGAGTTGACCGACTCGTCATCAGCGGGGACATACCGCCTAGCTGCATGTCCAAGTACACAGCCCGTCAAACGTCCCAAATGCCGCGACGATTTTTTGGGCCAGTGGTAAACCGGCCGCCGCATTCCAATGGCGAACATCCAATCAACGGTTATTGTGCCCCTGCGGCTATCGGCTCGACGGTTGGCGATTAATCCTGGCGGCTAGCGATCACCGGAAACCTTTACTAGCGGAATGCGCAAAGCGCTTTCACTGATGGATCGTTACCAACTCGGATATGCCCTACGCTGTAACGGCTTCATGTCAGAATCATCATGCGTGAGCGCGCTCAACACCCAACTGCAAGCGGTAAATGGTCACTGTTTACGCTGCCAGTATCGTCTCGCGTGGATTGATAATCCGAGGAAATCCAGGACCGAATCTCGCACCGAAGGGTCGCTTCAAGAACAATCTTGCTCCATATGACCAGAGGTTAACTTCAACATGAAATACGCGCTCGCCGTCATACAATTCGCGTTGCCTTTTTGGGCTGTTTCTCTCCCAACTATTCCTGCTTTCCCTGACAATAGTAGGTTTATGGTGACTAACCTGATGGTCGAAACAAATTACCTTTGATAATTTATCTTGCCATCGGAATTGGCATTATCTGTGTTGGGGCAATCGTCGAGGTGAAATTTAGCAAGTGGCGACACTCGCGCCGGACGAGGAATCAATCAACGCCGGACATTAAAGGCGAATCTGGAATCGACACGACCACGGAAATACTCCTACGATAAAGCTGTCCGTGGGTATGACAGCGGTGATCCGTTTCGTAAAAGATGCACTCATTCGCATTCGAGAGCTCGAAAGAGAAATCGCCGAAGATATGAAACCTCTAAAAATGCGTCCTGAAAGGAACCGCGTCCCGCCGACATCTCCCGGTGGAACAACCAACGAAGTTTGAGCCGATCATCAATCTAAATGCCGCCAAACAGATCGGCCTGACGATTCCGCCAAATGTGCTGGCGAGAGCGGACAAAGCGTGATCAGCAGGGCCACGCGGCGATGCCAGGATTGAATTGAATTCTCCATCGATCCAATCTTCCGGCAATCGGCCTGACAACTCCCACTGTGTCCATGCTGTATCGGCGCGGATAAGGTGATCAAATAAGGAGCGCGCTATGGTTGATGCCAAGACTCTGTTAGAAGAGGTTCGGCAAGATTTGCAGACCGTCACGGAACAGCTTCTGTGCCATCCCTACGTGCAGGCTCTGGAGGAAGGGAAGATTGGGCGGGAGAAGCTGCCGTCTTTTGCCGGCGAACAGTACAGCATCATAGCGAGTGATCTCAAAAGCGTCGCTTATCTGCTTAGCCGCTTCGGTAGCGCTCCGAGCCGTGATTTCTTTCTCGGCATCCTGCAGGGTGAAAGAGCTGCCTGGGATGCCTTGCTAGCGTTCGCCGATGCGCTCGGCCTAAGCTGAAGCTCAACTGAGCGAGCACGAGCCACTGGCCGGCGCTCACGCCTACACCTGCTACATGGCGTGGCTTGCGCTCTATGCCTCTGAAGCCGAGATCGCTGCTGCCTACCTGGTCAATTTCCCAGCGTGGGGTCAGAACTGTGGCCGCCTAAGCCGGATCCTGAAAGAGCGTTTCGGTCTGGGCGAGAAGGAAGTCGCTTTTTTGATCTCTTCGCCACCCCTCCAGCTACATTTGAAGCCGGCGCTCTGAGCATTATTCAGCAAGGGGCTCGATCGCGGCATCGAGCCGAACCTGATCCAACGGGCGGCCCGCTTACCCAAGCCTACGAGCTCATGTACTGGGATACCCTCCACGGGGCGTCTTAGCCGTGCTGGCGAGGGCGATGAGAGTCATTGAGTGATTGTCAGATTTTCGACTGCTGATTTCGATTAGGAAAAGTCTGAATTCTCAATCGAACAATCTTGCGTGACATCATACCGATAGCGGTCGTTCATTCAATCTCTACGTCGAAATTCAGCCTTTTCCCTCGACAAACCCGGTTCCTTTCTGCCGTAAATAATCCTTTCCGCAATTACCGCCTGCGTGATAGCCTCCGTAACGAGGTGAGGAATGAAGAAAGTGGTTGGTCATCGATCTTGGTTGTCGCAGCGCTGCTTGCTGTTGGCAGTCGATCGCCGAGGCGCAGCAGCCGAAGAAAGTCCCGCGGATAGGTATCTGTATCAAGGCGACCGCATTAGTGACTCCGCCCGTATCGAGGCAATTCGGCTGGCTCTGCGCGAGCTTGGCTACATAGAAGGACAGAACATCGCCATCGAGTACCGATATGCGGAGGGAAAGCGCGATCGGGAGCCTGAGCTTGCGGCCGAGCTGGTGCGTCTCAAGGTTGATATCATCTTGGTAGCGGCAGGGGACGATTGGATCCAGGCGGCCAAGAATGCGACCAAGACGATTCCCATCGTTATGACGGGCACTGGGGCCGATCCTGTCAGGGCAGGCCTGGTTGAAAGCCTTGCCCGTCCCGGCGGCAATGTCACCGGCGTCACAAACCTTACCACAGAACTAGGCGGTAAGCGGTTGGAGCTGCTCAAAGAAGTGGTTCCCAAACTTGCCCGTGTCGCGGTTCTCTACGATCCGACCAATCCGAGCAGTGTACGCGAGGTGAAAGAGGATCTCCCAGTCGCGGCGCGTGCGCTGGAGTTGACTGTTCAGCCTTGGGAGGTACGAGCGAGTGGAGGATTTCGACAAGGTATTCGCTGCGCTCAACAAGCAGCGCCCGGATGGACTCTACGCTGCCCTCAGGCCCGCATAATGTGTACTAACTGAAAACGGATCGCGGGCTTTGCGTTAAAGAGCCGGTTACCGTCGGTGTACAGCAGCAAAGAAGCTGTAGATGCCGGCGGGCTCATGTCCTACGGGGCGGACCATCGCGGACAGCTACCGGCGCGTCGCTATTTACGTGGACAAAATCCTCAAGGGAGCCAAGCCCGCCGATCTGCCGGTGGAGCAGCCGACGAAGTTTGAGCTGGTGATAAATCCCAAGACCGCAAAGCAGATCGGCGGATCATTCCGCAGAGAGTACTGTGGGCGCGGCGGATAGGGCAACCGGCGAGCGATCGAAAAACGGAGGCATCGATGCTGGGGATTGAATTAATTACGCCGACCTAATCTTCAAAATATTTGTCCGCCTTTTGTCCGTGTGTGCCAGAAACAACAAGCCCCGAAGAACTGCCGTTATAGGCAGAAGCGCTCGGGGCTTGGTTTTGCTGGGCTTTCTGGACGGCTGCTTTAGGCTCTCAGTCACGATTGATTTTTGAATTCTGTGCATTCTAAGAGGCCTCGTCGGTTCGATCCCGATCGGCTCCACCAAAAAATGTCCGCCTGAGAAAAATTTTCTCTCAATAAAAAATTTGTGATGTGATCCCTGCGGGCGTAGTTGCTAGCGACTCGGCACATGCAGCGCGTGGCTGTCTAATCTCGCGCTACTGGATGAGATCTGACTCGGCGATGCTGTTGGTGAACGCACTCTCGCGCTTACTGTAGACGCGGTATTCATTGCCGAGACGATGGTGCGGGTTGCGCGACGTGACGCGGAGAATCTGGCCGTCCAATTTGACGGCGATGCGCGCCTTGCTGTTAGGATCTTCCAGGGTGAACGTTCCGGCATCCCTATCTAAGCCCGCTGCCTTGAAACCTATGGACTCGCCCAATGAGGCAAGCGATTCCATCGGATCTTTCGCGGTTTCTTTGACGATATACCAGTAATCATTAGACGAACGGTTCGTCGAAGAAGCGCGCGACTTCAATCCGTTTAACGACGCCAGTCTCGTTAAAGTCACCACCACGAGGGCTCGGGTGTTGATCGGTATAACGCCAGCTGTGATCGGCAGTGCTCCCAACCCCGCGCCTTGCCGGCGCTCGAAAATCTCAAACTGGCGGTCGGAAAAATTGTAAGCCCATCGATTGCGATCGTTGCCATGCTCGACACCGAAGATGCTTTCTACTTCGATCTTGCCGGTTTGCCCGAGTCTGAGCCTGGCAATCTTGTCTTCCACCGAGACGAGCTCCGGCGAAGAGGAGCAACCGTAAATCGCCAATAGAGCAAGAAGTAGAAGCTCGACGCGGCGCAACCGCCCGACTGCATGGATCATGATCGAGTTCCTTATTCTGACCGACGGGTGTGTTATTGAATCGCCGGTGCCGCGCCGAAGTAGTTTTTCCAAGCGAGGTTCAAGAGCTCGTTTGAAAGCTCCAGCGAGCGATGCTCGTATTTACAGAAGATCGGCGCAACGCTGGATCAAATCGCGAGGCTCGCAGCCTCGCAGGGGCGCTTGTCCGCTTCGTAGAGCCGGAAGACATAATCGAGATGTTTCGGGTCGTATGCGAAACCGCTGGCCTCAACGAATTGCTGGAAAATCGTGGTATACATTTCTCTGTCGGGCGCATTGACATAGAGACGATAGCCCATGCGGCGCAGGAACGCATCGTCAACCAAATCACTGGGGTCGAGATTGGTGGCGAAAATCAAAAGCTGCTCGAACGGCACTTCGATTTTCTTGCCCGTATGCAATGTGAGATAGTCGATGCGTCCCTCGAGCGGGACGATCCAACGGTTCAGGAGATCGTGAGGATCAACCCGCTGTCGGCCAAAATCGTCAATGACGAGCGTGCCGCCATTCGATTTCACCTGAAAAGGCGCTTCATAAAAGCGTACCGTCGTGCTGTATATCAAGTCCATCGTTTCGATCGTCATTTCGCCGCCGACGATAACGATCGGCCGTTTAATCCTGACCCAGCGCTCGTCGTAGCGTTCCACGCCGTTCAGCGCCACCGCCTGATGGCTGTGTAGATCGAATACTTTAATCACTTGGCCATCGACTTCAATGGCGTAAGGAATCCATATTTCACCGCGTTGGGCGCCATGCAAAGCCGTAGCGATGGTGGTTTTACCGTTGCCGGACGGGCCGGTCATAAACAGACTGCGACGCGAATTGGCGACCAGGCCCAGAGTCTGGACGGTGCTTTCCGGGAGAATCAGGCCCGACATGGCCGAAGAAACGGCCTCGGGTTGGACTGGGTCGCGTGCCGCGCTCTGGCGCAGCATCATTTCGGTATAGGCTGGCAAGGACACCGGCGCCGGTCCGATATAGCCGTTCATGTCGAGTAGCTGTTGCGCCCTTTGCCAGCCTCGATCAAGCATGCCGTAGCGGTTGTTGCCGAAGCTGATAAGTCCTCGAATTTCAATAAATTTCTCACGATAGAGATGCTGCAATAAGTCTTCCGTGACGGGCATCGATAGTTTGAGCTTTTGGGCCGCGCGCTCAGTGCGTACAATTGGCATCGGCGTAAACCGTTTTGAGCGCCAAGTCGGCTAGAAAGCCATAATCCAGTTGCGTGTTTTCGGCCTTCAAGGGCACGGGTGGAACATAAACTGGACTCGACGAATACGGCGATCTCTGGTTTACTCATAACGGAATTCCAACCTCCAGCGCTTTTGCTTATCAAACTAACCCGATGACAGTGAGTCACACATCGCGCCACATTTTAGGTGTTAATCGGCTCTTTGGCAATCTATTCCGAGGCCGTTGAACGGTCGAGCGCTCTTCCGGTTGCGCCTCTTTCCGGGACCCGAGCGGCCAAACATGCGACGATTGAAGCAGCTTAGCCCATATGTTATAAAGTTTTCTTTGAAGGAAATTTATGAAGCCAGCAATCCATCCGGAATACAAAAACGCAACGATTACCTGCGCCTGCGGCTACGTCGCTGAGACGCGTTCCACCGCCGGTAATATCCACGTTGAGATTTGCTCTAACTGCCACCCTTTCTTCACCGGTAAACAAAAGCTCCTCGATTCAGCCGGCCGTGTAGAAAAGTTTAGAAAGAAATACGGCTTAAAAACTGAGTTGGGGACGGCCGAGCGAGAATTGACCTACTAGCATTCTAGGGCGACGGTAAGGGCAAAGGGTGGCGATGATCCCTTTGCCCTTTTTTATTTCTATGCCATCGTCGACGTTGATTGTGAGCTGTCATGCTTGACAAACTAGCTGAAGTTGAAAAGCGCTATGTGGAGCTGGAAGGGATGATGTCGGATCCTCAGCTTCTCGGCCATCAACGGGAGTATTCAAAGCTTGCCAAGGAACGCTCTGAACTAGAGGAGATCGTTTCCTGTTATCGCGAATGGCGTAAAGTCGAGCACGAGATTAACGACAACCGGCAACTTCTGGAAGAAGCCGATGAGGCGCATTCGCGATCTGGCCAAGGAGGAGTTGGTCGGTCTGCGCGAGCGCAAAGAAGCGCTCGAAGAGCGATTGAAGATTCTGATCTTGCCGAAAGATCCCAACGACGCGCGCAACGTCATCGTAGAAATTCGCGCCGGCACCGGCGGCGACGAGGCGGCCCTGTTCGCCGCCGAGCTTTTTCGCATGTATTCGCGTTATGCCGAATCGCGCCGCTGGCGCGTCGAAATGATGAGCTCCAACCCGACCGGCCTCGGCGGTTATAAAGAAATCATCATAAGCATCGAGGGTCAGGGCGCTTACTCGCGGCTCAAGTTCGAAGGCGGCGTGCATCGCGTGCAGCGCGTTCCCGTGACCGAAGGGTCCGGGCGTATTCACACCTCGGCCGTTACCGTCGCCGTATTGGCGGAAGCGGACGAAGTGGAAATCGCCATCGATCCAAAAGAAATCAGAATCGACGTGTTCCGCTCATCGGGGCCGGGCGGTCAGAGCGTCAATACGACCGACTCGGCGGTGCGCATTACGCACATCCCGACAGGAATCGTGATATCTTGCCAAGACGAAAAATCGCAGCACAAGAATCGCGCCAAGGGCATGAAAATCCTACGTGCCCGATTGCTGGAGAAAAAGCAGGAAGAGCAGCGCTCGGAGATCGCCGCAACGCGCAAATTGATGGTTGGCAGCGGCGACCGCAGCGAGCGCATCCGCACCTATAATTTTCCTCAGGGGCGGTTGACCGATCATCGGATCAATTTCACGCTTTATAAGTTGGACCGCGTTATGGAGGGTGAGCTCGACGAAGTCATCGACGCGCTGATTACGCACTATCAAGCCGAAGTGCTCAAGGCGACCGGCAAGCCGGAGCAGGATGGAAAATCAGACAACGCCGGCGAATAACGCAATGCCGCGTCGGGTTTCGCAGGTTTTGCTTACCGGGGCGCGCCGTTTGCTCGCCGCTGGAATCGAATCGGGCCGACTCGATGCCGAGCTGCTGCTCGGCCACGTTCTCGGCATGAGCCGCGAACAACTCGTGATCGGCGCGAGCATGCCGCTGAGCCAGAACAATGGCAAAGCTACGAAAGTATTTTGTTGCGCCGGCTCGATGCCGAGCCGACGGCGTATATTACCGGGCGACAAGAATTCTGGTCGAAGAATTTTTGCGTCACGCCCGATGTACTAATCCCGCGTCCGGAAACCGAATGTTTGGTCGAGATCGCGTTGAAGCTAGCAGCGGGCTGGCACGAGCCGCTGCGGATTCTCGATCTCGGTACCGGCAGCGGCGCGATCGCGATCGCTCTAGCGGGCGAACTGCCGAAAGCCGAGATTTTCGCAACCGACATCTCTTACGCCGCCCTGATAGTGGCGCGGCAAAATGCGGCGATGCACGGCGTGGCGGGTCAAATTCATTTTTGCAAGGCGATCTCTTCGAAGCGATCCGGAAGGTCGGAGCTAAATTCCATTTGATTTCCTCCAATCCGCCCTATATCCGCCGTGGCGAGATTGCCGAGCTGGCACCGACAGTGAGTCGATGGGAACCCCGCGGCGCGTTGGACGGCGGTCCCGACGGTCTCGACTATTATCGCCGACTAGCTGCAGTAGCGATGGAATACTTGCTCCCGAATGGCGCCGTTATCGTCGAGATCGGCGCCGACATGGGCGTCTCGGTTAGGGCACTGTTCGCAAACGCCGCGGCTTGTGTCGATGCAACGATCGATCAGGATTACAGCGGCCAAGATCGTATCGTCGTGGCGCGTCATCGCGCATTGCTAGAAAACTAAGTTTGAGAGTATTTGCGCGTGGACACGATTATCGTTCAAGGCGGCAAGAGCCTCGCGGGAGCCATCGCGGTGAGCGGCGCAAAAACGCCGCGCTGCCGATATTGATCTCCTCGCTTTTGACCGCCGAGCCGTGCACGTATCAAGGCGTGCCGCATCTCGCGGACATTCGCACGACGCTCAGGCTGCTTTCAGGCCTGGGCGATCAGAGCGACAATCAGCGCTGGCTCGCGGGCGCCGACGATCTAACGCTTTGCGCCAAGCACATCACGAATTTCGAAGCGCCGTATGATCTGGTCAAGACCATGCGCGCGTCGTTTTTGGTCTTGGGCCCGCTCGTGGCGCGCTTTGGCACGGCGCGTGTTTCCACCCCGGGCGGCTGCGCGATCGGCGCGCGCCCGATCAATCTTCACTTGAAGGGGCTCGAAGCCCTCGGCGCAACGATCGAACAAACCCATGGCTACATCGAAGCCAAGGCAAAGAAATTACGCGGCGCGAAAATTTACCTCGATCTGCCTTCCGTCGGGGCAACCGAAAATTTGATGATGGCGGCGGCTCTTGCCGACGGCACGACGATCCTTGAGAACGCCGCCAAGGAACCCGAGATTGAAGATCTGGCGAACGCGCTCAACGGCATGGGTGGTCAAGTGCACGGCGCCGGCGGCGACATCGTTCACATCGAAGGCGTGAAAGAATTACACGGTGTCACGCATCGCATTATTCCTGACCGCATTGAAGCGGGCAGCTTTGTTATCGCCGCCGCGCTTACGGGCGGCGAGGTGTTAGTTAAGCGCGCACGCGCCGCACATCTCGACGCTTTCCTGATCAAGCTCGATGAGGCTGGGGTGACGCTTTCGGCCGATGAGAGCGGCATCCGCGTGCGGCGCAACGGCAGTATCAAGAGCGTCGATGTGACCACGTTGCCGTACCCCGGCTTTCCCACCGATCTGCAGGCGCAGTTAATGGTGCTCATGGCGGTCGCCGACGGCGTCAGCGTTATGACCGAAACGATTTTCGAAAATCGTTTCATGCATGCCGCAGGAGCTGGACCGTATGGGCGCGCAAATAAAGTTGGAAGGTAACCGTGCGATCGTGCGCGGCGTGCACGAGTTGTCCGGCGCGCCGGTGATGGCGAGCGATTTACGCGCGAGCATCGCCTTGATTCTCGCCGGTTTGGTGGCGAAGGGCACAACCGAGGTCTGCGCGCGTTTATCATTTGGACCGCGGCTACGAGAGAATCGAAAACAAGCTTTCGCTGTTGGGTGCGCAAATCGTGCGGGTGAAGGGCTAGGACGGACTCAAAGTTCAAGGTGCCAAAGAAGCCGAGCGAGTAAATATTGATGACCCTTCGCCTGGTTAAGACAACGGATGCAGGTTTTAAATCGCTGCTGAAAAACATTCTTGCGCGGCGCGGCACTCGCGAAGGCAAAGTCGAGCGACGAGTGGCGGAAATCGTCACGGCCGTGCAAAAGCACGGCGATCGGGCGCTGTTGCGTTACACCCGGTTATTTGACCGGCTGCGTTTGACGGCGGCGGCGCTGGAAGTCAAACCGGCGGAGATCGAGCGCGCCACCGCTCGCGTGGCGCCCAGGATTTGGCCACCTTGCGTTTCGCGGCAAAACGGATTGCGGCGTTTCACCGGCGTCAACTGCAAAAAGCTGGCAGTATCGCGATCCGCTCGGGATGGTACTCGGCCAGCGCATCACGCCGCTGGAACGGGTTGGCGTGTATGTTCCGGGCGGCAAAGCATCCTATCCCTCGACTGTTTTGATGAACGCAGTTCCCGCCAAAGTGGCGGGTGTTAAAGAAATCGTTATGACCTCGCCGATCGGCGATGACGGCGCGATCATTCTCGCTGCGGCGCATGTGGCCGGGGTGGACCGCGTTTTTCGCGTCGGCGGCGCGCAGGCTGTGGCTGCGCTGGCTTTCGGCACGCAGACGATTCCCGAAAGTCGACAAGATCGTCGGTCCGGGAAATATTTTCGTGGCAACGGCCAAACGCATGGTCTTCGGCGAAGTGAATATCGACTCGATCGCCGGGCCGAGCGAAATTCTTACTCTTGGCGGATGATTCAGCCGATCCGGTCCACGTCGCCGCGGACATGCTATCCCAGGCGGAACACGATGAGCTGGCGGCGGCGCTGTGTGTGACGACTTCAATGGCGACCGCTGTGAAAATTCAGCAGCGCGATCGACGACCAACTTGCGCAGCACCAAGCGACAAGCGATCACGCTCAAGTCGCTGGAAAAATACGGCGCGATCATCGTCGCACGCAATGAAAGAGAGATGATCGAGTTGGCCAATGCGATCGCGCCGGAGCATGTCGAATTGATCGTTAGACAGCCTACGCAAAGCTGGCGAAGGAGATCCGCAACGCCGGCGCGATATTTCTTGGTCCCTACTCGGCGCCGCCTCTGGGCGATTATCTCGCCGGGCCGAATCATGTCTTGCCGACCGGCGGCAGCGCGCGCTTTTTTCGCCCCTCGGCACTTACGACTTTCTCAAGCGGACCACCGTGATTCACGCGCAAAAAGCGCGCTAAAAGCTTTGGCGCCGAAAATTACGCAGTTGGCTCGTCTCGAAGGTTTGGACGATCACGCGCGTTCAGTCGAAGCGCGCTTTAGGGAAGTTTCTAGTTTCTGGTTGCGAGTTTCGAGTTAAGAAACGTTGCTTCTCGGCGCTATCAACACGAATCCGAGTTACGCACGGGAGATAACCATGGGACGTACAGCAAAGGTCGAGCGGAAAACCAAAGAGACCGATATCAAGAGTGTCGTTGGATCGTCGACGGCGCAGGACAAGCGGCCGTTGAAACCGGCATGCCGTTTTTCAATCACATGCTCGACGCCTTTAGCCGCCACGGCTTTTTCAACATCAAGATCAAGCCAAAGGCGATCTCGAAGTCGACTATCATCACACGGTGGAAGATGTCGGCTTGGCGCTGGGGCTAGGCGTTCAAAGACGCGCTGGGCGACAAGCATGGCATCCGCCGCTTCGGTGAGGCGAGCTGCCCGCTCGACGAAGACGTTGGCCAAAGTCGTCGTCGATCTGAGCGGCCGGCCCTATCTTCTCCTACAACGTCAAGATTCGTCCGGGACGGGTCGGCGATTTCGACACCGGATTTGCCGCACGAGTTTTATGCCGCCTTCGCCAATCAGCTGGGCATGAATCTGCACATCGACGTGCCGCGCGGCGAGAATCCACACCATATTATCGAGGCTTGCTTCAAAGCGTTCGCCCGCGCGATGGATTTCGCTACGCAAGTCGACCCGCGGGTGCAGGGTGTGCTGTCGACGAAGGGGAGTCTCTAGCACGAAGACGTTCAAACGTTCAAGACCGTTCAAATCGTTCAGAACATGATTGCGATTATCGATTACGGGATGGGCAATCTGCGCAGCGTGCAGAAAGGGCTCGAGCGCGTCGGCTTTGAAGCGGTGGTTACCCGCGACGTGAGCCAGATTCACGCCGCGCGCGGCGTCGTCTTGCCGGGAGTCGGCGCTTTCAGCGCCTGCATGGAGAACTTGGCCAAGTTCGGGCTTGATCGAACCGATTCGCGAGATCGTGCGCGCAGAAAAAACCGTTTCTCGGCATCTGTCTGGGCTTTCAACTGTTATTTTCCGAGAGCGAAGAGTTCGGCAAACAGAAAGGCCTCGATCTTTTCCCGGTAAAGTCGTCGGCTTTCATGCCAATGAAGACCTCAAAGTTCCGCACATGGGTTGGAACCGCATCGACAAGAAAAGCGACTCGCCGTTTCTAGAAGGAATCGCGAGCGGCGATTACGTTTACTTCGTGCACTCGTTTTACGTTGTCCCGGATGACAGCTCGATCATCGCTACAACGACGGATTACGGCAGTTCGTTCGTCTCCAGCATCGCGACGGAGCGACTCTTTGCCTGCCAGTTTCACCCGGAGAAAAGCCAGGAGTTGGGTTTGCGCATCCTCGCCAACTTCGGCCGCTTCGCTGCAAAACAATTGATCATGGATAATGGAGAATTGAAAAAGATCGGACGCCACTCGGAGCGCCATCTAAAATTTTTCATTTGCCATTTTTCATTTGCCATTGTCTTATGCTGATCATTCCCGCCATCGATCTCAAAGACGGCCGCTGCGTGCGTCTGTTTCAGGGCGAAATGGACAAAGAGACCGTCTACTTCGACAATCCGCTCGAGGCAGCCAAACATTGGATGAGTGAAGGCGCTACGTTTCTCCACATCGTTGATTTGAACGGTGCGGTCGAAGGTCGGCCGGTGCACATCAAAGAAGTGGCGGCGATTTGCCAACTGCCGGGATTATCCGTCGAGCTCGGCGGCGGATTGAGATCGATCGATGCGGTGGAAGCAGCGCTAAATCTGGGTGTGGCTCGGGTCGTCATCGGCACCGCCGCCTACGACAACGCAGAGGTTCTCCGCGCGCTGTGCAGACAATTTCCCGGTAAGATCGTCGTCGGGATCGACGCGCGCCACGGAAAGGTCGCCGTCAAAGGCTGGATGGAGACGACGGCGATGGACGCCGTCGAATTGGCCAAACGCTGCGAACAAGACGGTGCCGCGCGTATTATCTATACCGATATCAGCCGCGACGGCACGCGCGAAGGAGTAAATGTCGAAGAGACATTGAAGATCGCCCGCGCGGTAAACATTCCTATTATCGCCTCTGGTGGCGTGGCGACTCTCGAAGATATCCGCAATCTCCTGCCGCTGGAAAAGAAGGGGTCGAAGCGGTGATCCTCGGGCGGGCGCTCTACGCGGGAGCAAGTCAGCCTAAAGGATGCCGTGCAGGCAGGCAAGTGGCGGAGCCATTGTGGCTAGTTGTCCATATTTGGCAACTTGATGGAGGTCAGCTATCGGCTCGCCCGAGTGCAAACTCAGCGGTTCGAGTGACCAAACGGTCAACCATCCGCAGCGTCGTGGCAACCCAGGCCACCGATTGTGCTTGACATCGATGAGTTGATAGGGTCAAATTCCCTTCTAAGATCAGACAGGAGGAACTCCATGAAGAAACCATTGTCCGTGCTTATGGGTATTGCCCTTTTAGCTGCTGGTTTATTGATTCCGGCGAATCCAGCGTAGCTCAAGAAGCGGACGCCCCTGCGCAGAGAAGACCAGGCTTCTTCCAGTATTCTTGGAAGCATCCTTTTGACTCCACCTCTTTTAGTAGTGAAGACCGTGACCTGCGTTGGAACTCAAGTGACTGCCGCAGTCCCCTACGTCGCGACGTTCGGCGTTGAAGGCGCCTACGACGGCGGCACGAATGGAAGAGATATTGGCGAGACGGCGCGGCGCTCATGCACCGGGTCCTGGATAGTGCGGCCGTCACAGGTCGCGCGCGATTACGGCGAATGATTATGAGCGCAGTTTACCTGAACTGAGCAGCGCGTGCGAAGTGCCCACGTTTCTAGAAACACTCTACTATAGCAGTTGTACGTAGTTGACGGGCAGCAATCTCGGTCTTGAGCTTAGCAATTGTAGAATTTTATTTCTATCTTATCCGGTATGCCAGACCCTCTGGGGCTCGGCCTACAATGTAGGATTTCTGGCTCCACGTAATAAGTGCACTTTCCGTTGATATGACATATCAAAACATTCCCGCCCGTACAGTTTTCTGATATATAGATAGTATTCGAAAATTTAGAGAATGCGGCCTTTATTGCGTTTGCCGTCATCTTTTCGGAATTCTTGTATTCAGTCTTGCCGTACCAAACCATTTTTTGGTGTGGAGATAAAAACGCCTTGATCTCTTTCAAGCTTCGATCTCGTATCTTTGAGTGCCTGATGATTGGAGGTTGCGGCACAACCAGAAAGGAAGATGCTAATCAAAATCGTAAATATTAGACTGACCGGCCCTGTCATGACTCTTCCCTCATATGTAGTTGCAGCTTAAGTAACACCGCTAAACCAAAGAGACATCCGATCATCGTGACCGACGACGGAATTAAATTTTCAATCGTATCCTCGGCAGCATGGGCTCCCGGAGTCGAGACACGAGAGGCCTGGCTGACCTGGGCCAATCGCGATTTTTCGTTTGTCGGAGGTCGCGAGCCCGCGCTGTCAAGCGATGGCTCCCATGCTGCGCCGGCGCACCGGCTTCCTCAGCAAGATGGCCCTCGAAGTCGCCTATCAATGCTTGGGCAAAGAATCGATGTACCGACGGTATTTTGCTCGCGCCATGGCGAAGCGGCGCGCTCAGTCGATCTTTTATTGGATCTCGCCAATGGCGTACCGCTTTCTCCGACGTCCTTCGGTCTATCGGTTCATAATGCCGCGGCGGGTCTTTTTTCGATTGCCCGGCTTGACCATGCCAGCAGTACCGCTCTTGCAGCGGGTAAGAGCAGCGTCGAACATGCGGTGATCGAAGCTTGCGGGTTACTTGCCGAGGCCGAGCCGGAAGTTCTGTTGGTTGTCTATGACTGCCCGTTGCCAAAGATTTACGCCGCATTTCAAGATTGCCATGAACAGCCATACGCTTGGGCTTGGTTGATGCGGCCGCCGGCCGACGAGCTCTATTCGCTCAGTTGGCGTGGGACCGAAGATATTCCTTCTCACCAACAGGACGGCTTGCCGGCGGGCTTGGAAGTCTTGCGTTTTCACTTACGTAAAGACGCGGCTTTGGAGCGTACCTGCGACCGGCGCCGTTGGCTTTGGACCCGTCATGCTGCGTAGAGTTCTTCCCTATTGGCGTGTTTTTGGCACCAGCCTGGGTTTTCTCGCCGTCGGGGTCGGCGGCGTTTTGGTTTTTCCTTTGATCAATGTTTTCATTCGTCGCCGCCAGCTGCGCACGGAGGTGGCCCGCGACTTGATCGGCTTTACGTTTCACTGCATCGTCCGATCCATGCGAGCGATGGGCGTGTTCCGATACGAAATCAAGGGATTGGAAAGACTCGAACGGCGCGGCTTGTTGATTCTCGCCAATCACCCCACGCTGATCGATATTGTCTTTCTTATGGCTTTGTAAAGCGCGCCGATTGCATCATCAAAGCGCCCTGTGGCGCAATCCGTTTACCCATTGCACGGTGCGCGCCGCAGCCTACATTCGCAACGACGATGATGGCACGCGTCTGGTGGAAGACTGCGTCGCGGCGATTCGCAACGGCAACAATCTGATCATTTTTCCGGAAGGCACTCGCACGTCTGGCGACGGCTCGATCACGCTCAAACGGGGCGCGGCCAATATCGCCGTACGCGCACGGCGCAACGTTACGCCGGTGCTCATACGCTGCCAGCCGGTGATGCTTGCGAAAGGAGTGAAATGGTGGCGACTGCCGCCCCGCCCCTCGTTTTTCAACATCGAAGTGAAAGAAGACATCGATATTCATCCATTGGTCGCGGAGGCCGGCAGCGAGGTTTTGGCAGCGCGCCATTTGACCGAGCATTTGCAAACTTTTTTACCCAGGAATGCGGCCGCCATGCAGTCGTTTGAAGATGAAATAAAGCAACTGGTCATCGAGGCGCTGCAACTCGAAGACATTACGCCGGCCGATATCGATTCTGATGCCCCGTTATTTGTCGAGGGACTGGGATTGGACTCCATCGATGCGCTCGAGCTCGGGGTCGCCATCCAGAAGCGTTACGGCATCATCCTGTCGGCGAGCTCGGAGGAAAACCGCCGTCACTTTGCATCGATTCGCGCGCTCGCTGGCATGATCGAGAACAATCGCAAGCACGAGGGCGAAATAAAATGACTCCGGCAATTCCACAGACCAAGGAAGATATTTATCCCTGGGTCGTTAACATATTGCACGAGATGTTCGAGCTCGATCGGACGAAAATCACGCTACAAGCAAACCTCTACACCGATCTCGATATCGACAGCATCGACGCCGTTGACCTGGCGGTAAAATTCAAGGAGCTCACGGGCAAGAGGCTACAGCCGGAAGTGTTTAAGAGCGTGCGCACCGTCCAGGACGTCGTCGACGCGCTCGGCGGACTGCTGGAAAAGTAAGCGACGTGTCTCGCGTTTTAACTATTCTTGCCGTGGTCATCACCTTGGTCTATCCGTTGGCCGTCTGGCTGGGGGAGGGGCGAGTGGAGCCGCGGCTGCTGGGAGGGCTGCTGTTGCTCGCCGTATTGACGCGGCTGCCTACCTTGACGGTTAGCCATGCGGCCCGCTGGTGGTTGGGCGGCACGATGTTGCTGCTGATCTTGGTGATTTGGGCGAACGTGTCACTGCCCTTGAAGCTTTATCCTGTGGTGGTCAATGGGGCATTGCTCGCTATTTTCGCGCACAGCTTGATCGTTCCGCCGACGGTGGTCGAGCGTCTGGCGCGCTTGCGCGAGCCGGATCTGCCGGCCCAGGCGCGCGCTTACACTCGCCGGGTGACTCAAGTCTGGTGCGGATTTTTTATGGTCAACGGCGTCATCGCGCTTTTCACCGCGCTTTACGCATCGTCGGCGCTCTGGTGGTTTTACAACGGGTTTCTCGCTTACCTTTTATTGGACTTTTATTTGCCGGCGAATATTTTGTGCGCCGGCAGGCTAAACGTCGCTACCATGGCTGAAACGCTCGATCTGCTGAGTCTGCTGAGTCGCGCGCGTTCGTCGTGCCACAGGATTGCGTGGCGTCGAGGAAAGCCCGTCAGCGGCGCCGAATTTGTCACTCGCGCGCGGGCGTGGCGGTCGTTGCTCAAGCACACTCCCGGCCGAGCCTTCGCTCTCTATCACGACGATGCCGTTGAATTTGCCGCGGCGCTTTTCGGCTCGTGGCACGCCAGCAAGACGATTTTACCTGCCCGGCGATAATCTGCCGGGCACCTGCGCGAGTCTGTCCCCGAGCGTCGATGGTTATTTGGGCGAATTCGATTCGGTTTGGGCGCCCAGGGTGCCAACCGCGCAGGATTGCGCTGCCGACGTGGACGGTTTCGATCGTATCGATCCCGAGTTTCTTGGATTGGTGCTCTACACCTCAGGCACCACCGGCGCGGCTCAAGCCATTTGGAAAAAACTGTCACAAATGGCGGTCGAGGTCGCCACGCTGGAAAAACAATTCGGTGATGAGCTCGGCACTGCCGACATTCTCGCCACGGTATCGCACCAGCATATTTACGGATTGCTGTTTAATATCTTGTGGCCGCTCGCCGCCGGCCGCGCGATTCGTGCGCAGAACTTCTCCTTTTTCGAAGAACTGACAACCCTCGATCGTGATTGTGCGCTGGTATCGAGTCCGGCTCATCTCAAGCGATTGCCCGAAAATCCTGCCTGGCCGATGGCGGCAAAGCGGCTGCGGGCGATTTTCTCCTCCGGCGGACCCTTGCCGTTCGAGGTTGCCCAAGAGAGCAAGCGGTTACTCGGCCGCGTGCCAATTGAGGTTTACGGCAGTTCGGAAACCGGCGGAATTGCCTATCGCAGGCAGGAGACGAAAACGAACCAAGCATGGACGCCTTTTCCCGGCGTGGACTGGCGCGTCGATGCTGAAGAAAAAGTGCTCGAAGTTCGCTCGGCGAATTTGCCGGATCGGGAATGGTTTCGCACGGCCGACCGCGCGACACCGATCGGGAATCAGGGTTTCGTTTTGCGCGGCCGTGTCGATCGGATCGCGAAAATCGAGGGCAAGCGCATCTCACTGAGCGCCATCGAGTCAATCTGTCCGCGTCGCCTTGGGTAACAAGCGCCCGCGTCGTCGCGCTCGAAGGACCGCGCCAACAAGTCGCCGCTTTCGTTGTGCCGTCGGAAAATGGCCGGCGCAAATTGGCCGCGTCTGGCAAGCTTGCCGTCAATCGCGCGCTGCGCGGTCTTCTTAGCAATTCGATCGAAGCGGTGGGATTGCCGCGGATCTGGCGTTATCTCGATTCACTGCCGGTCAACGCCCAAGGCAAAACAACCTATGCCGAGCTCATCGCTTTGCTTGAACGAGAGCGGCCGTCTCGAACAAAGCCGCGCCGACGGTTGATCGAGCAATCCGCACAGCGCGCCGTGTTCGAGCTCATCGCGCAGCGCGATCTGCTTTATTTCGACGGCCATTTTCCAAGCCGGCAGATTCTTCCCGGCGTGGTCAAGTGGATTGGGTGATTGCCTTTGGGCGCGAGTGCTTCGATTTGCCGCCAATCTTCCGCGCCATCCACGGGCTCAAATTTCACCGCGTGATTCCTGCCGGAAACGCCATTTATGCTCGAGCTCGATCCATCGACCGGATAAATCATCCTTGTCTTTCAAGATCACATCTCGTCTCGGGACTCATGCGAGCGGCCGGGTGCTGTTTGGAGCGGCGGATGTTTAAACCGTGCGTGGTCATTCCGGTCTACAATCACGAGCAGCGCGATCGCCGCTGTGGTTCAGGCGTGTGCTCGCGCAGAAATTACCGTGCATCCTCGTCGACGACGGCAGCGGGCATGGATGTGCCGGCGTGCTCGACGCTGTTGGCCGCCGCCGCTTCCGGAGAGAATTATCTTGATTCGCCATCCGGTCAATCGCGGCAAGGGCAGCGCCGTAGTTGACGGGGCTCGCTACGCGGCGTCAAGCGGGCTACAGCCACGTCCTGCAGATCGATGCGGACGGGCAGCACCGGGTCGCCGACATGCCGCGCTTTCTCGAACAAGCCGCGGCTCATCGAAGGCGTTGATCATCGGCTGTCCAGAATACGATGCGACTGCGCCGCCGCTGCGGCTATGGGCGCGTTATCTCACCCATCTGTGGGTGTCGATCAATACTTTATCGCGCCAGATCAAAGATTCGATGTGCGGCTTTCGCGTCTATCCGCTGCAGGCTCTTCTTGACCTCGACCGGCGGCAAACACTCGGCGCGCGCATGAACTTTCGATATCGAAGTCGTGGTCCGGCTCTACTGGGCCGGCGTCGAGATCATCAATCTGCCGACACCGGTCATCTATCCTATGAACGCGATTTCTCATTTTCGCGGCTGGTCGGATGACACGTTACTGATTTCGCAAGCTCATGCGACGTTGTTTTTCGGCATGTTGTTGCGATTGCCGATGCGTGCTTGCGCGCAAATGGAGCGCTCAATGAACCGGCCGGTAGCGACTCCTCGAAGTCAACATTGGGCGCAGATCAATGAGTTTAGTTTCGTCGCCGGCATGCGTCTGCTATTTTGGCTCTGCCGCATGGTCGGACGCTGGCCGGTTCGATTGATTTTATATCCGGTTTCGCTCTGGTACTTTTTGACCAAGCCGGCCGCGCGCGCGGCGTCGAGCGATTACCTGCAGCGCGCGGCCGCAGCATGGTGCCGGGTTAGACGACGTCCGGCAAGCTCGGCGTGTTTCGTCACTTTGCTGGCATTCGCCGAGAGCATTCTCGACAAGATGCTTTTGTGGAGCGGACTATTCGAAACCGATTCGGTCAAACACCACGGACAATCGCTTATCGCGGCCGAGATCGCCAAAAAGCGCGGCGGCGTATTGATTTGTTGCCATCTGGGCAACTTGGATTTATGCCGCGTCCTGTCAAAACAGATGGCCGGCTTCAAAATGACCGTGCTGATCCATACCAAGCATGCGCAAAGATTCAATCGGTTGTTGGCCCAGCTCAATGCCGACAGCCAGGTAAACCTCATGCAGGTTACCGAGCTCTCGGCGGCGACGGCGGTTTTGCTATCCGAAAAAGTCGCCCGGGTGAATTTGTCGCCGTCGCCGGCGATCGCATACCGGTTACGCCGAAGCCCCGTGTCGCCATGGCCGAATTCTTCGGCGCGCCGGCGCCGTTCCCGGTGGGGCCTTATATTTTAGCTGATCTGCTGCAATGCCCGGTGTTTCTGCTCTTCAGCCTGCGCCGCGGGCGCACTTCGGAAATTCACATCGAGCTATTTCGCGAGTCGATTCATCTGCCGCGCCGGCAGCGCGATGCAAGCGCTTGCCGATTTGGCCGCCAGTATGCGCTTCGGCTCGAACACTACTGCCGGCGCGCGCCGCTGCAGTGGTTCAACTTTTATCAATTTTGGCGCTTGCCGACGATGGACCCAACAGATGCTCCGCGCTAACGAGAAACCGGAAACCCGCGCCATTCGCTTCGACATGGAACGGGTGACCATCGAAGACATTGTCGATATCGCGGCGGGATCGGCGCGCGCGATCTTGTCCGACGCGCCGGAATTCCGCGCGGCAATCGCCCGCAGGGCGGATTTTCGGACCGCCTGCTGCGCCAAGACGGGACGATTTATGGCGTGACGACCGGGGTCGGCGATTCCTGCACCGTGAGCATCCAGCCGGAACTGGTCGGCGAGTTACCGCGCCATCTTTATACCTTTCATGGCTGCGGCTTGGGCGAGTATCTCACCGCAGCGCAGACGCGCGCCGTGATCGCGACGCGCCTGACGTCTCTGTGCAAAGGCTTCTCGGGCGTCAGCTTCGAGTTGCTCGAACAGATGGTGCTCTTGCTCGAGCGCGGCTTATTGCCGATGATTCCATCCGAAGGCTCGGTCGGCGCCAGCGGCGATCTGACGCCGCTGTCTTATCTCGCCGCGGTGTTATGCGGCGAGGGAGAAGTTTGCCGCGACGGCGCCACAATGCCTGCGGCGGCGGCGCTCGCCGAGGCCGGCATCGCACCCCTGCGCATGCGGCCGAAAGAAGCGCTTGGCCGTCATGAACGGCACGGCGGTGATGACGGCTTTGGCCTGTCTCGCTTATGCGCGCGCCGAATATTTGACCCGGCTGGTTACTCGCATCACGGCGATGGCCTCGTTTGCGCTCGACGGCAACGCTTATCATTTCGATCGGACGCTGTTTTTCGGTGAAGCCCCATCCGGGCCAGCAGCAGATTGCGGCCTGGCTGCGCCAGGATTTGGCGAGCGATCAGCCGGCGAACAATGGCAGTCGGCTGCAGGATCGCTATTCGATCCGCTGCGCGCCTCACGTCATCGGCGTGCTCGCCGATGCGCTGCCGTGGCTGCGCCAGTACATAGAAAACGAGCTCAACAGCGCCAACGACAACCCGATCATCGACGCCGACGGCGAGCGCGGTCTTGCACGGCGGTCACTTCTACGGCGGCCACATCGCCTTTGCCATGGACAGCATGAAAAACGCCGTGGCCAATCTGGCCGATTTGCTCGACCGGCAAATGGCGTTGTTGGTCGATAGCCGCTACAGCAACGGCTTGCCGGCGAACCTGTCTGGTGTGAAGGGGCCGCGGGCGGCGATCAATCACGGACTTAAAGGCGTTGCAGATCAGCGTTTCGGCGTGGACTGCCGAAGCGCTCAAGTTGACCATGCCAGCCTCAGTATTTTCCCGCTCCACCGAATGCCACAACCAGGACAAGGTCAGCATGGGGACCATCGCCGCGCGCGATTGCCTGCGGATACTGGAATTGACCGAGCAGGTCGCCGCCGGATTGCTCATTTCGGTACGCCAGGGAGCTAGCCTGCGCCGCAAAATTAATCCGTCGCTGGCGCTGCAAGCGCAGCTCGAACAGATGCTGGAATTACTCGGCGCCGATATCGCCATGATCGAGGAAGACCGCAGGCTGGAGCCGGATTTACGCGTGCTTCTGGAACGCATTCGCGGGCGCGCCTGGAAATTGTATGAGTAAGACGCCGAGCCGCTGGTGTGCCGAGACCGAGACCCAAGTGCAGTTCTTTGATCTCGATCCGATGGAAGTGGTCTGGCACGGCCACTACGTCAAGTATCTGGAAATCGTCCGGGGCGTTTTGCTCGATTCGATCGACTACAATTATGCGCAAATGAAGGCATCGGGTTACCTCTGGCCGGTGATCGATCTGCATCTGCGCTATGCCGCCTCGGCGATCTACCGACAGCGGCTCAAGCTGCGCGCCGAGATCGTCGAGTGGGAGAACCGTCTGAAAATTTCCTATCTCATCACCGACGCCGCCACCGGGCGCCGCCTGGCGCGCGCGACCACGACCGCAGGTGGCGGTGGAGATCGCCAGCCGGGAAATGTGCTTTGTCTCGCCGCCGGTGCTGTTTGAAAAATTGGGAGTCGCGCCGTCGTGAAAGCGCTTTGGGCCGGCTCATTGATCCTTGCGGCGCTGGCGCTCGTGGCCGCCGCGCCTGTGGCAAAAATTCAGTCCATCCTGGCCAAGCCGAAGATATCTGTGCGGCCGCTTCGAGCAGAGCAAGCAGTTGGTCGGTTTGAAAAAACCGGTGCATTCAACGGCCGTTTCTGCGTCGTTGCCGACAAGGGCGTGCTTTGGCGCACTCTCCGGCCATTTCCCAATACGCTAAAGTTAACTCGCGATGAAATCGTCCAGCTGCGCGGCGAGCGCGTCAGCGCTGCGTCTCGACGCCAAGCAGGAGCCGGTCGTGCGCATGATCAACAGCGTCTTGTTCGCCTTGCTGGCGGGCGATCTTGAGCAACTGGAAAAATTGTTCGAGATCGACGGCGTGGCTCAAGACAAGAGCTGGAGCGTCACGCTCAAAGCGCGCGAGCCCGGCTTGGCCAAGGCGATCGGTAGCATCGCGTTGGACGGCGGCGTCTACGTCAAGAACATCGTCATCAGCGAAGCCAGCGGCGACCGCACCGATATCGTATTTTCCGCGATCCAGACGGGCGACGGCGCCATGAGCGCCGACGAGGCAGCGCTTGTTTTGAACCAGCGCACTCTGCCGGCATGGCTCTGGGCAGCGGTCGTCTGCTTGTTGTTGGCGCACAACGTTTATTTGTGGATCGGTCAGCGGCTCGCGCCCGACAGCGATATCCTTGCGCTGCTGCCGGTTGAAGAGCGTGATCCGGTGCTGCAAAACGCCTTCAGCAAAATGGTTGAATCCGCGCAGCAGCGCTTGATCGTGCTCGTCGGCGCCGATGATTGGGTCGAGGCCGGTCGCGCCGCCGACAACTACCTTGCGGTACTGGCGCCGCACAAAAATCTGCTGCAAGCGGACGAACAGATCGCGCAGCAGCCGCAGCAGGATTGGTTGGCGTTATTCCAACAACATCGGCTCGTCCTCGTGACGCCCGGCGACGAGGCCGCGTTGCGCAGTCAAGCCAAACCCTATTGGGTCGATACCGCGCTGGCCAAACTTTACAGCCCATTCGGCGGAGTCAAACCCGGCGCCTGGGGGATGACCCGTTCGGCTTATTCGGCGAGTGGATTCAAGCGCGCATGCGGGAGACGCCGGTGCGACCACGCGACGGCCGACTGTTTGTCAGTGACGGCAAGCGCCAATATGTGGTTTTGCCGTTCAGCTTGCGCGTGTCGGCATTTTCCATGGCGGCGCAAGAAGCTGTCGTGCCTTTGCTTGAGCAAGCGCGTCAAGCCGCACGCCAGTCCGATCCGCAAGTCGAGGTTGCCGCCGCGGGCGTGATTTTGCACGCCGCCGCGGCCGGGGCGCAGGCGAAATGGGAAGTGTCGATCATCGGCATCGGCTCACTCCTCGGCATCGTGGCCGCTGATCTGGCTGACGTTCTATTCCCTCAAACCGATCGTGTTGATCATGGTGTCCATCGGCGTCGGCTGCCTGGGCGCGTTGTCCATGTGCTGGTTGCTGTTCGAACGTATTCATTTGCTGACCCTGGTCTTCGGCGCCAGCCTGATCGGCGGCGCGCAAGACTACGGCACTTATTTTCTATGCCATCGGCTCGGTGCGGACAGGCAATCGCTCGATTCATACCAGCTCCTGCGGCGTCTTTTGCCGGCTTTGGCGCTGGCGCTGGTCACGACCGTAATTGGTTACCTGGCACTCGCCTTGACGCCGTTTCCGGGTCTGCGGCAGATGGCGGTGTTCTCCGCGCTGGGTCTGATATTCGCGTGGCTCACCGTGGTTTTTGGTTTCCCGCGCTGGTGAGCCGCGACGCCGTGAAAAGCGCGCCGCTGGTCCGCTGGTGCTTCGCCAGTCTGCAGCGTTGGCCGTCGTTGCGCTTGACGCGATCGACCTTGTCGGCGGCCGGGCTGTTGATCGCGTTCATTGTTTTCGGGGGTCGCGCCTGACGGTTCAGGATGACATTCGTTTATTGCAAAATCCGCCGCGACAGTTGATCGACGAGCAGATCAAGCTGAGCCGGCTGCTCGATGCGCCGGCGCCGGCGCAATTCTATGTCGTTCGCGGCGAGACCGCCGAAGCGGTGCTGCAGCGCGAGGAAGCGCTCAAGCAGCGGCTTGAACCTCTGATCGAAAAAAAATCATCAGCGGCTACCAAGCCATGTCGAACTGGGTGCCGTCGTTGCGCACACAAGAAACGCATCGCCAACTGATAGAACAGCGATTATTAAACAACGATGGTGCGCTGGCAGTCCTGGCTGCGCGGATTGGCGCCGACGGCTCATGGATGACGGCTACGCGCGATCGGTTGATGGCATCCGCAGAGAAGTTAACGCCGGATGATTTTTGAAAGCGTCCGCCAGTCAACTCGTACGCCATCTCTGGCTAGGCCAGGTCGAAGGCGGCTATGCCAGCATTGTCGGATTGCGCGGCGTGAGCGCGGCAAGCTTGCCTTTGTTGCGGCAAGCGGGCGGCGCGCTCGAGGGCGTTCAGTGGGTGGACAAGGTCGGCGAAATATCTTCCGTGCTTGCTCGCTATCGGCAATATATGGGTTGGGTGGTCGCGCTTTCTTATTTTGCCGTCTACGGATTGCTCTACCCGCGCTATCGCGGCGCGACATGGCGGGTCGTGGCGCCCACGGCCCTGGCCAGTGTCGTTACGCTGGCGCTGTTGGGTTTGTCTGGGCAGGGTTTGCAATTGTTCCATGTGCTGGCGTTGATGTTGCTGCTCGGTGTCGGCGTCGATTACGGCATTTTCCTTCACGAGCAGCCGAGCCGACGCGACCCGGTTGCCTGGCTTGCCGTGGTTTTATCGGCATTGAGCACGCTTCTGTCCTTTGGCCTGCTCGGCTTGAGCAAGACGCCGGCGCTGCAAGCGTTCGGCCTGACGATGTTGGTTGGCACAGGGTCGGTGTGGTTTCTGACGCCGTGCTTTGCTCGCGTAAGCCTGGAACGGCGAAGCGGCGATCAAGGCGAAGAGCAAAAATTTCACCGCGAAGACGCGCAGCAGACGAAAATTTTCTAAGGATTCAGAAAGAGACTTATGCGGATGGCGACGTGAAGTTTGACATGGCTGGCGACGGATCTCGAATCTTTGTCGAAGTGTTGATCATCGGCGCCGGTCCGGCCGGATCGGTGGCGGCGGCGTTGCTACATCGACAGGGGCGACAAGTGTTGGTGCTTGAGCGCGAACAGTTCCCGCGCTTCAGCATCGGCGAGAGTTTACTACCGCAAAGCATGGAGTACCTAGAGCAGGCCGGCATGCTGCGCGCAGTGGAGGAAGGCGGATTTCAGCTCAAGAACGGCGCTGCGTTTGGGCGCGGTGAACAGTACACTGAATTTGATTTCAGCGACAAGCATTCGGCCGGTTGGAGCACGACGTACCAAGTCCAGCGTGCCCGCTTCGATCATCTGTTGGCGCTCGAAGCCGAGCGTCAGGGCGCCGAGGTGCGTTACCGCTACGAGGTTGTCGCCGTCGACATCAGCGGCCAGCGCCCGCGCGTCACCGTGAAAGATCTCGACGGTAAGATTGGTCTTGTCGAAGCCGGATTCCTCCTCGACGCCAGCGGCTTTGGCCGCGTATTGCCGCGTTTGCTGCAATTGGAAACCCCGTCGAACTTTCCCGTACGCGGGGCGATATTCACGCACATCGAAGATAATATCGCGCCAGCGGATTTCGACCGCAACAAGATTTTGATTACGGTTCACCCGGTCCGTGACGACGTGTGGTACTGGCTGATTCCGTTTGCCGATGGCCGCTGCTCGCTTGGCGTTGTGGGAGAAACCGATTTTCTGGGCGAGCATCAAGGCAGTGAAACGGAACGATTGCAGAGCTTGGTTCAACAGACCCCGTCGTTACACCGCTTGCTGGCGCGAGCGCGCTGGGACACGCCCGCGCGTCGGATCGTCGGCTATTCGGCCAATGTGAAATCCCTGTGCGGCCCCGGCTACGCGCTGCTCGGCAACGCGGGCGAGTTTCTCGATCCGATTTTTCTTCCGGAGTCACGATTGCTTTCAAGTCGGCGAGCCTCGCCGCGGCGGTGCTGGAGCGCCAATTCACCGGCGAAGCCGTCGATTGGCACGCTGAGTTTGCGGCGCCGCTCAAGCGCGGCGTCGATACCTTCCGCGTCTTTGTCGAATCGTGGTATCGCGGCGGCTTTCAGCGGATCATTTTCCACGCCCATCCGCCGCCGGATATCCGGCGCATGATTTCGGCAATTCTGGCCGGATATGCTTGGGACCAAACCAATCCGTATGTGCGCGACACCAAGCGGCGCTTGGCGGCTTTGGAGGAACTATGCGGCGAGCGGTGATCGGCACTTTCACCGCGTTGGTAGTTCTCGGGTTAGCCGGTTGCGGGCATACTCCCTCTCGATCCGAGCGAATTGGTTTAAAATTGCCGCCGGCGGCGCTGGGCGCATCGGTGAATTTGCAGCAGCATCTCACCGTGGAAAGAGGCGGGCGCACGGACGAGCTCGATGCCGCATTGGAGATCGATTCCGAGCGCGTCGATCTGGTCGGCTTGGTATTGGGCCAACGGGTTTTGTCGTTGCACTATGACGGCAAAACAATTCAGACTTGGCGTCATCCGATATTGGCGGAAGAGTTGCGCGGCGAAGATGTGCTGGAAGATCTGCAACTCACGCTGTGGCCGGTCGAACAAATTCGCCTGGCCTTGCCAGCCGGCTGGCGCATCGAAGAAAATGGTCTGCGGCGAACGCTGTTGGCAGACGATGTGCCGGTGACGGTGATTCAGTACAGCGCGGAGCCGCGCTGGAGCGGCAACATCGAATTAATCAATTTGCGTTATCATTATCGGCTGACGATCCGATCGGTTTTAACGGATTCCTAAGCGTGATTTATCTCAACCAACTCGGCATGATCTGCTCGTTAGGCAACCGGCGCGAAAACATCGGGCGGCGTGTGCTGGACGCAGCGCAGAGTGGCGTGACGATGATCGAAAACTATTTACCCGGCCGCTCGCTGCCGCTCGGTCGAGTCGAAGCGGCTGTGCCACTTGCCAAGTCTCGACGAATTTCCCCTGTGCGACCGCAGTCGCAACAATCAACTCGCCTTGGCCGCGTTGAGCCAAATTAGGCCTGCGGTTGACGATGCCATCGAGCGCTTTGGCGCCGACCGATTCGCTGTCGTGATCGGTACCAGCACTTCGGGTATCGCCGAGGGCGAGATCGCCCTGCGCGAGTTTGCCAGAGCGGCACGCTGCCCGAGGCGTTTCACTACGGCCAGCAGGAGTTGGGATCGCCGGCCGCGCTGTTGGCGACGACGCTTGGCGTCACCGGGCCGGCCTACGTTCATGCCAGCGCCTGCGCTTCGAGCGCCAAGGCGCTGGCCAGCGCAGCTCGCTTGGTTTTAATGGGAGCCTGCGACGCGGCTATCTCCGGAGGAGTGGATTCCTTGTGCGCTTTTACCGTGGCCGGCTTTGTGGCGCTGGAGTCGGTTAGTGACACGCGCTGTAATCCGCTCAGCCGCAACCGCAACGGCATCAACATCGGTGAGGGCGCCGCGCTGTTTCTGTTGAGCCGCGAGCCGGCAACGGTGCGGTTGCGCGGCTGGGGCGAATCGTCGGATGGACACCACATGTCGGCGCCCGATCCCGCCGGTGTCGGTGCGCGATTGGCGATGGAACGCGCGGTTGTCACGCGCCGGGGTTGCCGTCGGCCAGGTGGAGTATATTAATTTGCACGGCACAGCGACGGTGCAAAACGACGCCATGGAAGCGCGCGTGGTTCACGCCCTGTTCGGCGACCGGGTGGCGGTTAGCTCGACCAAGCCGTTTACGGGTCATACGCTAGGCGCGGCCGGTGCCATTGAGGCCGGCCTTTGCTGGCTGGCGATGCAGGATGATAATACGACGGGTAAATTACCGCCGCATCTGTGGGATGGACTTGCCGATCCGGTGTTGCCGGCGCTGAATATCGTCGAACCCGGCGCGCGTCTTGGCCACCCGTTGCGCTGCGCCGTGAGCAATTCCTTCGCTTTCGGTGGCGCCAATGCAGCCCTGGTGCTCGGGAGAGAGTGACAATATGGAAATGCCGGATATCCGAACACTGGTGCCGCACGCCGGACCGATGGTATTGCTTGATCGCGTCGTTTCGGCCGACGATGAAAATCTGTGCGCTGAAGTGCGCATTCGCGCCGATAGTTTATTTTTGCGTCGCGGGCGAAGTCGGCGCTTGGGCCGGGCATCGAGTACATGGCGCAGGCGATCGGCGCTTACGCGGGGTATGCCGCGCGTAAGCGCGGCGAACCGATCAAGCTTGGCTACTTGCTTGGGAACGAGATGTTACGAATGCAGCCGGCCGGTTTACACCGTCGGCATGCTGCTGCGCGTTCATGTCAAGCGGGTGTTGCAAAGCGAAAACGGTTTGGCTTCCTTTGAGTGTCGTATCGATGATGAGATTGGCCAAATCGCCAGCGCCAATCTCTCGGTATTTCAGCCGGCGGAAGATGCGCTACCGGACCGAGGCACGGCGTGAATAAATCTGTCTTAATTACCGGCTCGAGTCGAGGCATCGGCAAGGCCATTGCCCTGCGCCTGGCGCGCGATGGTTACGATATCATCGTGCATTGCCACAGCCGGCGCGAAGGAGCCGACGGCGTGGCGCAAACGATCAGAGCGCTTGGCCGCCAGGCGCGGGTGCTGCAGTTCGATATCAGCGAGCGCGAGGCAACTGCCAAGGCGTTGATGGCCGATATCGAAGAGCATGGTTGTTACTACGGCGTGGTCTGCAATGCCGGCATCATCGCGCGATCACGTATTTCCCGCCATGTCCGGCGAAGACTGGGACATCGTAATCAAGACCAATCTCGACGGATTCTATAACGTGCTCAATCCTTTGATCATGCCGATGGTGCGCCGCCGGGCGCCGGACGCATCGTGACTTTGGCGTCAGTCTCGGGCATGATCGGCAATCGTGGCCAGGTCAACTCACAGCGCCGCCAAGGCCGGCATCATCGGCGCGACAAAAGCTTTGGCGCTGGAGCTGGCAAAACGCCAGATCACGGTCAATTGCGTCGCGCCCGGTTTGATCGAAACTGAAATGATCGGCGCTACGCCGTTAGAAGAAATTATCAAGCTGATTCCCGCGCAGCGCATCGGCCAAGCCGGAGGAGGTTGCCGCCGCCGTGATTTTTCTCCTGAGCGAAGATGCCGCTTACATCACTCGCCAGGTGATTGCCGTGAATGGAGGGCTGGCATGAGCCGGCGCATCGCAGTTACCGGCATGGCTGGCATCAGTCCGTTGGGCAATGATTGGCCCGGCGTGCGGGCGCGCTTGGGTGAATATCGCAACGCCGTCGCCAGAATGCCGGAATGGGCAGGTTACGACGGACTCAATACGCTGCTCGGCGCGCCGGCGGCGGAGTTTACATTATCCGAGCGCTACACCACGAAAGCCACCAGGAGCATGGGCCGGGTCGCTTTGATGGCGACCCGCGCCAGTGAATTGGCGCTCGCCGACGCTGGCTTGCTCGGCGATCCGCTGGTGAAGAGCGGCAAGCTCGGCATCGCCTACGGTTCATCCGCCGGCACGCCGAAAGCGATCTGCGACTTTGGCAAGATGATCGATGAGAAAAGCACCAAAGGCATCAACGCGACCACTTACATCAAAATGATGAGCCATACCGCGCCGGTAAATCTCGGCGTATTTCTCGGCGTTACCGGGCGCATCATTACTACTTCCAGCGCTTGCACTTCGGGCAGTCAGGGATCGGCTACGCCTACGAAACGATTCGGGGCGGGCAGCAGCGGGCGATGATCGCCGGCGGCGCTGAAGAGCTGTGCGTCACCGAAGTGGCGGTATTCGACACGCTGTTTGCCACCAGCGTGCGCAACGATGCGCCGGAGACAACGCCGCGTCCCTTCGATGCCGAGCGTGACGGTCTCGTGCTCGGCGAGGGCGCCGGCACTTTGATCTTGGAAGATTGGGAGCACGCCCGCGCCCGCGGCGCGACCATTTATGCCGAAGTTGCCGGTTTCGGCACCAACAGCGACGGCTCTCATATCACCCAGCCCAAAGCCGAGACCATGCAAATCGCCATGGAGCTGGCGCTGGCTGACGCGGACTTGCCGCCGTCGGCGATCGGTTACGTCAACGCCCACGGTACCGGCACGCAGCAGGGTGATGTCGCCGAAGCGCAGGCGACTTGGAATGTCTTCGGCGCCAAAGTGCCGGTCAGCTCGCTGAAGAGCTACATGGGGCACACGCTCGGCGCCTGCGGTGCGTTGGAAGCCTGGATGAGCATTGAGATGATGCGCACCGGCTGGTTTGCGCCGACCGTGAATCTCACGCGGGTGGATCCGTTGTGCGCGGAGCTGGATTACATCGTCGATGCCGGCCGTGAGCTGCAATGCGAATACATCATGTCCAACAATTTTGCCTTCGGCGGCATCAATACGTCTTTGATCTTTCGACGATGCGCTTAGACGACCGCTAAAATTTGCAATAACTATTTCATTTTTGAAAACGTCGACTGCCGTCGCTAATTTGTTGAGTCTAAATGTGAATCAAATAGCTGAAAAGGAGTAACGCAATGAAACGAAGAATTTTTCGGTTGATCCTTGTTGCCGGCGTGCTGGCGACGGTACATCCAGTTCAGGCACGCGACACTGAAGTATCTTTTTGCCCATCAAGGCAGCCTTGGAAGTCAAGGACGCGGAAGAAAAGCTTGACGGCTCAGTAAAGTTTTATTTTGGCAACCAGGAAACTCCAAAGATTGCTTCCAAGCTCGGCACCGACGTGTCCAATCGCAAGACCAACGCAGTGGGAAAGTCCGACGAAAAGGCCTGCAACTGGGCGTTTCTTTCGGCGATGATTGCCTTGGAAAAGCGCGCCAAACAGTTGGGTGCCAACGCGGTCGTAAACATCGTCAGCTATTATATGAAAAATACCATGTCGAGCACGACCGAATTCGAATGTCACGCGGGTGCAGTGATTGCGGGCGTCGCCCTCAAAGGTGATTTTGTCAACGTTGCGTGATTAGTGAGGCGTCACTCCATTTGCCACACAAGGCTTTGTGCTCTCGCGAAATCGTGGAGAGGAGTAACCCCACGAATAACTCCGTAGGTAGCGCAATAGCGTTGGTCTTACTTTTCGCCGCTGGTCCGCCTGTCCAGGCGCGCGATGATAAACATTTGCTGCCGATCAAAGGTGCCTTTGGAATCTACCGATGCTCGTGAAAAACCAGACGGATCCGTCAGGGTTCTTCTTCGCCAAACAGGAGACACCGCAGATCATCACCAGGCTCGGAAATGATGTAGTACACAGGAGGTCGGTGCGCGGCCTGTCGACGCTGAAGGCTTTGCAACACGGCGTTCCTATTGGCGCTGGCGGATTCGCAGAAGCGCGCCAAAAATTGTCCGCCAACGCCGTGGTGAACATCATCAGCTATTATAAGAAAGTTGAGATGCCGAGCGCGACTGAGTTCGAATGTCACGCCGGCTCCGGCGCGCACGTGTTTTTAAAGGGAGATCTTGCCAAGATTGCCGGAGAATGACGTTCTCAGTCCCTCGGCGACCCTTTGGTTGCTGGATGGAAGCCAATTACGGGATGAGGATCTAACGTCTTTGCTGCGCGGCTTAGCGCGAGCGAAGCGCGGCGATTCGCCAATTTCGCCAGGCCGACGCGGCGTCGGCAGTTTCTCCTGGACGGATGCTGCTAAGATTCGCGGTTGCCGATCTCACCGGGCTTTCGGCCAGCAAGCTTTCCGTACTTGAATCATCCACATAAGCCGCCACAATTGATATTTCCCGACGGGCAACGTTTGGCGCCAAATTTCAGCCTAGCTCACAGCGGTGAGTGGGTCGGCTGTGTGTATGAGCGCGGAAGCGACGCTGGGGTTGGACATTGAAGTGAAGAAGCCAAATCGCGATCTCGACGCTATCAGCGAAATAGCATTTCATCCAGGGAACATATTTGGTTCGTGGCGCAGCCGCCGGTCGAAAGAGTGTCGGCTTTCTATTCTCTCTGGTGCGCAAGAGAAGCGTTGTTCAAACTGCTCTGCAATCTTGGTTGCGAGACCGATGTGTCACCGTTGGCCGGAGATGAAAACGCCGGCATACTTCAAAAACAACGGCCGGCACCGATACCCATTACAAGTTCCCGATCTAACTGTTGTCGTATTTAGCGACCGGCCAGCTGCCGGCAATCCATCAAAGACATATTAACTGGATCTAGTCTCGCAGATTGGCTGGTTAAAGCCGAGAACAGCTTGTGTCCACTGAGTGAATGGTTGTCCCAATCAGCACAGACGAAAATAGGCTAGTTGCGATCTTTGCTCATTTTCCACAAATACAAAGTGTGCTGATGCTTATACCCACCGGGCTTTAATTCGTATCCTGGGAGCTTGACCGTTTGATCCGGTTCCCAGCCCGCGATGCCGAAGTCGTGGGCGACGATGCGGCTGCCGGGCTTGAGCTGTGTTGCAAAGCTTGGCTTCATCAGCTTCGTTGAACCAGGGCAGCATGTAAAGCGGTTATCACGGTTGCTTTCGAGATATTCGCTTTGAGAGCATCTTCGGAGCGGAATTCGACGAGATGGGTGACACCGGCGGATTTTGCATCCCGGCGCGCTTGGTCTAAAAGCAACCGGTCCATTTCTATGCCTACGGCGTGGATGCCGTATTTTTCGCAGCGCGGATAACGATTCGGCCATCACCGCTGCCGAGATCATAAAGCACGTCGCCTTTTTAACTTCGGCTAGTTCGAGCATGCTGTCGATGACTTCGATTGGCGTCGGGACAAATGGAATTTCCTCGCGATACTCCGCGCTGTGGACCGCTCCCATGGCCGCCAAAGCCGAAGCCAATACCAGCGCCGCCACCCTTCGTTTCATGGCCGCAATTCATAACACGCGACATCTCCAGCCGGAAACGGTTGCCGGTTCATCAATGAGACGGTCCCACCGCCAACCGTCCAGTGCGCAAAACTCGCCCAATTGTGCAGAGGTTTGTGGTTGTGGCCAAAAGATGAATATATAAAGTTATGGACAACAATAGCCCAGACAAAGTCACAAGCGCCCACCGCTGTCGCTGCCATTCTACTACGGTTGGTTCGTGATATCGCTGTGCTTTTTAACCACGTTGACGAGCGCGGGCGTGCGCTCCTCACCGTCGGTGCTGATCCATCCGCTGGAGGCGGAGTTCGGTTGGAGCCGGACGCTGATCGCGTCGGCGGTCAGCATGAATCTCTTGCTGTTCGGCATCGCTGCGCCGTTGAGCGGTTTTCTGATCGATCGCTTTGGGCCGCGCAAGGTCATGATGGGCAGCTTGTCGCTCCTCATCGTCGGTGTTAGCGGGACGATGATGATGACGCAGTTCTGGCAGTTTTTCTGGTGTGGGGCGTTATCGTCGGCCTCGGCGCAGGAGGCGTGGGATCGGTTTTGACGGCGACGGTGGGCAATCGCTGGTTTGTCGCCAAGCGCGGTCTGGCCCTGGGTATTCTCGGCAGCGCCAGCTCCACCGGGCAAATTATTTTTTGCCGCTGTTCATGGCGATGATCACTTACGCCGGTTGGCGTTTGGGATCCATGGCGTTGATTATCGTCGCGCTGATTCTATTGCCGCTGATCTTTCTGTTCATGCGCGACGATCCGTCGGAAGTTGGTTTGAGCCTTACGGCTCCGGCGATCCGAAAGCGACGGCGATCGGTGGTGCGGCGTCACTCCGCGGTATGTCGGCCAAGAACGCGACCATCACCGCGAAAGAAGTCGTCACTCATCCGACTTTTTGGCTGCTCGCCGCGAGTTTCTTCGTGTGCGGCGGCACGGCCAACGGGCTGATCGGCACGCACCTAATTCCGCACGAGATCGAAATCGGCATACCGCAAATTGCCGCCGCCTCTTTGCTCGGCATCATGGGCGGTCTCAATATGGTGGGGACGATTTTTCCGGATGGATGATCGACAAAGTTCAGCCGCAGCGCTGGCTGGCCCTGGTCTACGCTCTGCGCGGTGTATCGTTGCTGTTTTTGCCCTTCGTTCACGATTTCACCGGCCTGGTGTTTTTCGCGATTGTCTACGGTCTCGACTGGTTTGCCACGGTGCCGCCGTCCATGGCGATCACGGCCGACACTTTCGGCAGGCAAAACGTCGGCAAAGTTTATGGCTGGATTTTCATGTCGCACCAGATCGGCGCGGCGATCATGGCTTCGGCGGCTGGCGCTATCCGCACCTGGATGGGCGATTATCAGTTCGCTTTTCTATCGGGCGGCGTGATCGCAATGATCGCGGCGGGACTGGCGTTACAGATCAAGTTGAAACCGAAGGAGGCGGCGCCGCCGCCACGGGCGCGGTGCCGGCCGGAGCGTAAATAAAAGGATAAAGGCAAAAGGATGAAGGATAAATTCGCAGGTTCGGTATCTTCGTTTAATCCTTATCCTTTGCCTTTATCCTTTTTTAGTCCGATTCAGTAAAGTTTGACACGCGCCACTGGTTGCCCTCTTTGCGCGCGGTAATCAACCATTGGCGGGTGAACGAAGTGCTGTCCTCCGACTGGATCGTTCCTTCGTAAAGAAAAGTCGATCGTTGCTCTCCTTCTGTTTTTTCCATCAGCCGGTAATGCACTCGGGGCTTCTGGGTTGAGGCGTCGATTTTTTGCCCGCTGGTGAGCCGGATCTCCTCATCGATTTTATGCAGCGCCACACTGACGGCGAGCGCCTTGGCCTTCGGCAAATCGATCGCGACGTAGTGTTGGTCGACGAACTCTTCGGCAACTCCTTGAGCGCTGTTGAGATCGCGGCCGCAGGCGCTTCGCCAGCAACACGGCGAAGATCAGGGCGGCGCAAGCGGTGACGATTGTTTTGGTCATGAAGAATCTAACTGACACATGCTCGGTTAGCCAATCCAGCGCTTCGGTGACGGCCCGTTGCATGTGCATCGGATCGGATAAGACGGTGGTCGCTGCCCGGCAAGATCGAGAGACGCTTTGCGCTCGATAAACAGGCGTGGAGTTCGTACGCTTCTTCGACCGGGATGATTTCATCCGCGTCGCCATGCAGGATCAGAACCGGACATTTGATCCGTCGCACTGAATCGGACACCTGGATGCTTTCTAAATCTTCGAGCAAAGACACATTCAACCTTTGGCCGTTATAAATCGTGAAACGCTGCTCGCGCCACTGTTGACACTGCGCGAGGGATCAAGATTCGTCTCGGGAAATTTTCCGGATGGAGTGGCGCGGCGAGGGTCACGAGAGCCGCCACGGTCGCTTCCCGAGCGGCGAACAATAAAGCCACGGTTCCACCCAGGCTCGAGCCGAATATTGCCGTCTTTCCCGGCTGGCGATTTTGGATCAGCGCGTAAGCGGCTTGCAAATCGTCGACTTCGCCGCTGCAAGTAATGTCTTCGAACTTGCCGCTCGACTCGCCGGCGTAAGCAAAATCAAAACGCAGCGTCAGAATGCCGCGCCGCGGCCAGCGCGTCGCTCATGAGCACCAGCTTATCGCTGTTCTTGTTCGACTCCATGCCATGGCAGAGAATCACCGAAGCGCCGGCAGAATTGGCCTCGGGATGATGAAGCACGCCGCTCAGGGTGTCGCCACGGCAGTTGCGAAATAGAAATTTTGTCCTGCTCCACGGCCAATAGGCACACGGATAACATAAACGTGCGCCGGCTAAAAGCAAGCAATTCCCCGATTTCGTTCTCGGCCCGGGCGTGATAATCTGCATCAGGCGGGGAAAAACTCTTGGAAGATCTGATCCAACACTACTGCCGATCACCTGCGCCATGAGCGCAACGTTTCGCCGCATACGCTGCGCAACTATTTGAGCGACTTGGCACAATTTCAGCAATTTCTGATCGAGCGCGAGTTGGCGCTTGGCGCCGGCGGTAACGTCGATGCGCGAAGAGTCGACGTTCACGTCGTGCGCGCCTTCCTGGCGGCGTTGACTCAGGACCGAAAGAAAGTTCGATCGGCACGAAAGCTCGCCGCCCTGAAAGGGTTCTTTCGCTACTTGCTGACGACTCATAAGATTGCCAAGAACCCGCTGCTGACGATGCACTCGCCCAAACAAGAAAAGCCGCTGCCCGCTTTTCTTTCCGTGGACGACGTATTTCAACTGCTCGGCGCAATCAAGGTCAAGACTCCGCTCGACGCCCGTGACCTGCGCCGCACTGGAAGTTTTCTATTCATCCGGCCTGCGCGTGAGCGAGCTGGTCGGGCTCGATTGGGCCGATATCGATTTTCAACTGGGCATATTGCGCGTCGTCGGCAAGGGCTCGAAGGAGCGGATCGTCCCGGTCGGTGAAATAGCTTTGCAGGCGCTACGCGATTATGCGGTGGCGCAACAAAAGAAATGGCGGAGTCGCCTGCAAAGGCGAGACCGCGGTGTTTCTGAACAACCGGGGCGCGCGCATTACGACGCAGGAGCATGGCGCGCGTCGTCGAGAAGCATTTGAAACAAGCCGGCCTGGCGGTCAAGATGGGACCGCACGGCCTGCGCCATAGCTTCGCCACGCATTTGCTCAACAGCGGCGCTGATCTGCGCTCGATCCAGGAATTACTCGGTCACGCGAGCTTGTCGACGACGCAGCGTTACACGCACGTGAACTTGGATCAATTGACGGCGGTTTATGACAAGGCGCATCCGAGGGCGTGATAAATTTTCGATTTCAGATTTTGGATTTTCGATTGGGAATCCAAAATCGGCAATGTAAAATCTAAAATGTTTCAGGGCACGACCATATTGGCGATTCGTCACGGCGGCAAAGTCGTCGTCGTGGGCGACGGGCAGGTGAGCTTAGGGCAGACGGTGATGAAGCATAGCGCGCGCAAGGTGCGCAAGCTCCATCACGACCGCGTCGATCGCCGGTTTCGCCGGCGCGACGGCCGACGCGTTCACGTTGTTCGAAAAGTTCGAGGCGAAGCTGGAACAGTTCAACGGCAATCTCAAGCGGGCGGCGGTCGGAACTGGCCAAAGACTGGCGCACCGACCGAGTGCTGCGGCGTCTCGAAGCGCTGATGGTCGATCGCCGACGTGAACGATCTGCTGGTCATCTCCGGCGCCGGCGACGTGATCGAGCCGGACGACGACGTGATCGCCATCGGTTCGGGCGGCAATTACGCTTTGGCCGCAGCGCGGGTTCTCGTCAAGCATACGCAGTTGGATGCCCGCGTGATCGCCGAAGAAGCGATGCACGTGGCGGCGGGCATCTGTGTTTACACCAACGAGCAGCTTACCTTTGAAGAGCTATCTTAGGGCGCGCGCCTGGCGGCGGACATGTGAATTGAGACTGCGATTCTACAGCACACTCAGCCGCTAGGCGACTCTGATCAGCCGGCCGCGTGGCGCCGGAAGCGTCATTCGGCGACTTGGAGCGCCCATAGTTCTCGATGGGGCGCCGCCGCGTTTGTCGGCGTTCTTGACTGATTGCATTTCCTGCGGAAATTGCTAGGAGTGAAGATTCCCATGAAGGACGGAGCTTGAAGTTTACGTTTACCGGACGCCGGGACAGACTTGGCGGCGCCGGTCATGACACCTCGGGAAATCGTCTCGGAGCTCGATCGTTACATCGTCGGCCAGAAGGACGCGAAGCGCGCGGTGGCGATCGCGCTGCGCAATCGCTGGCGGCGCCAGCTGGTGCCCGAAGATCTGCGCGATGAGATCGCGCCGAAAAATATCATCATGATCGGGCCGACGGGTGTCGGCAAGACCGAAATCTCGCGCCGCTTGGCCAAGCTGGCCCAGGCGCCTTTCATCAAAGTCGAGGCCTCTAAGTTCACCGAAGTCGGCTACGTCGGCCGCGACGTCGAGTCGATCATTCGCGACTTGACCGATCTCGCCGTCAACATGGTCAAAGAGGAAGAGAAGCAAAAGGTCGAGCTCAGAGCGCGCGAAGTCGCCGAGGAGCGGGTGCTCGATCTGCTTGTTGCCGGCCAGCTCGGCCGAGGAGAGGCGACGGCGAACCGATCGACGCGGCAGCGTCTGCAAGGCGACGCGGGAAAAACTCAAGAAAATGCTGCGCGAAGGCAAGATGGACGACCGCTTCGTCGATGTCGAGATGACCCAGTCAGCGATGCCGATGATCGAAGTGCTGACGCCCCAGGGCATGGAAGGAATGGAATTCAATCTCAAAGAGATGTTTTCCAACCTGATGCCGAAGAAGACCAAGAAGAAGACGGTGAAGATTCCCGAAGCTCTAGATATCCTCACGCAGGAAGAGGCCAGCAAGCTGGTCGACATGGACAAGGTCACCGGCGAAGCGATCCGCCGCGTCGAGCAGTCGGGAATCGTTTTCTCGATGAGATCGACAAGATCGCCGGCCGCGAGTCGATGAACGGCCCGGACGTGTCGCGCCAGGGCGTGCAGCGCGATCTGCTGCCGATCGTCGAAGGTTCGACGGTCAATACCAAGTACGGCATGGTCAAGACCGACCATATTCTGTTTATCGCCTCGGGCGCCTTTCACACGGCGAAGCCTTCCGATCTTGATTCCTGAGTTTCAGGGCCGCTTCCCGATCCGCGTAGAACTGAGCTCGCTCAGCAAAGCGGATTTCGTGCGCATCCTGACCGAGCCGAAAAACGCGCTGATCAAGCAGTACGAAGCCTTGCTCGAAACCGAAGGGCGTCCATCTCAAGTTCGCCGACGATGCGATCAGGAAATCGCGCTCATCGCCTCCGACGTCAACGAGCGGACGGAAAACATCGGCGCGCGCCGCCTGCACACGATTCTCGAGCGTTTGCTCGATGAGGTCTCCTTTGCGGCGCCGGAGATGCATGGCAAAGAAGTCGCCATCGACGCCAGTACGTGCGCGAGCGGCTCGCGCCGATTCTTGAAGAACGAAGACTTGTCGCGCTATATCCTCTGAATCAGGCTAAGTCCGAGCCGGTCATGGAAAATTTTATCGGCAAGGCGGAAGTGCTTGATGGAGGCGCTGCCTTATTTTCAGCGCTTCTACGGCAAGACTTTCGTCATCAAGTACGGCGGGCACGCGATGGAAAACGAGGAGCTCAAGACGAGCTTCGCGCAAGACATCGTGCTGCTCAAATACGTCGGCATCAACCCCGTGGTCGTGCACGGCGGCGGGCCGCAGATCGATTCGGTGCTCGACAGAGATGGGCATCACCAGCCGCTACGTGCGCGGCATGCGGGTGACGGATCAGGAAACTCTGGACATCGTCGAGATGGTGCTGGTCGGCAAAGTCAACAAAGAAATCGTCACCTTGATCAACCAACATGGCGGCATGGCCGTGGGGCTGAGCGGCAAGGACGGTGGGCTGATCCTGGCGAAAAAGATGAACGTCACCGTGGCGTCGAGCAACGGCGAGTCGCCGGAAATCATCGACATCGGCATGGTCGGCGAGATCATCGGCATCAATCCATTGATCATCGATTCGCTGGACGCAGAATAAATTCATTCCGGTCATCGCGCCGGTCGGCGTCGGCCGGGACGGCGAAACGTATAACATCAACGCCGATCTCGTCGCCGGCGAAGTTGCCGAGGCATTGCACGCCGAGAAGCTGATCCTCATGACCGACGTGGAAGGGGTGCAAAGACAAGAAGGCGGCGTTACTGAGCACGCTCAAGGAAAATCAAGCGCGCAAGCTGATCCAAGACGGCGTTGTCGGATCGGGAATGATTCCCAAAGTCGAGTGTTGCATCAATGCGCTCAAAGGCGGGGTGGAGAAAACGCATATCATCGACGGCCGGGTCAAGCATGCCGTGCTGTTGGAAATCTTTACCAAAGAGGGTGTGGGGACGGAGGTGGTGCGGAAGTGATGAAAAATCGTGACGTCGTCGCTCTGACTGACAAGTACGTCGTCAAAACCTATGCGCGGACGCCGATCGCATTGGTCAGGGGCAGGGGCACGCGGGTGTGGGACGCGGACGGCAAGAATATCTCGATTTCCTCGCCGGCATCGCGGTCAACAGCCTGGGTCACTGTAACCCTGCGGTCGTCAAAGCGATCAAACAACAGGCGCAGCAACTGCTGCATGTTTCCAATCTCTATCATATCCAGCCGCAGTCGGAGCTGGCGCGCGAGCTGTGCCGCCATTCTTTCGCCGATCGCGCGTTTTTGCAACAGCGGCGCGGAAGCCAACGAAGCCGCGATTAAGCTGGTGCGCCGCTATGGTTCGGAAAAACTCGGCGGCAAATACGAGATCCTCTCGACGCACAATTCGTTTCACGGCCGGACCCTGGCGACGCTGACCGCCACCGGCCAGGAAAAATCCGCGCCGGCTACGATCCGTTGCCGCCGGGGTTTCGCCAGGTGCCGTACAACGATCTCAGCGCGATCGAAGCCGCGATCGACGCGCAAAAACCGGCGGCGATCGTGGTCGAGCCGATTCAGGCCGAAGGCGGCGTCATCGTCGCCAACGAGATTTATCTGCTCGGTCTGCGCAGAGCTCTGCGATCAACGCGGACTTGTTGCTGATCTTCGACGAAGTGCAAACCGGCATGGGACGCACCGGCAAACTTTTCGGCTATGAACATTTCGGCGTCAAGCCGGACATCATGACGTTGGCCAAAGCGCTCGGCGGCGGCTTGCCGCTCGGCGCCATGCTGGCGCGGGAAGAGGTGGCCGGCAGTTTCGTGCCGGGCAGCCACGCTTCCACGTTCGGCGGCAATCCGGTTTGCTGTGCCGCGCCGGCCTGGCCGTGATGGACGGCGCTGATCAAAGGCGGGGTGCTCAAAAACTGCGTGCAGATGGGCAAGTATTTCGTCAAGGGTCTTGAAGCGCTGAAGAAGCGGTTTTCTTTTATGCGCGAAATTCGCGGCAAGGGTTGCTCATCGGCGTCGAGTTGAACGATTGACGGCAGCAAGATCGCGGATGCTTGCATGCAAGAAGGCTTGCTGCTCAATTGCACGGCCACTAAAGTGTTTGCGTTTCGCGCCGCCGCTGACGCTCACGAAACGCGAAATCGACCGCGGCTTGGCGATCCTCGAAAAAGTTCTGGCCCGCCAATAAGCCAGCTCTATCTATTCGTCCCATGAGCAAGCGTGATCTGCTGAATTTCGACGGCCTGAGCCGGCGCGGAATTCGACGGCATTTTGACTCTGCGACGCGAGCTCAAGCGCAAGCAGAAGCGAGGCATGCGCGCACCGCCTGTTGGCCGGACAAGTGATTGGCGCTGGTCTTTGAGAAACCGAGTCTGCGCACCCGCGTCGACATTCGCGGTCGGAATGACTCAGTTGGGCGGCAGCAGCCGTTTATCTTGGGCCCGCTGAAGTCGGATCTAGGCAGCGCGGGAAACGCCTGCGGACTGCGCGCGCAACTTGGACCGCTGGTTCGACCTGATTACGGTGCGAACCTTCGCGCACAAGATTATCGAAGAGATGGCGGAGCATTCCGTCGGTGCCGGTGATCAACGCGCTCACGGATGACTTTCATCCTTGCCAGGTGTTGGCCGATTGTCAGACCCTGATCGAGCACAAGGGAGAGCTTGGCGGCTTGAAGATCGCTTTCGTGGGCGACGGCAACAACATGGTTCAATCGTGGCTGGAGGCGGCGGCGATCGTGCCGTTCTCGTTTGCTGCTGCGCGTGCCCGAAGGGCTACGAGCCGGATGGAGCCATTCTGAACAAGGCGTTAAATGCAGCGGCGCGAAGATCACCGTGACCCACTCCGTCGAAGCAGCTGTGTCGCGACGCGGATGCGATTTATACAGATGTGTGGACCAGCATGGGACAGGAGAAAGAAACGCAGACGCGTTAAATGCCGTTCCGACCCTTACCAGGTGAATAGCCGAACTCGTGGCGATGGCTAAGAAAGATGCGGTCGGTCATGCACTGCCTGCCCGCGCATCGGGGCGAAGAGATCACGCATGATGTTCTTGGAGAGCTCGCAGTGCGTCGCCTTCGATCAGGCTGAAAACCGGTTGCACGCGCAGAAGGCCGTGATGGTTTGGCTGTTAAACGGCTTCGAGGGTTCAAGAGTTCGAAGAGTTCAAAAGTTCAAAGAAAGAAACGAAAAACAGAGGTTCGGAGAAAAACGATGAACGTCAACAAGGTGGTGCTGGCATACTCGGGTGGGTTGGATACCTCGGTTATTCTGCGCTGGCTTAAAGGAGACTATGGCTGCGAAGTGATCGCGTTTTGCGCCGACTTGGGGCAAGGCGAAGATCTTCAGGCGGTCAAGCGCAAGGCGATCCAGACCGGCGCGAGCAAAGTGGTGATCGGCGATTTGCGCGAGGAGTTTGTCAAAGATTACGTTTTTCCGATGCTGCGCGCCAACGCGGTTTACGAAGGGTCGTATTTGCTCGGCACTTCGATCGCCCGGCCGCTGATCGCCAAAGGCGCAGATCGACGTCGCCGTGAAAGAAAAGGCCGACGCGGTTGCCCACGGCGCCACCGGCAAGGGCAACGATCAGGTGCGCTTCGAGCTGACCTATTATGCGCTCAAGCCGGGTATCAAAGTCATCGCGCCGTGGCGGCTGTGGAATCTGCAACGCGCGCTCGACTCTGATCGACTATGCGCGAGCAGCATGGCATTCCGGTGCCGGTGACGCAAGTCAAAGCCGTACAGCACCGACCGCAATTTATTTCACATCAGCTACGAAGGCGGCATCCTCGAAGATCCGTGGAAAGAGCCGCCGGCGGACATGTTCGTCTGGTGCCGTGCCGGTGGAGAAAGCGCCCAACCGTGCCGAGTATGTCGAGATCGATTACCTGCGCGGCAATCCCGGTCGCGATCAACGGGCGCAAGCTCTCGCCGGCCAACTCTGCTCGCGCGTCTCAACGACATCGGCGCAAAACATGGCATTGGCCGGGTCGACCTCGTCGAGAACCGCTACGTCGGCATGAAGTCGCGCGGCGTGTACGAAACCCCCGGCGGCACGATCCTGCACGCGGCGCATCGCGGTCTGGAGTCGATCACGATGGATCGCGAAGTGATGCGCCTGCGGGATTCGCTGATGCCGCGCTACGCCGAGATGATTTACTACGGCTATTGGTTCGCGCCGGAGCGCGAAGTGCTGCAAAGACGATCGACGCCGCCCAGGCCAACGTGACCGGCCGGGTTCGGCTGAAACTCTACAAAGGCAACGTCATGGTCGTCGGGCGGAAATCGGACGCTTCGCTCTACGATCCGAACGTGGCGACCTTCGAAGCGCGATCAGGTTTATCGTCAGGCCGACGCCGAAGGCTTCATTCGTTTGAACGCGTTGCGTTTGCGGCTTGCAGCGCTTGCACCGGGCCAAGCGAGGCTGACGTGGCCAAGCGCGAAGGCGAAAAGAGACCAAGCTCTGGGGTGGACGCTTCGCCGCTGCGAACGGCGGATTCGGTCGAAGCGTTTACGGCGTCGATTGACGTCGATGCGCGGCTTTACCGCCACGACATCATGGGCAGTATCGCGCATGCGCAAAATGCTCGCGCAAGCAGCGCATCATCCAATCGACGTGACGCGCGAAGATTGTCCGCGGCTTGGAAGCGATTCGAGCGCGAGATCGACGCGCGGCAAGTTTCAGTTTTCGCCAGCGGACGAAGATATTCATATGAATATCGAGCGGCGCCTGACCGAGATGATCGGCTCCGGCCGGCGGCAAGCTCCACACCGCGCGCAGCCGCAACGATCAAGTGGCGCTCGACATGCGGCTTTTTCTGCGCGACGAGGTCAAGCTCATCATCGGCGAGTTTGTCAGGCGTTGCAGCAGAGAGCTTGCGCGGCGGCCGAAAAACATCTCGACGTGATCATGCCCGGCTATACGCATTTGCAGCGGGCGCAGCCGGTGCTTTTCGCGCACCATCTGCTGGCTTACTATCGATATGTTCGAGCGCGATCGGCGAGCGCTTCGCCGGCTGCCGCGAGCGCATCAACGTGCTGCCGTTGGGGTCCGGCGCTCTGGCGGGAACGACCTTTCCGATCGACCGAGCCTATGTCGCCAAGCTGTTGGGCTTTCCCGCGCATTTCGAAAAACAGCATCGACGCGGTGAGCGACCGCGATTTTCTTTGGAGTTTCTTGGCCGCGTCGTCGATTCTGTTCGTCCATCTGAGCCGGCTCGCCGACGAATTGGTCTTGTGGTCGAGCCAGGAGTTCGGCTTCATCGAGTTGCCGGACGGCTACTGCACGGGCAGCTCGATGATGCCGCAGAAAAAATCCCGACGTGCCGGAACTGATCCGCGGCAAGACCGGACGGGTGTTCGGTCATCTGCACGCGCTGCTTGACGATCATGAAAGGTTTGCCGCTGGCCTATAACCGGGATCTGCAAGAGGACAAGATTCCGCTGTTCGATACGGTGGACACGGTCAAGGCGAGCGTCTAAGATCATGAGCGAAATCGTCGCCGGCATGAAAGTTCGACGCGAGCGGATGCTGGCGGCGGCGCGCGACGGTTTCATGAACGCCACGGATCTTGCCGATTATCTGGTCGAGCGCGGCGTGCCGTTTCGCGCCGCCCATGCAGTGGCCGGCAAGGTGGTGCAGTTTTGCGTGGCCCAAGGTAAGCGCATCGAAGAGTTGTCGCTGGCGGAGCTCAAGCGGTTTTCGGACAAGATTCGAAAGAGACGTTTATAACTATCTTTCGGCGGAAGCGGTGGTGCGGCGGCGGCGCGCCGTTGGCGGCACGGCGCGCAGCAACGTGCATGCGCCGCTTGAAAGAGCTGAGGAGTCTAGATGAAACGACTGTTCGCCCTGGTGATCGCGACGTTGGTAGACTGCTCGTCGGCGCTGCGGCAAAAGGCGATCCGCGCGCGCCGGAGCTGTCGACGCCGAGAACGATCACCAACTTGACGCGCGCGACCGGCAGCCAACGGCGTCACGCTCTGACCTGGAGCCGGCCGACCGAGTATGTCGACGGCAGGGCGTTGAAAGATCTGGCGAGCTTTGTGATTTTTCGCAAGGAAGTGTCCGCAGAGCTGTCCTGATTGCCCGGTGCCCTATCGCCAGCTAACGACCGTGGCTCGTCGAAGACCGGGAGAAGTTTCGTCAAACAAAAGCAGTATCGCTTCGACGACGAGGAAGTCAGGCCCAAAGCCATTTATCGATACCGTGTTTCGTCGCAGTTATTCGACGGCTCGTTGAGCGCGCCGTCCAACGAAGTCGAAGTCGTCGCGGGGTGCCATAATGAATCATTTTGAATATCGCAACGGAGAAATGTTCGCCGAAGCAGTGCCGCTCAAGCGCATCGCCAAGGAAGTCGGCACGCCGGCCTATGTTTACAGCTCTGGCGACGCTCAAGCGCCATTTCAAAGTCTTCGATCAGGCCTTCGCCAAAGTGCCGCATATCGTTTGTTTTTCGGTGAAAGCTAATTCCAATCATCGCGCTGCTGCGCAGCTTTCGCCAAAGAAGGCAGCGGTTTCGATATCGTTTCCGGCGGCGAATTGTTTCGCGCGCTCAAAGTCGGCGGCGATCCGAAAAGATCGTTTTCTCCGGCGTCGGCAAGAAGAAAGATGAAATCGAGTATGCGCTCAAGTCCGGCATCCTGATGTTCAACGTCGAGTCGGAGGAGGAATTGATCGCGCTCAACGAGATCGCCGCCGGCATCGGCAAGAAAGCGCCGATCAGCTTGCGCGTCAATCCCGACGTCGATCCGCAAACCCATCCTTATATTTCCACCGGCATGAAGAAAGCGAAGTTCGGCGTCGACATCAAGAAATCGCTCGAGACCTACAGAAGGCGGCGTCGTTGACCGAATGTGGAAGTCGTCGGCGTCGACTGCCACATCGGTTCGCAGCTCACGTCGGTGACGCCGTTCGTCGATGCGCTGGCCAAAGTGCGCGAGTATTTGGATCGCGTGCTCGCTCGGCGAGCTGAAAAAGAAGGCGCGCAGATTCGTTATCTCGATCTCGGCGGCGGCTTGGGGATCAACTATAATGACGAAACGCCGCCGCTGCCGGACGAGTATGCCAACGCGATCATTCAAGGCCTGGAAGGCCTGGACGTCACGCTGATCCTCGAGCCGGGCCGCGTCATCGTCGGCAACGCCGGCGATTCTGCTCACCGAGGTTCAGTATCATCAAGGAAACCGACGACAAAAAATTCGTCATCGTCGACGGCGGCATGAACGATCTGATCCGCCCGGCGCTTTACGGCTCGTATCAGGCGATTCAACCGGTGGTGCAAAGCAACGCAGAAAACATGATCGCGGACGTCGTCGGGCCGATTTGCGAGAGCGGCGACTTCTTCGCCAAAGATCGCGAGATCGCCCGGCCTCAGCGCGGCGATTTGCTCGCGGTGATGAGCGCCGGCGCTTATGGCTTTACCATGGCGTCGAATTATAATTCGCATCCCAAGCCGCCGGAAGTGCTGGTCGACGGCGATCCAATATTATGTTGTGCGCAAGCGCGAGAGCATTGGACGACTTGATCCACGGCGAGATGATTCCCGCTGCGTTACAATAGGAGCGATTATAGTGTAGGGGCGTATGGCATACGGCCCTCCTAAGATTACTATGGAACTGCAGTTCACCAAGATGCATGGCGCCGGCAATGATTTTGTTTTTCTCGATTGCCTGAAGAACAATATCGAGCAATTTGGAAGCCGTCGCCAAGAAACTCTGCGACCGCCGCTTCGGCATCGGCGCCGATCAGTTGCTGACGGTGCATCCGTCGAAAGTCGCCGACTTCAAGATGGAGATCTACAACGCCGACGGCAGCCAGGTCGAGATGTGCGGCAACGGCATCCGCTGCTTCGCCAAATATGTTTACGATCACGGCATCACGCAGAAGCGCGAGCTCGAAGTGGAGACGCTCGCCGGCATCATTCGGCCGAAGATCGTCGGCGAGCTGGTCGAAGTCGACATGGGCGAGCCGATTCTCGACGGGCGCAAGATTCCCGTCGACGCCGATGGCGAGATCAACAACCGGCCGCTGACGGTGGACGGCAAGACCTACGAAGTCACTTGCGTCTCGATGGGCAATCCGCACTGCGTGATTTATCTCGACGATATCGATTCTCTCGATCTCGAAAAGATCGGGCCGCGCTTCGAGCACCATCCGTTTTTTCCCAAGCGGGTGAATACCGAGTTCATCAAGGTCATCAGTCCGGAGGAAGTTAAGATGCGTGTGTGGGAGCGCGGCGCCGGCGAAACCTGGGCCTGCGGCACCGGGCGCCAGCGCGGTGGGCGTCGCCGGCGTGTTCACCGGCCGGACGGAGCGCGAGCTGACGATTCACCTCAAAGGCGGCGATCTGTTGATTGAATGGCGCGACAACAACCGCGTCTACATGACGGGCGGCGCCGAGGAAGTTTTTCACGGCACCGTTCAGATTGCCTAGGAGATAGGTTTATGTTTAGCGGTTCGATGGTCGCGCTGGTTACGCCGTTTAAAGACGGCAGCGTCGATTGGCAAAGTCTCAGAGGGTTGGTCGATTTTCATCTGCAGAACGGCACGCAATGGGATCGTTCCGTGCGGCACCACCGGCGAGTCGGCGACCCTGAGCCATCAAGAACATGACGAAGTCATCCGCGCGGTGATCAAAGCGGTCAACAAACGCGTTCCCGTGATCGCCGGCACCGGCTCCAACTCCACCGAAGAAGCGGTTCGGCTCACGCGCGAAGCGGAAAAATCCGGCGCCGACGGCGCTCTGATGATTTCGCCCTATTACAACCGGCCGACGCAGGAAGGCATCTATCAGCACTATAAAAAGTCGCATCGGAAGTTGGCATTCCGATCATCATTTACAACATTCCCGGCCGCACCGGATCGAAAATCGAGCCGGAAACTTTGGCGCGTCTTGCCGAAATCAAGAACATCGCCGGCGTGAAAGAAGCGACCGGCTCGGTGGATCAGGCGATCGACGTGATCCGTCTGTGCGGCGACCGCTTGGCGGTCTATTCCGGCGAAGACTCGCTGATTTTTCTCTTGATGGCGCTGGGCGGCAAAGGCGTGATTTCGACGGTCGCCAACGTCGCGCCGAAAGAAACCGCGCAGCTCACGGAAGCTTGTTTGAAGGGCGACTGGGAGAAGGGACGCGAACTTCAGTTCAAACTTGATTCCGCTGATTCGCAGCCTGTTCATCGAAACCAATCCGATTCCCGTTCAAAACCGCGCTGTCGCTGATGGGCAAGTGCAGCGGCGATCTGCGCTTGCCGCTGACGCCGATGGCCGAAGGCAACTTGAAAAAGCTCAGCCAGGCGATGAGCGATGTTCGGTCTTCTCTAACAATTTCATGGCGCTCAGGAATTATCGTCTGCGGCGTCGGCGGCCGGATGGGCGGCGCGGTGGTCCGCGCAATTCAGCAGTCACCGGATGTTAAGCTCGTCGCCGCGATCGACAAACCTGGCAGCGCAAGATTGGGCAAAGACGCCGGCGAAATGTCCGCGGCGGGACATCTCGGCGTTCGCAATCACGGATAAGTCCTGAAGCCGTATCTCGGAAAACCGAACACCGTCATCATCGACTTCACCAATCCCGAAGCGTCGCTGCGCTATTTTACGGCGCGCGGCGAAAAACGTCACGCCGATCGTCATTGCCACGACTGGATTCAATAGCGCAAACAGCAAGCCGAGATCAAACGGCTGTCGACGGCGCACGCCGACGCTTCTCTCGGCCAACACCAGCTTGGGCGTCAACGTTCTTGTTTCGCTCTTGGGTCAAGCCGCGAAGATGCTCGGCGACGATTACGACGTCGAGATCATCGAAGCGCATCATCGCTTCAAGAAAGACGCGCCGAGCGGCACGGCGCTGGCGCTCGGCCGTTCGGTCGCAAACGCGCTCAACCGCGATCTCGATAAAGTCGCCATCAACGGCCGCAAAGGCATCGTCGGCGAGCGCAGCAAGAAAGAGATCGCGCTGCTCTCCGTGCGCGCCGGCGACATCGTCGGCGAGCACACGGTGATCTTCGGCGGCATCGGCGAGCGCCTCGAATTCATCCACCGCGCCCACAGCCGCGACACCTTCGCTCGCGGCGCCCTCCGCGCCGCCCAGTGGCTGGCCAAGCAAAAGCCCGGACTTTACGGCATGCAGGATGTGCTGGGGCTGTAGCTCTGTCTCCGGCGAGTTTCTGAATTTCCGCGTCTATTTTCCGCGGTTGTTCAAAAACCTGAGTTGAACGATAATGTGAAAACGTTCAACGACCTGCGCCGGAGGCGAGAAGTTATACGGTATTGAGACCCGTCGCGGGAATTTAAGCCATGGTCAATCGGAAAAAGCCCCGGGTGCTGGTCTTCGTGGTGGCCTACAACGCCGAGCGGACCATCGAGGGCGTTCTGGCGCGGATTCCGCCGCGACTGGCCGAAGACTACGATGTCGAGATCCTCGCCATCGACGACGCCTCCACGATCGCACCTTCGAAATCGGCCATCAGGTCAAGACCGCCGGCTCCCTGACTCTGCCGCTCACGGTGCTTTTCAATCCGATCAACCAAGGATATGGCGGCAATCAGAAAATCGGCTACCACTACGCGATCAAGAACGATTTCGATTTTGTCGCGCTGGTTCACGGCGACGGCCAGTATGCGCCGGAAGCCCTTCCGGAGCTGTTGAAACCGCTGAGTCAGGGCGTGGCCGATGCGGTGTTTGGCTCGCGCATGCTCAGCCGAGGCGCGGCATTAAAGGGCGGTATGCCGCTCTACAAGTTCGTCGGCAACAAGATTCTCACCTGGTGCCGAAAACCGTTTGCTGCGCACCCATTTCAGCGAGTTTCATTCCGGCTATCGGGTTTATTCGGTGGCCGCCCTCAAGAGGGTGCCGTTTGACCGCAACACCAATGATTTTCATTTTGATACGGAAATTATCATTCAGTTGCTGATAGCGGGGATGCGAGTCCGCGAGCTGCCGATACCGACCTACTACGGCGATGAAATCTGTCATGTCAATGGAATTCAATACGCTTGGAACGTCGTCAAAGCGACGCTCAAATCGCGGATTCACGAGTTGGAGCATATTTTACGACAGCAAGTTTGACTGTGGCCCCGGAACGCGAGACCAACGCCCACTATGAGCTCAAGATAGGGCTATGACAGCCCGCACACGGCAGCTCCTCGAGCTCGTGCCCGCCGGAGCGAAAGTGCTCGATCTCGGCTGCGCCGGCGGCTACATGAGCGCGTTGCTGGAGCGAGGCGCGGCTGCCAGACCACCGGCGTGGATCAGTTTCCATTGGCGGCGAATATCAAATTGAGCCGGTTCATCGAGCATGACCTCAATGCGGGTATCCCCGACGTAAATATCTCGGAGTACGACTACGTATTGCTTCTTGACGTGATCGAGCACCTGAATGTCTCCGGAAGTTTTTCGACCGCCTGCGCGATGCCATGAAGCATTGCACCAATACGAAATTGATCATCAGCACGCCCAACGTCGGCTTTCTCATCATACGGTTGATGCTGCTCTTGGGGCAGTTCAACTACGGCAAACGCGGCATTCTCGACATGACCCATACTCGGCTGTTTACGTTTTCCTCGCTCCGGCAATTGCTTGAGCAACGGGGGTTTCAGATTTCCAAATCGCGCGGCATCCCCGCGCCGTTTCCCGTCGCGTTGGGAAACAACCTGCTAAGCCGCTTCCTGGTCGCTGCAAACAAATTGTGTCTGCGGCTGTTTCCTTCATTGTTTTCCTACCAAATGCTCGTGGTGGCTGCAGCCGGAGACCTTCGTTAGAGCTGCTTTTGCAGCGCGCGATCGACGAATCTTCCGCGCGCGCGAATACGCTAGGATCATTGCTGACATGAATCCTTGATTATGAAGCGCAAGGGGAGGTTCTCGCTTTTTGTTGCGGTTGGATTTGATCAGCTTAATCCGGGCGTTGGGCGTTATTTGCAGGTAACTAACGTCGCAGAAATAGATGGCCCGATCGCCGCAAGATAACTTCTGGCTCTGCGCCCCACAGCAACGATGCCTTAGCCCGGCACGCTGCTGCAGTAGCTCTCGCCAGCAAAAACCCCGATGTGTGGCGATATTTGTACTATTAGCGACGTATTCGGCTTTAGCGTAAGCGTTATTTTCGAATCACTTCGACACATTAACCGCGAGCCTAAATACATCGAACCACGATGGTGGAAAAGGCTGGCCATTCAATCGAAAACTCCTTCACAGCTATCCAGATCAAGACCTCCTAGCAAACTTGGTTGGAAATATATTGTTCGCGCAGCTGCGGCGGTCGCGATCAAGATCTATATTGCGCTGACGACCTACGGTTTCAAATGATGTGCTTAGTTATCAGAACTGTTTATTGCCACAAAGCGTCTGTACGGTGGAATGGGGCTTTATTACATAGGGTAGAACAGTTTAACCACCCGCCCTTCATTATTCATCTACTAGCTCTTTTTGGGATTCTTACAAGACTCGATTTCCTTCCCATTTCCATTCTGGCTTTACCCGGCTTCCAGCTATCTTCGCTGATTTGGCCGCTGTTACATTCTCGTTGGAAAAATCCTGCTTGTTGCCGATCTGCCAAAGCGTGATCCCTCGGCAGTTTGTTAATGGCTTTGTGTCCAACCTCAATAATGATTTCACTTGGTTTCACGGCAATACCGATCCGTTAATGATTGCTCTGCTATTGCTCTCCGGTTTATCTAATTGAAGCTGATGCTCCATCATTGGATCGCTGGCTGCAGCGATGGGGTGCTACTAACGGCGTAAAAGTCGTTCCGGTAGTATTGTTGCCTGTAGTTTTACTGTATCTTTCAAATAGCTGGGCGAGCAGAGTTTCTCTTGGGGCCCGCGATCACCCGCGATGCTTTGCTATCACTTCCTTACGTTTTTCGAGGATCGCTTTTCATATTCATCCGTGTTTTCAAAGCTGCAACGGCCTCTATAGCCGGTGGAGCTTTGGATTTTCAATCTGCTTGTTCCACGCACTTGAGTCCATCGCTGGTCATGACTGCGAATAACTGCGGAAAAGATTCTTATGATCGCCGCAGAAGCGTGGCCGCGTCATTGCGGATGAATCGGCACGCAGCCGACCCCATCATCTGGCGAGATATAGGTTTCATTATGTTTTGTGTTGTATACCCGCACCGTGGATTCGGAATAAATATTTGGCGTGGTTAGTTCCTTGGGTGGTCGGACTCCGGTGCCGGGTAACCATCACGTAGTATTAGCAGCAAGCGGATTGTTTCAATTTCTCGTATCGCTTTCTGGTCAGAGGGGAGTTTCCGTGGGTTTTTGCCGATAGTCTTATGAGGATCGTGGAAGGGGTACGGTATCTCAGTTTTGGGGGGCCAGGGCTTTTACCGCGCAGTCGTCGACAGGTGCGGAAACGTTTCGCTTTGAGATTCAAGGGCCCGCCGCTCGATCAGTGCCATGAAAGGATCGCCAAGAGAAAGCGTCGCTACGGCGGAAGTTAAGAAAAAGACTGATTGCCGAAATCCCTGGAAGCGCTTGCGCCACAAGCGACTGCTCAACGGGAAATCCATGAATATAAACGCCTTGGGAGTAATCCCGCCGATCTTATTGTAACGACGAATGTGTCCCGACGGCACATAGGCGATATAAAGATAAGGGAACCGTCAGGGCATAGACGATAAAGAACGCGTGTTGATTGATCGCCGAGGAAATAGCAGAGCAACTGGCGGGTCAAAATGCCAGGACGTGAAAGCGTGATGCTCTTTCAGATAAACAGCCTGGCCCGAAAAACGCGAAATGCGAATGATAATCTCTTTCAGGAAAATAAATGCGGCCCGCGGCGGCGAGAAGCCCTTCTAAAGAAAAACCTGCGCAAGTTTTTTGAACGCCCCCGGCTTCTTTGCGGGCTGGATCCATAGAAGGGCTATTACGAGGTACATTAAAATTTCCCTCGGCAGAGTCCAGAGCGGCGAATTGACAACGCCCGGCAAGGTTGTCCTCCGAACACGCCCGGGCAGTTCAAATTCAACTCCCGCCGGTAGCGCGGAACATTTGAGTAATAGGTAAATGTAGGTCTGCGGTGGGTGAAATAGCCGCGCTGGCCTTTGTAAAGAACGGCCCGAGCAAATACGGTCATAGCCGTCATGATTATTAGGCCAGGAAAAATCCGCAGCATTCTCGCCAGATAAATGAATGTGTTTTGTCTCGTCAGGAAGACTAACCGGTGACAAGAAAACCGCTTGTAATAAAAAGAGTGGACCGCCATGGTGCCGGGCGTCATGCCCAGGAGATGCAACAGGGCTCGTTCCCGCTGGTATCGTCGACTCCGGCCCAGAGCCAATGTGTAGGAGTGAGACAGGAGCACCACAAAAGCCGCGATGATACGAATGAGGCTGAAGTTGTTATCGCGTCCATGAGTGAGGTTTGAGGAGATTGGCTCATCGCGTAATCGAGTGGGTAGATTGTTAGTGCCGAAACGCGTTCAGAGCCGCATGGGAACAGGCTGCGAAGCGCTTTGAGTAGTAGAAGAAAACCGGCATGGTATTTCCATGGCGACATCAACAAAGCGAGCACGACGGTTGTGGGACGCGTATGCATTCATGGGATTTCGACCAACGCCCACGGTGCGAGGAGTTTTCGGTGATCCCAAGGCGCGTATCGTCAGCCTTGTTACGCCGCTCAAAAAAACAGCCTGTGGCAGCTGCGGCAGAATGCAGTGACGGTTGGTACGACCGACAGGGTTCGCCAGATTCGAGATCTGTCGTGCGGCGATACGCGGGTGTACCTGGAGTTCGAGGTGCGCCGGGTCGATGTGTCGCAAGCTGCGGCAAAGTGAAGCGCGAGCGGTTGGAGTTTTTGGCGGACAATCCGTTTTACACCAAGCGCTTTGCCTATTATGTGGGGCGGCGCTGTCGCTCGGCGACGATCAAGGACGTTGCCAAGGAACTCAAGCTGGACTGGCACACGGTCAAGGAGCTGGACAAGCAGTACATGAAGGCGCAGCTCGCCAAGGCGGGCAAGCCAGGACCGAAGGTGATCGGCATCGACGAGATCTCGATCCGCAAAGGTCACACCTATCGGATCGTGGTCAGCGATCTCTGCGCGAGCTCGACCGATCTGGTTTGGCGGCGAGGACCGCTCGGAGGCGAGCATGAGCGAGTTCTACGCCTGAGCTGGGCAAAGCCAGAAGAGCGCGCGTATTCGCCTTGGCGGTGATGGACATGTGGAAGCCGTTTCGACAACGCCACCGAGGCGCACGCGCCGCAAGCCGCGATTTTGTTCGACAAGTTCCATGTCATGCGTCATTTGGGCGAGGCGTTGGATACAGTTCGCAAGAGCGAATACGGGCGGCTTGCGGGCAGACGACCGACGCTACATCAAGGGCCAGAAATACACGCTGCTGTCGCGCCGGGAGAACCTCACGCTCGAAGGACGCCAAGCGCTTGAAGACGTTGCTCGGCGGCCAACAAGCGGCTCAACACCGCCTATCTGCTCAAGGAGTCCTTTGGTCAGTTGTGGAGCTACGAGCGCGAAGGCTGGGCGCGGCGCTTCTTCGAGAACTGGCAGGCTGGCGCTCAAGTGGCAGCGGCTCAAGCCCTACGAGAAATTTGCCGAGATGATCGATCGTCATTGGGATGGCGTTGCCGCTTACAGCAGACCGAAAACAAAGTGTC
>ERZ1370068.8422-contig-7277_pt1 | contig 58776 bp, 71 predicted proteins | sample MGYA00561227_ERZ1370068 | MGnify/ENA primary metagenome ERZ1370068 (study PRJEB38410, sample SAMEA6850437) | metagenome | study: Metagenomic assessment of the ecological functions of the soil: analysis of the soil microbiota associated with the... | reverse complement strand
GTTGTACTTCGTTCGTTGTATTGCTAAGCTGCTGTCGATCGAAGATCGCCCGGTGGAGCAAGCTCCGGGAGAGGCTGGAGAAGGAGAAGCTCGACGACGACGAGAAGGTCGATCGGAAGAAATACGCCATCACCGTCTACGGTCGGGCGGTCTTCTTCATCACCAAGTGACCTCGACTCGGTGCGGGCGGGCACCCCGATGCCGGCGGCCCGCGCCCTGCGGATCGTCAGGACTTCGTCGACATCTGCCTACGAAGCAGAAGGTCCACTTCTGGGCACTGACCACCATGCGCCGGGAGTCGGACTACCTGGTGTTCCACCAGGTCAACACCTGCCTGCTGGCGATCGTCTTCGGCGCCGAGCTGGGGCTGACCAAGGCCCAGCTCCGGGACCGTCTGGGGTTCATCGCCCTCTTCCACGACGCGGGAATGGCCACCCCTCCCCGACGAGCTGGCGGGAAACGCGCGGCGGCCTGACACCCTGAGGCAGGGGCTGGGTGCGCCACAGGCTCCGCTGATCTCGGTGCGAACATCCTGATGGAGAAGGGCTTCACCGCACCTACGCTCCACCGGGTGGTCGCCACGCTCGAATACAAGAGCGACTTCGGCACGCGCGGTGCGCGACGCCCGGGAAACATCCAGATGATCATCCCCAAGACGTCGCTGGGGCTCTACGCGAGGTCATCGCCATCGCCGCCCGGGGTTCGACGCTCTCACCAGCCGCCGGCCCTTCCGCGACGCCTACGGACCAGAGATCGCGATGATGCTGATGTGGGGCGAGCTCCGGCACAAGTTCGACCTGACCTCCTTCAAGTCTTCATGAAGGTATTGGCCATTCCACCGGTGAAGGTCCTCTCCAACGCCGCCAGCAGGGGCGCTGTCGATCACCGGCCTGCCGTGAAGCTCGCAGGGTCTTCCAGCGCAGCCAGCGCCTCGGCCAGGTCGATCGGCACGGGGCCTCGACGCGGATCCAGCCGGCCATCCCGGGGATGGGGAAGCCCAGCTCTGGCGCATGGAGCGCCTGCCGGCCGAGACGCGACTGCACCGCCTTCACCCGCGCATCGCTCCCCGCCCTTCCCCCGTAGAGCGCATCGCCCAGCGGCGGGTGCCCCAGCTCGGAGAGATGGACGCGGATCTGAGTGGGTGCGCCCCGTCTCCAGCGACACCTCGAGGAGCGCGGCGCGGTGAGGAGTGTCCGGACGGTCCGGGCGGTGCACGCGCGACTTGCCCCGCTGCAGCCGGCCGGTGAAGTCTCTTGCGGTCGCGGGGATGCCGCCCATGCGGCGTCTCCAGACGGCCAGAGGCCCGGGGATGGCCATGGACCAGGGAGCGAGGTAGGTCTTCTCCACTACCTGGCCTGGAAGCTCCGCTGCAGCGCGCCGCAGCGCGCGGTCGGTCTTGGCCACCACCAGGCAGCCCGACGTCTCCCGGTCCAGGCGGTGGACGATGCCCGGACGAGCACGCCCCCACGGAGAGGTCCTTCACGTGGTGGAGCAGCGCGTTCACCAGCGTCCCCCGGGCGTGTCCCGCCGCCGGGTGCACCACCAGCCCCGCCGGCTTGTCCACCACCAGCGGCTCGGCGTCCTCGTGGAGCACGGCGAGGGGAGCGCCTCCGGGCCGGGAATCGCCGGCACGCGGGGCGGCACCTCGACCACGCACCGACTCCTCCACCCGGAGACGCGGCCGCCGCGCGTCGAGGCTTCCGATCACCACACCCGCCCCTCGGCGAGCAGCTGCTGGATCGGGAGCGACTCAGCGCCGGGAGGGCCGGCGGCCAGCGCCCGATCCACGCGGACACCGCGGGCATCCACCGAGGCGAAGGAGGTGCCGGTGCGTCCCGCTGCGCCGCGTCAGGTGGGCCTCCCGCATCGGCGGGGCGTCGCGGCTACCAGATCTTCGAGCGGACGTGGCCCTTGCCCACGGACGATGATGTCCACCACCGCGCCCGGTCGAAGAAGTTGGTGATGGTGTGGACCTCCTGGCTCACCCGGCTCCGTGTAGAGGTCCCGCCCCTCGTCGAGCTCATCCTTGAGGACGTCGAAGAGGTTGTCCTGCTCGATGCCCCTTGATGATCTTCTGCTCGTTGTAGAGCGAGATGTCGGAGGCGATGGCCCGGGCCAGTCGCAGTGCGCCTTGGTGCGTTCCTCGTCGGTCATGGTGCCTTGCTCTCCGGGGTCGCGGGCTTCGGCGATCGGGGCTCAGGGTTCCCGCCCTGCGCCCGCCTGGGCCACCAGAAGATAGCTCTTGCTGACCCGGGCTGGGTCGATACGGAGCTCCCGGGCCAGATTCACCAGGATTCCCCGGAGGTAGACCGTCGCCGGGAGGCGCTGTCATGCGGTCGGCCTCCACGTTCTCCAGATGGCATGCGGGTGATGCGCGTCCGCTCCGAGACCTGTTGCAGCGACAGCCCGTAGGACTCGCGCACCTGGCGGAGCAGCTCGCCGTTGAACTCCGCCTCGGGAGGAATCTCCAGCCGCGGCCGGCCGTCACGCTCTCCGGCCGCCATCTGCCGTCCGGCGACCGCCGGCTGGGCCGCTGGCGACAGGCGTCGCCCGGCGCGCCGCAGGCCAGGGTCGAGCGCGGCAACGGAGGTGGCGCGGGTGGCGCGTTCGGCCGGGGCCGGGCGGCGCCGGTCGGCCTCTGCGGGAGAAGCGGCGCTGCGGGCGTCTCGATGACCGCCGCCGCCCAGTCGTGCTGGAGGGACGGCGCTGGCTCCGGACGGGCCTCGATGACGGGGACTGAGTCCGGCGGCGGTCATCGACCGGCCGTCGCGGTGGACAGGACCGTGGGCGCCGCTACTCCGGGCGCGGCCGCCGACGCCCGGCCGACGCGGCTCAGGGGTCGTCCTGCCGAACCGACCCTGGGTGGGGCAGGTCAGGTCCAGCGCCCTCTGCTCCGGGGTCGGCTCCTCGATCGATTCCGACTCCAGCGCCTCATCCGCTGCCAGGGCAGGAGAGCCCGGGGGCCGTCGGCTCGACGCGCTCCCTGCGTCACGATCCTCCCGTCCGCGTCCTCGCGCTCGTCGTCCCCAGCCTGTCGTCCATCGCTCCTCCGCGCTGGCTTCGTCGTCCTCGGCCCCAGGCGGCGGCGCCTCCCCACCCTCCTCGTCGCTCCGTCCTGCGTCCCCGGCCTTCGTCGTCCTGGCCGAGGCGACGAGCGCCTCCCCTCTTCCTCGTCGTCCTCTCGTCCCGGCTTCGCTCCGTCCTCGTCCGAGGCGACGAGCCAGCGCCTCGCCTCCTCCTCGTCGTCCCTCGTCCCGAGCATCCCGGGGCCCTGGAGGCCGATGGACCGGTCGTAGCTGGCGCGCCGCGCCGGATCGAGCAGCACCTCCGCAGCCTCGGCCAGCCGCTCCCGGAGCGTCTCGAGCTGGGCCTCGTCGACCAGGGCGTAGACCGCGATCGAGTCGGGGCCGAAGGCCTCAGCTGCCCGGGCGTGGGCGGCACGGATCTCCTCCACGCTGGCCCGGGGTTCCACTTCCAGCATCGTCGAGGGTCTGCTCCTCGACCGACGTCATCGGGGACGACCTCGGTCGATCGAGCGCCGCCAGGGCGCGGCCACCGCCACGAGCTGGGTGGCGGAAGGCGAGTCGGCGCCATCGACCAGGAGCGGGCGGCGCTTGCGGATCATCTGCCAGGCGGTGTCGTCGTAGGCCACGCCGCCGAGGTAGTCCATCTCCAGGCCGAAGAACTTCTTCCATGCCGCCACCACCGCCCGGCCCACGCTGTGGTCGGCCTCGGAGCGGACCTGGTTCACCACCAGCTTCACCCGGAACGCCTTGAGTGGTCCGCTCCAGCTGCGCTGCTGCATCGGGGTGCGTCTCCTGCGCACTTCGCGGGACGACCTCTCCCGGCGTTCGCAGCGCGCTGCCCTGGCTCAGCAGTGCCGCCTCGGCCTGCGGGGCGACTGCCAGAGCCTGTGCGGCCTGCTGCAGCCGCCGGAAGAGCGCCGCCTTCAAGAACGGTAGGCGTTCTCCACCGAGGTGGGCTCGCGGCAGCAGGACCAGCACCCCGTGGTCGGCGGAGGAGGAAGAAGTCGATGGTGTGCAGCGAGGTGCCCAGCGCCGAGGTCGAGGATGAGGTAGTCGGTGTCCAGCGACTGGAGCTCCGCCACCAGCCGCGCGCCGCGCGCCTGGGGCCTTGGGGTTGGCGGCGTCCAGCGCATCCATCGCCCCGGAGACCAGGCGGAGGTTGTCGATGCCCGTCGGGACGGCGAGGGCCTCGATGCGGGTCCCCCGGGTGACCACGTCGGAGAGCGTGGCCTGCGGTTGGAGTCATCCCCCAGGCAGGTGTGGAGATTCGCACCACCCAGGTCGACGTCGGCGAGCGATGACCCGATGTCCCGGCACGGGCCAGGGCGATGCCCAGGTTGGCCGAGACCAGGGACTTGCCGATGCCTCCCTTGCCGCCGCCGACGGCGACGATCCGGCGGGCACGGCGCGACGGCGCGGTCCCCTCCGGACGCGCCCTTCGGCCGGCCGGGAAGCTCCACCACATTGTTGAGGCCGTAGCGCTACGGTCGACGGGCGACGAGGGCGCTGGATTGTAGTGGAGGGCCCTGTCCTAGGCGCCAGGAACGATCGGCCGCCGCCACGGCGCCGGGCGAGGCACCGGCAGCCTCTGCATCCGACACGCAGCGGACGTCGAGCAGGACCCTCCCCTCGTCGATGCGGGCCACGCACCGCCGGGTCACCGGTGCGGAGTCGCGCCCAGAAGCACCTCGGCGCCGCCATCCAGCGCACGACGCCCGGAGAGTCGGCCGGGCCAGGGGCAAAGTGCCACCCCGACCTGCCCCTCGACCCGGACCACCTCGGGAGTGTATCCCGGCGTCGGCCAGGAGTCGCCTGGAGCAGGCGTGGCGCGCTCGCTCCGCACGCGCCGGCTCGGAGGCCTCGACCATCGCCAGGGTGGGGGATGCGCTCCCTCCCGCCATCGAGGTATGAGGCGGAGCGTCGCCTCGGAGCGCGGCCACGGTCAGCTTGTCGATCCGCAGGGCGCGGGCCAGCGGGTGCGACCGGAGGCGAGGCCGATCCACGCCAGCGCGCCCCACCACCATCCCCGGCCTGCGGACCACCCGAGCGAGCTTAGTCCCCGAGAAGGCCACCAGGTCGCGCGCCCGCCTCGAGGTGAGCGCGCATGGTGGGCTCGGCAGAGAGCCCCTTCGCCGGCGAGCGCTTCCAGGAGGCCGCTGCCTGCGTCGACGAACAGAGGCAACCCCTGCGGCTGGCAGAGGCCGGGCCAGCTCCTCCACCGAGGTGTCCTCGGTGAAGCCGACCAGCGCGAAGTTGGAGCGATGCACCTTGGTCACCAGCGGCCGTCGCGCTGGCTGAGCGCGTCGCTCGTAGTCCGCCCGTCGGGTGCGATTGGTGGTGCCGACCTCGACCAGCGTGGCGTGCGACTGGCGCATCACGTCGCGGAACGCGGAAGCCTCCGCCGATCTCCACCAGCTCGCCGCGGGAGACCACCACCTCGCGGTCCTCGGCCAGCGCAGTGAGCGACCAGGAGCGTGGCCGCCGCGCAGTTGTTCACCACCAGGGCGTCCTCGGCGCCGGTGAGCCGCCGTAGTCCTTCCACCAGCGGCGCGAGCGCGAGCCGCGTTCCCCGGTCTCGAGGTCCAGCTCGAGGTTCGAGTATCCGCGGCCGACCTCCACCGCGGCCGCCAGTGCCTCGGCCGGCAGCAGCGGTGCCCGGCCGAGGTTGGTGTGGAGGCACCACCCCGGTGGCGTTGAGCACCGGACGGAGCTGTGCCACAGAGCTCCGCCAGCAACGCCGGGAGCGCATCGGAGGAGAAGCTGGCCGGCTCGCCGCGGAGGATCCGGGTCCTGGAGCGAGGCGAGGACCGCCGGCACCGCCTCCAGCACCCGCGGGCGCGGATAGATCTGGAGCGCGGCGCGGCCCGGCCTCCGAGGCCAGCACCGCCTCCACCGCGGGCAGCGCCCGGAGCCGCGCCCGGACCGGCGCAGGCCAGCCCCTCGTCGGCCGGCGGTCGTGTCATCGCTCGGCCCGCGGCGCCGCGGGGAGCGAGGTCCGCACCACTGCCGGCCAGCGGTCGCGCCGTCGCAGCAGCCGGTAGGTGTTCCAGCTCCGCACCACCCGCTTCACGTAGCCCCGGGTCTCGGAGACGGGATCTCCTCCACCCAGGCGTCCAGGTCGAGGTTGGGGCGCGCCGCTGCGCCAGCGCTGCACCGCGCTGGCCCCGGCGTTGTAGCTGGCCAGGGCGTAGGCGACGTTGCCATCGAAGCGCTGGAGCAGCCCGGACAGGTAGGCGCTCCCCAGCTGGATGCTGGTCGAGCGGCTCCTGCAGCCGCTCCACGGTGGGGCTCTTCCAGCCGGAGCGCCCGGGCCACCTCTCGGGCGGTGGGGAGCATGCAGCCGGGTGAGCCCCACCGCCCCGGCCCAGGAGAGCGCCCGGGGTCGAGCGCGCTCTCCTCCGCATCAGCGCCTGAGCAGCTCCGGCTCCACCGTCGAGCCGCGGGTGTACCGCGACGACCGAGATCTCCGGAAGGCGTCGGGGTAGGCGATCTCCCAGAAGGGTGCGGTTGGCGGAGCCTCAGCGGTCCGGCCAGGTCGCCCCGGAGCGACAGCCGGGCCACCCCGTGCGCCGAGCGGAGGTCTCCGGTGCGGGCCAGCGCCTGCACCACCAGCCGTTGGCGCATCGGCCGGCTGGCCGGCGCGCCGCGCGGCGAGGAGCTCCGAGGACCGCCGCGTCGTCGAAGCCCAGCCGGAGCAGCTCCGCGCCGGCACGGAAGTGCGGGTCCTCCAGGAGCGCAGCCTGCAGCCGTAGCGTCGCGGGGGCCTGGGCGCCACCGGCTCCGCCAGTCGCGGGCGGCGACGCGCGAGGCGCGGACCGCGATCGCGCTCCCGGCCAGCCGCTCGCCGGGCGAGAAGCCCGCAGTAGGTGGCCGGGTGCTCAGAGCCAGGCGCCTCCCAGAGGGCCTCGCGCCTCGGCCGCCCTTCCCTGCCGGTCGAGCACCCGCGCCGCGCCAGTAGCGGGCCCGCTCGACGTCGTAGCTCCTCCTCCCCGGCGGCAGAGGCCCGCTCCAGCCGGTCCGAGGTAGCGGCAGGCCCGGCGGCGTCGTCGTCCCACCGGTGGTGGAGCCAGAAGGCCTTGAACAGCGCCTCGCCCAGCTGGTCTCCCTTCGGGGTAGCGGTCGGCGATGCGGTCCAGCCGCTCCAGCGCCCCGTGCAGATCTCGCCGTCCTGGGCGCAGGAGATCGGCGGCCACGAAGAGCGCGTCGTCCGCCAGCGCGCTCTCCGGGTACTCCGGTCGCCAGCGCGTCGAACGGTCTTCACCGCCTTTGCGGCGGCGCCACCACCGACTTGCGAGGTGGTGCCAGGAGGTACATCGCCCGGACGCGCAGGTCGGGGTCGGTGCAGAGCGCGCACCACCGGGGTCAGGACCTCCTGGGCCTCGGTGTGGCGGCGCTCACTTGCGCAGCGCCCTGCCCCTCCACGAAGCGGGCGCGGCAGGCCAGCGGGTCGGGGAGCGAGAGGCGCGTGGCGACGGTCGGACCAGGTCCAGCCCCTGGCGGTTCCGGTGCAGCTCCACCGGGGCCTCGGCTCGAGCCACCACCGCCGAGGGTGGGATGGCGGCGCGGCCCACGCCGGCGCTCGGCCTGGGCCGAGCAGCGAGCGCGGATGGCCGCTCCACAGCGCCGAGCAGCGCCCTGCGTTCGGCCTCGGCGTCGCGGCCGGCTCCGGGCGAGGTCGGCCTGGGTGACCAGCGCCTCGGCCCCCACGTCGCGGGCCCCAGAGCGGAGCCGGTGCCGCGCAGGAGCGGCTCTCAGTGCAGCGGAGGCGGCGGCAGGGTCGCCCAGCCGCCGCAGCACCCGCGAGAGCCCGAAGCGCGCATCGGGGTAGACACGCGAGGTGGGCCGGGATCCGGGCGAAGAGCCGTCGCGCCACCGCGTCGTTGTTCAGGTCCTCCTGCGCCAGCCCCGCCTCGAGGTCACAGCGGTCGGCGATGGCCGGAAGCTCCCGCCCAGCTGCTCCATCTGCCGTGCCGCCTCGACGGTGGGGCGCGAGCGCAGCGACGGCGCCAGCGCCCGCAGGTAGCGCACCGGCGCGGTGGAGGTGGAGGCGGCACCGGCGAGCAGCTCGACCGTCTTCGAGTAGCGGCCGGCATCGAACTCGCTCTTGGCTCGCGCCAGCTCGCCGGTGAATATCGGGCTCGAGCTCGGAGAGCGAAAGCCTGGCCTGCAGGGGCGGCGAGGGAACGCTGCGCCCGTTCCACCGGGAAGGCCGGGTTGAGCACCTCGGCGACGTCCGCGGGCACCAGCACTGTCGGCGAGGCGATCTGCCCCGCGCGGGTCTGCGGCTCCGGACCTCCGGGGTGGCCACCAGCAGCGAGGCAACGAGGGGCAGGAGCACGGGCAGCACGCCGAGGCGCGCTCCCCCAGTGTGGAGCCTGGGACCCCGGCGCGCAACAGGCGGAGCCCGGGGTTACACTCCTCCTGTCCGGACGACCGATGGACATCCGCACCCAGACGTCCCTGCTCGCCTGCATCGTGGCCACCGCGCTCGGCCTGTCGATGGTCGCTGCGCTCGCATCGCGCCCGGGTGCTGACCGTCTACTCGGTCTTCGCCTTCACCGTCGGCACCTTCTACCTGGCCGGCTTCCTCCAGAGCATCTTCCTCTCCAGTGGCCTCGGGGGCTGGCCGGTGCGGGTCGCGGTGGGAGTCCGGCTGCTGGCCGGCGCGCTGGTGCCCTCGGCGGCGCTGGGCTTCTTCCTGGAGTTCCTCGGCGGGCAGGCCCAGGCCCGGCGCACCAGCCGTCGGGTGGCACTCTTCTCGCGCGCTGCTCGGGCTGTCGGTGGCGCTCACTCCCCCTCGCCAACTCGCCCTGGGGGCTGGGGGCGGTCACCGTCTGGGCGGTGGGGGCGCTCCTCCTCTCGGTCTCCCTGCTCATCCGTCGCGTGCGCCGGAGCGACTCTCCGACCGAGCGGGCGCGGCTGACCTACCTCGCCATCGGAGCGGCGGCCTCGTTGCTCTTCTCCGCGCTGGACGGGCTCCCGCTGCTGGGCGTCCCCTTCCCCACCCTCGGTCCGGTGGTCACCACGCTGTACCTCTTCTTCCTCGCCCAGACGCTGCTCCGGCTGCGGCTGATGGACCTCCACGAGCTGCTGGGCAAGGTGGCCAGCCAGACCGTGCTGGCGGTGATGCTGGCTGCGGTCTTCACCGTGCTGACCGCCTGGGTGCACGGGAACACCTCGCTCTACCTCTTCAACACCGTCCTCGCCGCCTTCGTGATGTGCATCCTCCTCGAGCCACTGCGGGTCAAGGTGGAGGCGCAGGTGGTGCACATCTTCTTCCGCGAGCGCAGCGAACTGCTCCGCTCGCTGGGAGCGCTCCGGGCGCGGGTGGCCAACGTCATCGATCCCACCGACGCCGCGGGGCTGATCCTCGATTCGCTGGAGAGACCCGGCGGGTCACCCACGCCTCGGTGTTCCTCCTCGCCGAGGACCGGCCGGGGTTCCGGCGGATCGACTTCCGCGGACCGGAGCCGGTGTCCTTCCTCGATGCCGCCGTCGCCCGGGGCTGCTCGCCGCCGCGCGCCAGTGGCCAGAAGGCGGTTCTCCTGGAAAATCTCGAGCGCCGGATGGGCGAGATGCGGATCCGGCGGCCCCAGGGCCGCCGGAGCCGGGAGGAGCTGAAGCGGACCCTCGACACCCGGGCGGCGATGATCCAGCTCAAGTCCGCCCTCACCGTGCCCCTGGTGGGAGGAGACCGGATCGTGGGCTTCCTCAACCTCTGGGACGAGCGGGTGCCTGAGGCCTTCGCCTCTGACGGATCGCGATGGTGCTGGAGGTCGCCGAGCGCCTGGCGATCATCGTGGAGAACAGCAAGCTCTACGAGCGAGATGCGGGAGCGCGATCGCCTGGCGGCCCTGGGTGAGATGGCGGCCGGCCTGGCGCACGAGATCCGCAATCCCCTGGGGCGATCAAGGGCGCCGCCCAGTGCCTCGACCCGCCGGCGCGGCCCGGTGAGGAGGGCGAGTTCCTCGGACGTCATCGTGGAGGAGGTCAACCGCCTCAACGGGGTGGTGACCGAATTCCTCGACTACGCCCGACCGCTGAAGCAGAGCTTCGGGACGGTGGACATCAACGAGGTGGTGGCCCGAACCGTCCGCCTCATCCAGAACGAGCTGCCCCGGCGCTGACGCTCTCGGTGGACCTGGCCACCGCTGCCCCCCGGTGGAGGGCGAACCGGAGCAGCTGAAGCAGGTGCTGATCAACCTGGTCCAGAACGGCATCCAGGCGCTGGGCAGCCGGGGGAGTCATCCGGGTGCGCACCCGCGGGCCGGAGCCGCTGCCCGACCTGCGCGGCGGTGCGGACGTTCGTGGAGATCGAGGTCACCGACGACGGGCCCGGGCATCCCCACCGAGCAGCAGCCGCATCTTCGTGCCCTTCTACACCACCAAGCAGAAGGGGACCGGCCTCGGCGCTGGCCATCTGCCAGCGCATCGTGAAGAACCACGGGGCAGCATCTCGGTGCAGAGCCGGGTCGGGGAGGGCACGAGCTTCGTGGTGCGCCTCCCGGCCGTCGGTCCCCGAGCACGGGCCCGCGGGTGCTGGAGCCTCCCCAAGCGACGGCACGCCCGGCCCCGGGCGAGGTCACTCTCCGGCGACTGGCTCGCGAGCGGTCCCGGCGGCGGCAGACCCAGGGGGTAGGTTCGCAAAGTTTGCGGGGCAAAGTTTGCGGCGCCTCGGGCCGCTGGCCCCGGGTCATCAGAACCGCGCGTGGACAGGGGCGAATAGGGGTGCTCGGGTGGCGTGTGGCTTGCTGCCCTCCCCCTCGGTATGCGACTGGCCAAGACCGTTCTCGGCGTACGGGGTGATGTGGGTGCTGGGTGTTCGTGATGGCCGCCGGGCCGCTTGCCCGCTCGGCATTCCCCGGGCGGTAGGCAGGCGCCGACCATCACCGACGTCGCCCGGCATCGCAGAACTTCTACACCCCGCGGGCTCTTCATCATCTTCGACACCAGCAGGTCGATGGCCTACCGGCCGGCAACGACCCGAACAGCGATCCCGACGGTCAAGGACGAGGACTGGGACCCGACCATCACCCATGCCCTTCCCGACGGAGGCGGCCGGGCGGACGACACCCAGTGCCAGCAAGTTCTGCATCGGCAGAAGCGCGCGCTCTCCCAGACGCTGCCCACCTACCGCGCATCGACATGGGGCTGGCCGGATACAACGGTACTACCACCACCGAGCCGGCGAACTACTACACCGACTGCAGCTACGACCGCCTCGCCTACGGAGAACGCCAGCTGGGGCAGTCCCCGGTGGTTGTTTTCCTCCCTCGACGACCTGACCCTCACCGGCATCCTGATCCGGCACAGCTCGGGATGCTGGGCGCGGAGTTCCAGTACACCAACTCAAGGTGCTGGTGAACCGCCGGACCCTGCAAGTGGACGGCGGCCACCGGCCGCTCGGGCTCGATCTTCTATCTGAACATCGTCGGGGCTGGAGGGCGCCCCACCACACCCCGTCAGGGCACTCCACCTACGACTGGATCGGAAACCGGGTCGCGCCCGTCATCGACCGGGTCCTCAAGGCGAGCCTCGGCGGCGTGGTAATCCACGGCGGCCATTCCCAATACGACGCTGGGCAGCTCGCGGTCCAGCCCTGCGACATGTACGCCGACACTCCGGCAGAGGAGACCCAAGCGTACTTGCCCTTTTACAGCGGGGGTGGACCCAGGGCCACGGTCATGAGCGGGGCCGTCCCCTTCACCCGGAGCGACCCGCCGGCCACGTATACGTTCAACGCTGCCTGCGGCAACGCGGGCCCCCTACGCCGGGCACCACCGGTGGATGCGACACGCTCAGGAGCCGCACCTCGACCCAGACCGGCGGCCCGTTCACCGCGCCCACCGGCGCCGTGGTGACCTACAACAACCCGCGCTCTCCCGGACCAACGTACTGGCAGCACCGCCCCCTCCACCGTCCTGGTCAAGCTGACGCGCTTCGGCCATCTGCCCGGCGGTGAGAGCCCCGTCACCGACACCCTGGGACCCGCGGGTGGCAGTCACTCGCCACCGGAGAGTCGGGTGACGGCACTCTCAGTCAGCCACCGGGTGCGATGCCACCGCCGCGGGTCGCTGCACCTGGACGGTCAGCAGCGGTTCACGTCGTTGCCGCCGGAAACGAACGCCTTTACTGCGAATTCAAACGGCTCTCGTACAACTGGCAGCAGTTCGTCGACCAGTGCAGTTACGCGGTCAACGCGTCTGGACCTACAGCACGGTCTACGGCGACGACTTCTGCGCTACCGCCACCGCCGGGACATCTACTCCCACCCGGTCTATACCTACGCCTGGATTCCCAACGGCAGCATCGTCGGCTTCGACACCTTCCGCTCGAACGGGAACAACGACCTGGCCGGGACCCCCACCGCGGTCACCTATTCCGGGGCCAGTTCAGCAATGGCGACTGCCCCAACCTCATCGCCAACAGTGCGACCAACTCCGAGTGCACCAACGGAGTCATCTGCAAGCTGAGCTGGCGCAGCGACACCATCATCGGTCGAACACCTACCCCAGGGGCGGTACTCCAACTCGCTGGACTGGCTATCCGATGGGGCGGCGTCACTCCCGGGCTATGTGGCAGCCGCGGATCGGCGGGCACCTTGCTCGACCCCGCGTTCCCTCCGGGCACCCCATGGGCTACGCCAGCAGCTGGCTCGCCGGAGGCAGCCGCAGGACCAACTTACTACACGTACCTCATGGCGAACCTCTACAACCCCGTGGAGCAACCCGCCGCAGCAGCCCACCGTGCCGGGCGGCAGCTCTATACGTGTAGCACCTGCACTATCGGTACTCGTACAAGCGGCCGGCCACCGACGACGCGGCGGGCTACGCCGCGGTGGCGACGACATTACCGGCCCAGCGGACGAGCGAGGTGAGCCTTGCTTCCCGACGGAGTCACCCCGCGATCAGCTTCCAGGGCTTGGCCTCATCGAACGCGGTCAAGACGCCACCCTCACCTCTAGCGGACCAATCCTCAAGATGCTCGCCAGGTACGACCCGGTCGGCCAACCCCACCGGCCTGCAGATCCCCGGTACGGCGACTACACCCCGCTCACCGGCTCACTGACCAACGTCGCCGAGTACCTCCGGAGCTACATCGACACCGACCCCTACTCGAAGTGCGGCCGCGGCTACTACGTGATGCTGCTCACCGACGGCGAGGAGCAGCCAGTGCTCCCGGGCAACGACCCGGTGGGCGCGGTGACCGCCCTGCGCAACCTGGTCTCCACCGGCGGCATCGTCGGTGGACGTGAAGACCTTCGTGATCGGATTCGGTCTCCTCGCCCCTCGCCCCAGCTGAATGCCATGGCGCGGGCAGGCGGGCACCGCGGTGACGCGCAGCGGGACCACCTACAACGTCGACCTGGTGAACGGCGACGGCCTTCGACGGGTCGAGCTCCAATGCGCTCTTCCTCGCTGGAGGTCACCTTCGGGAAGATCCTCCGAGGGCTTCTTCACCCGGTCCAAGCCGGCGGTGAACCTCCTGGGCAGCGAGATGTACGTGCGGCTACTTCCGGCTGCTGAACGGGCTCGAGTGGCAGGGCAACCTGGACTCGATCAACATCTTCAACCGCAACCTCCCCGGCCTCGCCGACACCATCACCGCCGGCGACCGCCGCTACGCCTACCTCTGGAGGTACGGCGACGCGATCAACAGCCAGCCGCTCGCGCCTGGTCTACACCTCGTTCTCGACCCCAACTCCGGAACCGGATCTTCTTCGACTACACCGGCTGCAGCGGTCCGACGCCACACCTGCGCCAGCCCCTCGGGCTGGAACACCAACGCCGGCGCGGACCAGACGACGCTGGAGACCCTCATCGACGGCACCGTGCCCAGCGTGGCCAAGGAGACCATCGCCTTCCTCCTCAACCCCGGCGCCAACGGCACCTCGACCACCGGGAACCCCGAGCTCTTCACCAACGGAACCCAGAAGCTGTCGCGGGCCTCGGACATCTTTCCACTCCAACCCGGCCATCGTGGAGGGCGCCTCGCAGAGCCCGAGCTGGCCGGTGACTCGGGCCGAGGCCTCGGCGTACCAGGCCTTCAGGACCGACCCCGCGCATCCTCAACCGGAAGAAGACGGTCTACATCGGCGCCAACGACGGCATGCTCCACGCCGTCCAGGACGCGGTGGACTCCGCGCCGCTGGCGCTTCCCGGACGCGGGCAACGAGCGCGTGGGCCTACGTGCCCAAGCAGCTGCTGTCGGGCCTCAAGGCCATGCGCGATCAGCCACGGCTACGGAGTGGACGGGAGCACGGCGTGGCCGACGTCTGCGGACCGGCTTCAGCGCCGCCGACCTGCACGGTCAAGCGACGGCTGGCGGACGCTGCGTGGTCGGCTCGCTGGGAAGGGTGGCGCCGGGCTGTTCGCGCTCGACGTGACCGACCCCGACCAGCCGACGCCGAAGTGGGAGATCAGCAGCCCATCGGACATGGTCGGATCGCGGGCCAGCATCCCGCGCCTCGGCGAGACCTGGGGTGCCCCGGTCATCGCCCGGACCAACGTCGGCGGCAGCGGGGAACGTCTGGTCGGTCTTCGTCGGGGGCGGCGTCTCGGCCTCGCCCGACCCGATCCAGCCCTGGGCGAACACCTTCTACGTCCTCGACGCGCGGACCGGAAAGCCGGTCACCGACGGGACGACCTCCGCGGCCTTCAGCATCTGGGACGACCCCGCCGACCCGGCGGGCAATGGCGTGGCCTCGCGCCCGACGCTCTACCGCCCCGGCGACAGCTCCCTAGTGGACCGGCTCTTCTTCAACGACACCGAGGGAAGGTCTGGAAGATGAACGTCTCGACCACCAACGTGTCCACCTGGAGGCCGGGCAACCTTCCCAGCGATCCCTTCTTCGATCCCGCCGGCACCAACCCCGCTTGCGCCCTCGACGTGAACGGCGTTCCGACCCCGATCCTCGACGCGCACCACCGGCGTCCAGATCGTCAGCGGGACTCCGCTCACCCTCCCCATTGCTTCCGTGCCGCGGCCCCGCATCTTCAACCGGCCGATGATCGCGCTCGACTCCACCGGCCTCCTCAACGTCTGACGTGGGCACCGGCGACCTCGACGACCCCGGGAAGCTGGGCGGCTACGATTACTTCTACGCCCTCACCGGATTCGGGGGCGACCGGGTGCGGAACGCCGCTGTTCGTGCTTCGCTTCGCCCAGGACGAGAAGGTGCTCGCCGATCCAGCCTTCGCCGACAACGTGATCTACGTCACCACCTACCTCCCGCGGGCCTGGGCGACGTCTGTGGAGTGGGTCGTGGCTTCCTCTGCGTCTCTTCGACGCCCGCACCGGTCAGCCGGTGCAGGCGATCAAGGATCCTTTCAACTCAACCTGCCGACCTCCAAGCTCGACCTGGGGGCCAATCCTCAGCTCGCCCGGGGCGGCATCCCCAGCGGCCCGATGATTCGCGCGGGAACCGCCTGTTCGTGGCAATGGAGACCGATCCTGCCCACCCGCGGCAGATCGACCTGGTGGGCGCGCCGACCACCATCAAGGTCAAGGGATGGCAACGGGTGAAGTGACGTCCCCTCGCGGGGGTTCAGCCTGCTGGAGGTGCTGGTGGCGGTGGCCATCACGGCCATCCTCGTGGCCATGGCTGCCAACGCCCTGACCGGCTCCCGCAAGGTGGCGCGGGTGGCCGGGGAGGCCTGGCTGATCGTGCAACGGCTGCAGGCGACGCGGACCAACGCGGTCAGCCAGGGCGCCTCGCAGGGCTACTCACATCGCCGCCAACGGTCCGGGGCGGTGGGGCCGGATCGCCAACACCGGCTTCGTCTTCTGGAAGCAGAACCCCACCGACCCGGTGGTGAGCTACAACCCATTGCTCGACCGGAAGGATCCGTACGTCGAGCACTCTGCCGCTGAGCACCAACACCTCGCTGGTGACGGTGACCGGGGCGGGCGTCGGCCCGGCTTGCTCCTTTCTCGATCGGCTTCGACATGAACGGGCAGGTGACGGTGACCCCGGCTCCGGGGCCTTCCCTACTGCATCGCGGTGGGCGACCCGACCGACGCGGCGCTGGTGCGCTGGGTCATTCTCTTCAACGACGGAACGGTGAAGGTTCAAAAAGATGAAACCTGGTGCCCTTGATCCGCGGGGGTTCTCCCTGCTCGAGGCTCTGGTGGCCGGGGCGATCTTCTTCTGTCGCGGTGGTCGCCATCTGCTGCTCTCCGTCCAGGGGGCGAACAACGCCTCGCGCGGCATGCGCTACGCGCAGGCGGCTCCGGGTCGCCACCCAGGAGATGGAGCTGTACTCGATGCGGGGCTACGCCGGCCTGCAGACCCTCACCGGCGGGGTCTCGCCCTGGAGCCCGGTTCCCAACCCGAGACCGAGTGAGGGAGACGGCGGCCAACGACGGCCGCCTCTACCTGGTGAACGTCACCATCACCGACACCTCCGGGGCCCCCGGCTCCGCTCCCGGCCAGCTTCCCGTCCTCCGCAGCTCGGCGGCGGGGTGGCGGTGCCGTCCTATTACATCAACGTCCAGGTCACCTCCCAGAACCCCAACACCTCCAGCGACGTGACCGTGAGCCAGGCGACCTATGTCAGCCCCAACTGAACGACGGCGCGGGTTCACCGTCCTCGAGCTGATGGTGGCCAGTGCGGTGGGCCTGATCATCGTCACCGCCGCGGTGGCCGCCTTCGATCTCCAGTCCCAGTTCGCGCGCAACACCGAGCGGCTGCTCTCGGCCCAGTCCGCTGCCGGGCTCGGCTCTGACGATGATGCAGCGCGATCTGGAGAACGCCGGGCTCCGCTTCCGGGGCGGCGTCCAGGCCGACTCGGCGGCCCGAACTTCGCGGCGGTGGTCCGCCCCTACGACAACCTGGGGCAGAACATCGTCACCCTGCAAGAACGATCCGGCAGGCGCCACCACCGTGGTCGCCGCCAGCCGGGCCGGCCGCGGGCTTCCTCCCCGGCACCGACGCGTTCGAGGTCTATCTGGGCAGCCGGTAGGTCGAGCCGACCGCGGCTGGGGGCCCAGGTCGACGGCGGTCGGCGCTGGGCGCACACCCACCGTGCGGTCAGCGTCGCCCCCACTCCCTTCACCGCCGGGGAGCTCGCCAGCCAGTGTGAACACACCGGGCCGCTGGTCATGTTCTGGACCGACGACGTCCACTGCATCGGGTCGGATGGTGAACCCGCGTCGGTCTCTGTGAGCGGACCGGTGGCCACCGTCCTACGGTCACACCGCGGACCTGATCGACTCCGGGAGCCTCCTGGACGTCCAGCCCTGGCCCGCGAGCTGCCCGGCGGCGCTGATGCGACGTGGAGATGCCTCCACCAGCGTCGGCGGTACCTCGTCTACCGGACCGCCACGCGCACGCGGGCCGGCCGGCCCGGCTCGGGCTCTACGTCCAGCAGCAACGCCTCCGTGCGACCCCGCCGATGCGCGGCCCGGCGTGCAGCACCGACCTCGCAGCCACCGGCAGATGCTCGCCGAGGGCGTCGACGACATGCAGATCGCCTGGCGCGTGCCGGACACCGATCGGTGGCCGCCAGATGGCTGGTGTCTGGTGCGACAAGCTCGGCCGACCGAGCCTGCGGCTTCGACCTAGCGCTGTGGCATCAGTGCCACCGCCCAAGCTCGCGCGCCTCGATCATCGGGGCGCAGATCTACGTCGCCTCCCGCGGCCCCGAGGTCTGAAGTCCGACCGAGGCAGAGCCCGTCCGGGCTGCTGAACCGACCCCGCTGACTCCCGGACGGCGGTGGTGCGCTCGGTCATGCAGACCGGTGCCTCTTCCGGAACGTGCCTGCACGCCATGAACCGAACCTCTCAGCCTCGCGCGGCTTCGTCCTCCTGGTGGTGCTCGGTCGCCGCAGCGGTCCTCTCGCATGGTCGCCGCCTTCATCTACTACCCGGACCGAGAACCAGCTGCTGACTCGGCATCTCCGCCCGCGGGCAGAGCATCGCTTCTGCCCGCGCCACGCTCCGCCGAGCGCACGCTCGCCGTCTACCGTGCACCGTTCGGCTACCCCGGCGATCAACAACCTGGCCACCTACAACAGCTATGGCGAGGCAGTCACCGCGGGCGGCGGTGGTCTGGACCCTGCGGAGAACTACGGCATTCCCAGGCTGGACATCTCCACCGGCAACGGTGCCCAGTGGTGCGTCGAGGTCTGGCGGCTTAACCGGGGATTTGGCGTGCCACCGTGGACCGTCATCGAGGCCTTCGGGTACTACGGAGAGACCAATCCCAAGGCGGTGGGGACCGCCCCCGGCGGCCAGGGTTCCAGCAGCCGGGGTGCCAGCCCTCCCCTGGGGAACAACCGGATCATCTCCTCGCACATCACGGTGCATCTCGAGGCCCCCACCTCCGGCAGCGGAGGCCCCGAGACGCCCGCCGGGCCGGCTGGCGGGACGGCCGCCGTCAGCGCCGGCTCAGCCTTCACCTCTCGCCGCTGCGGGCCGCCATCCGCTCCCGGATGGTGCGCTCCGTCGATCGCACCACCTCCGAGAGCGGCGAGCTGGGAGCTGTCCACCCGGATGGCGTCGTCGGCGGGCTTCGAGGGGGCGATGGTGCGGGAGGCGTCGTCGCGGTCCCGCTTGGTCTGGTCGGACGAACACCGCGTCCAGCGAGCTGTCGGTGCCCTTCTGGAAGAGCTCCTCGTAGCGGCGCCGGGCCCGCACCGCCGGGTTGGCCTCGAGGAAGAACTTCACGTCCGCGTCGGGGAACACCACCGTCCCGATGTCCCGTCCCTCCAGCACCGCTCCCAGCGGCGCGCCCAGCGCCAGGCGCCGCTGCAGGCTCGAGGAGTCCCTGGCGCACCACCGGTCGCGCCGAGACCGCGCTCGCCCCCAGCGAGACCTCGGGAGGCGGATCTCCGGCGGAGACGTCCTCCTCGTCGAGGAAGACCCGGTTCTCCGCGCCCAACACCCGGAAGCCGATGCCGAATCCGTCCCCAGCAGCCCACCGAGCGCTGCGTCGTCGTCGCAGCCGATGCCCCTCGCCGCGCGCGGCGAGAGCCACCGTCGGCGGTAGATGGCGCCGGTGTCGACGAACGGACAGCCCCAGCCGTCCGGGCCAGCAGCTTGAGACGGTGCTCTTCCCGCCCCGGCCGGACCATCGATGGCCACGATGAAGGGGGCGCATGGGAGGCTCCAGCCGCCGAAGGGCCCCATGGCCCGGAACTTCCGTAGCGGTCCTCCACCAGGGCCGGTCCATCCAGGGCAGCAGGGCGTGGAGATGCTTGCGCAGCACCCGGCCAGGGCCTCCGCCGCCCGCGCCGGGTCGCGGTGGGCTCCGCCACTCCGGTTCGAGGCACCAGCTCGTCCACCACCCCCATCCCCAGGCAGGTCCTGGGCGGTGAGCTTGAGTGCGCTCGGCCGCCTTCTCCGCCTTGGTGGTGTCCCGGTAGAGGATGGTGGAGCACGACTTCGGGGCTGATCACCGAGTAGATGCTGTTCTGCGCAGCATCAGCACCCGGTTGGCCACGGCGATGGCCAGCGCTCCACCCGAGCCGCCCTCGCCGATGACCGTGCTCACCACCGGAACCTGGAGGCGGCTCATCACCTCGAGGTTCACCGCGATGGCCTCGGCCTGGCCCCGCTCCTCCGGCGCCGATGCCGGGGTAGGCCCCGGAGTGTCGACGAAGGTGAGGATCGGCCGACCGAAGCGCTCCGCCAGCTCCATCAGCCGGCGCGCCTTGCGGTACCCCTCGGGCCTGCGGCATCCCGGAAGTTCCGACCATGTTCTCCCTGGTGTTCCGGCCCTTCTGGTGCCCGAGCAGCATCACCGGCCGGTCGTCGAGGCCGGGCCCAGCCGCCCGACGATCGAGGGGTCCTCCCGTAGAGGCGGTCGCCGGCGCAGCTCGAAGAAGTCGGTGAAGAGGAGCTGGACGTAGTCCAGGAAGTAGGGCCGAGCCGGGTGGCGGGAGAGCTGGGTCACCTGCCAGCGAGAGAGGTCGGAGAAGGATCTCCGACTGCAGCCGCTTCGGCCTTCTTCTCCAGCTTCTGGATCTCGGCGCTGAAGTCGGCCGAGCCTGCACCGCGACAGCGCCTTCAGCTCGTCGATCTTCTTCTCCAGATCGATGAGCGGCCGCTCGAACTCCAGCGCGAAGCCGCCGGGTCCGGCCATTTCGCTCAGGCGGCCCGGGTCTTGGCCTGCGTGGCGCGTCAGGGCGTACCAGGCGGTGCGGAACGACTTCAGCTCGCGCAGTCCCGCCGGGTAGCGCCCAGGGCCGGGGGCCACGGTGACCGGAAGGCCGATCTTCTTCTCCAGCGCCTTGGCCACCAGCAGCTCCTGACGCCGGCGCTCCTCGCCCGCCGGGTCGGCGGTCTTGGGCAGCACCCGGTTCACCAGCACCCGCTCCACCGCCAGCTTCCGGCCTTGCAGCTCCTCCACCAGACGCTCGGTCCGCGCCGCGGCCAGCTCCTCGCCCCGGGTGACGACCACGAAACGCGCCCTCGGCCGGATTGACCACCGCTGCTCTCGAAGCGCTGCACGTGCTTGAGCAGCGCCGCAACCTCGTCGGCCAGCTCCCCCAGGCCCTTGGCCCGGTACTTCATCAGGCACCGCCAGCAGCGGGTGAGCCAGCCCCTGGCCAGCTCCGGCAGCTCGAGCAGCCGCAGCGTGATGGCCGAGGCCACCGGGTCCGACCACGATGCGCTTGAAGCGCTCTCTGTACCAGGGCGTCGGTCAGCACGCTCACCGCCGCCAGGTCCTCCAGGCCCGGCGGGAGCCACGTCGAGCAGGTTCCGCAGCACCTCCCGGTCGACGGCCTCCTGCTTCCCGAACGACTCGAAGGCCCGCTCGGCCTTCTCCCGCCACCGCTTGCGGACGGCGTTGAACCAGCCGGGGATGTCGAGCTCGCGGGCGTAGAGGCCCTTGGTGCCCTTCACCTGGTCTCGGTGTCGGTGAGCCGGCTCTGCAGGACGTCGGACAGGCCATGGGCCGGGTCGACGCTGATCAGCAGCACCGGCCCTTCCTTCTCGGTCAAGGTCACCGCGGCGGCGGCGGCGCAGGAGGACTTCCCCACCCCGCCCTGGCCGACGAAGAAGATGATGCACGGGTGGGGGGCAGTGGCGGCGCGGCGATGGGGGCATCGACGGCGCCCGCACCAGGGCCGGCGGGCCCTCCGCGGCGCTGAACTCCAGGGCTTGGTCTCCCGGCCCCGGCGATCTCCTGGCGAAGGGGCGCAAGCCCTCCAGGCCGCGGGTGCCTCCACCCGCCGGGCGACCAGATTGACCGGAACGAGCTTGTCGAAGGTCTGGAACTTCTGCACGTGCGGCGCCTGGAGCCCGCGGCGACCGGCGAAGGCCGGCGAGGCGGCGCGCTCCTCCCACCGCGTTGACCACGATCTCCGCGATGGGATTCCCCCGCTCCCGCAGCCCGGCGAAGAGGGGCCTTGGCCTGCGCCTCCCCCACCGGCTCGGCCTGGGCCACCAGGTGGAAGGCGGTACGAGCGGGTCCTTCAGCAGCGCCCAGAAGCGGTCCAGCTCCGCCACCAGCTGGTCGAGCGGGGTGTCGCCAGGCGGCGCGTCCTCTGCTTCTTCGCTGCCGGGCTTCTCGCCCCGCACCAGGGCGATCGCTCGCCGGAGCATGGTGGCGGTGTCGAACAGCCGAGCGTCGGTCCGGTCCCGGCCATGTCCACCACCAGGCGGTCCAGCTTGCCGGGCTCGATCTGCGCGCCACCGCCAGCAGCCCGAAGAGCGGCTCGAGCTCGGCACCACGCCCGAGACCAGCTTGCCCACATCCTCTCGCCGAGGAGCAGCCCCTTCGGCGGCCCCGCGGCGGCCAGGGCAGCGCGGACGGCGTCCACCTTGGTCTGACCGTGGCAGCTCGAACTCCAGTCGCCGACAGCCCGGCCTCGCCCTTGCCCTGCACCAGCCGGGTGGGCTTCCCGGCCGGCTTCTTCCGCCAGACGTCGGAGAGGCCGTGGGTGACCTCCGAGGTGACGAGGAGGACGTTTTCCTCGGGGATTCGCGTCGGAGAGGGTGAGCGCGAAGGCAGAGGCCAGGGCGGTCTTGCCTGCGCCTCCCTTGCCTCCGAACAGGTGCAGTACCGGTGCGTCACGCATGGGGTGCGATGGGTCCTTCCGAGAAGGAATGTCCCCTCCGAGCAGTGATGTAGCGTTGTGCGGCGGCCGTTCAGGCAGGCATGGGGGTGACGAAGAATCCTCCGTTCGGGGGAAAAGTCAAGGATCCGCCGTACCTGCGGGAGCTGCCCCGGGGCGAGAATGCTGCAGGATCCTGGGCGCTTGCCTCGACGGCTGGGATCAGGCGGTGCGTCAACCGACCTCCGTGGAGTCCGTCGCAGCTTTGCTTCCGACCGTAGCGGTTCAGCTTGTTGTACAGCGTCTTCTCGCTCACCCCGAGCATCTCCGCAGTCCGGGCCTTGTTGTTCCCGTTCCGCTGGAGGCTGGCCAGGGACGTACTCCTTCCAGGGCGTCGAGGGTGATGCCGTGGGCGACGCGGAAGAGGTGCCGGTCAGGGCCTTCCCGCCATGTCGGGGGCAGGTGCTCACGGGTGAGCGAGATCGCCCTCGCAGAAGGATGACCGCCCGCTCCACCGTGTTCCTCAGCTCCCGGATGTTCCCGGCCAGTCGTAGCTCTTGAGCACCTCCATCGCCTGGGGTTGGACCCGCTCTACCCGCTTGGCCAACTCGCGGCTGAGACTTGTCGAGAAAGTGCTGCACCAGCGGCGGGATGTCCTCGCGCCGTTCGCGCAGCGGCGGGCAGTGGAATCTGGAAGACGTGGAGGCGGAAGAAGAGGTCCTCGCGGAAGCGGCTGGCCCGGATCTCCTCCTTGAGGTCGCGGTTGGTGGCGGAGAGGCACCCGGACGTCGACCTCCAGCTCGAACCGGCCGCCCAGCCGGCGCAGCCTGCCCTCCTCCAGGACGCCCGGAGCAGCTTGGCCTGCAGCTCGAGGGGAATCTCCGCCACCTCGTCGAGGAACAGGCGTGCCGCCGTGGGCCAGCTCGAAGACCCCCGCCCGGCGCTGGTCGGCGCCGGTGAAGGCGCCCCCGCTCGTGGCCCAGCAGCTCGCTCTCCATCAGGGTGGCGGGGATGGAAGCGCAGTTGATGGCGATGAAAGGCTTGCCCCGCCGGGCGAGAGGTTGTGGATGCTCCGGGCCACCATCTCCTTGCCGGTGCCCGACTCGCCGGTGATGGCCACCGCTGGCCTTGGCCGGAGCCACCTGCTCGATCAGCTCGGACGCCCGGCGAATGGCCGCCGACTGTCCGATGAACTCGGTGGCTCCCAGCTGCTTGAGCTTCCGGCGGAGCCACCTGGACCTCCCGCAGCGTCTCGCTCTTCTCCAGCGCGCCGGTCGAGGCCGAGAGCTTGAGGCCGGGCCGGGTCCAACCGGCTTCTCGATGAAGTCGTAGGCCCCCTCGCCGGATGGCGGCCACCGCGGCGTCGATGGTGCCCTGGCCGGTGAGGAAGATCACCGGGCAGTCGGAGATGGTCATCCTGAAGCGCCCGGAGGAGCCACAGCCCGTCGGTCTCCGGCATCGCCGGAGTCGTCTCACCACCACGTCGGGCGGAAGTCGATCGGCCCTCTTCAGGGCGCTCGGTCCCGTCGCCGGCGGTCTCCACCTTGTACCCACAGCCCGAGCATCTCGGCGAGGGCCTCGGTGGTGCTCGGCTCGTCGTCGACGGCGAGGATGCGGGCGCTCACGCGGCGGGGAGGGCTCCGTTCAGCGAGTGGAAGACGGGACACGGTGCGGGGTCTCAGGCGCCGGGGAAGACCAGGCGGATCTGTTTCCCGGCGTGGTGGAGCTCGATGCCCTGCGCGGCCAGCTCGAGACCCTTCCTCCAGCGCCGCCGGGGACTCGTCGGGCGGACTGGGTCCTCGACCAGCAGGGCCGGGCGTCCCCCTTCGCGGCTCGAGCGAGAGGCGGACCCGCTCCTCGGGCGGCGTGCGATCCACGGCGCGCAGCAACGGCGCGCAGCACCGGGAAGCGCAGGCCCGGGTCCGGCACCTGGATCGCTCGCCCTCCGATGGATCGACGTCCAGCCCCACCTGCAGCCGCGCCGGGTGCCCGAGCACCGCGGCCGCCTCCCGGGCCAGCGTCCCCAGCGCGGTTCCGCCCTGCAGCGCTCCCGGCGGGGTCGAGGAAGCGGGTGAACTGACCGAGCAGCACGTCGAGGCGCGCCACCTGGTCCCGCAGCGCCTGGAGATTCTTCGCCGGACCCGGCTGGCACCGTGCCACCGGCAGCCGCGGGAGAGCTTTTCCTGGAGCACCTCGACGTTCAGGCGCCAGCGCGTTGAGCGGATTGCGCAGGTCGTGGGCCAGGCCGTCCATCAGCCGGGTGGCGCACGGCCCAGCGCTCGGCGTCGAGCGACCAGCCTGGGCGCAGGGCGTCGGGACGTGGCAGCGCGGCGAGCCCGGGTGGGCGTGGCAGTCACGGTTTGGTCAGGCAGGACGCGCTTCTGGCGGAGTCCGTCAACGCGGATCCGGTAAGAATTGCCGGTCGGCCAACCCTTTGGGACGCTGTACCAGTCCTCCACCCGACGCTGGCGGTCGGACGGCCGCCAGCCCTGGCGAGGTTGCGACCCGGTGCGGACCAGGCGGCCTGCTCGAGGCCCGACCAGCTCGAGCTTCAGCTGGCCGGCCACCTCGAAGATGCCGCGGGTCCCGGTAGAACTCCCCGTAGACGATGCGCGCACGCAGCCCGAGTTGGCCACCAGCTTGAGCACGGCCAGCAGGGACTGGCGGTGGTGTAGAGCGTCGCCCCGTCGATCCGGACACCGTTCCTGGCCGCCTGGAGGATGGCGTTGGCCTCGGCGTGCACCGTGGCCACGCAGTGGCCGTTCTCCATCATGTGCCCCACCTCGTCGCAGTGGGGCAGCCCGCGGATGCTCCCGTTGTAGCCGGTGGAGAGGATGGTCCGGTCGCGCACCAGCACCGCGCCGACGTGCTTCCGATCACAGGTCGCCCGCGTCGACACCTGCTTGGCGATGTCCATGAAGTATTGGTCCCACGAGCTCCTGGCCATGCCCGGACTTAACCACCGCCCCCCACGCGGCCCAGGGCTCCGATTGGGCCGCGGCGGGGAGCAAGCCAGCTCAGAGCGACCAGCCGTCGTGGCGGCCGGGACGCCCCGCTCGAAGCGCCGCCTAGCTCGCGTAACGCTTGCGCACCAGGAAGAGGATGGCCTCCTTGGCGCAGACCTCGCAGTAGCCGTACCGCTCCCGCATCGCCGCCAGGGTCTGCTTGACTTGCTCTTGCTCCCGGGCGCTGAGCGCCGCCCGCTCGTCGGAGAGGGCCTTGAGGACGTTCTCCGCGCCCGCGGCTGAGGGCCCGCTTGCGCTCCTCGAAGAAGTGCGCCCGGAGGCGGCGGAGGAGGTCGGGGAAGATCCGGCCGTAGTCCATCTCCGCCTCGGGATTCTCCAGCTTGTGGGCGCCGATCTGGCCGATCAGCCCGCGGCGGAACTCGCCGGGATCGTCGCCGCGAGGCATGACGATGCGCCTCCATCTCCCCCATCCGCTTCTCGTCCGGCCGCTCCATCTCCCCGGTCACCCGGTTGCGCATCTTCTCGTTCTTCACCCAGTGGCGGACGTGCTGGATGTACTGCTCGAAGAGCGAGGTGTACTGATCGTCGGAGACCAGGCGCATCGACTCCCGCACCTCGCCGTCCACCGACTCCAGATAGAGCGCCTCCACGGTGCGGACGAACTCCTCGTGGTCGTGGTAGCCGTCCACCACCTCCTCCTGAAGAAACTCGTAGACGCTCTTGTCGCGACAGAGGTCGCTCAGCTCCTCCAGCACCGCCAGCGGGCTGAGGCAGGGCCGGTCGGGGTTCTGCGCGGCGTTGAGCAGGCGCAGTCTTGATCTCCCGCGCCGAGGCACCGGTGCGCCCCTCGTAGTTCGGATAGGAGTCCGACTCCTCGTACAGCGCGGGAGCCACTTCCGCAGCTCGCGGGCCTGGGCCAGGCTCAGCCGATCGGGCGGCGTGCCGTCCTCGTAGAGGAGCAGCTTCTCCAGCGGGGTGAGCGCCTCCAGCACCTCCCGCACGTCGGCTGGGTAGCGCTCGCGGAGCGGCTTCTGCAGCCGGGTGAGCACCGCCCACTGGGCGGCCACCTCGGTGGCGTGGGGGCCACGTGCTTGCCCACGGTGCGAGAGGTGACCTGGGCGTCGTAGATCTCGCTTCTCCGCCTTCCACCGTCGCAGGTACGGCACCCGCACCAGCTCGATGCGGCCCTTGAAGCTGGCGAAGTCGGGCAGCTCCTTGAAGGCGCCGAGGTGCTTCTCGTTGCTGGAGGCGACCAGCACCTCGTCCAGCTGGAGCACGAAGTGCTCCAGCGGCACCTCCCGGTCTCGCTGAAGCCGAGGAGGTACTTGAAGGCCTCCAGCGGCCGCTTGAGGAGGTCGGCGTACTCCATCAGCCCCGGTTGGCGTTCACCAGCGGGCCGTGCGGCTCGAACATCACCACGTTCTGCAGAGCGGCGGGCAGGTTGGCCTGGCTCCGGTCGCTGGAGATCTGGTGGTAGGCCGCATCGGCGCTCATCTGCGGCTCCACCGTCACCGCGCCGACCAGGTAGCGCCGGGAGAGATAGAAGCGACGGACCTGGACGTTGCGGAGGACCCGGAGCCAGTCGCCGTTGGCCGCGGCGAGCAGGGCCGCGTACACCTTGCGGCACTTGTGGCAGAGCTCCCCTCGAGGATCCAGTCGGCGAGGACCACCTCGCCGTCCCCGGCGCGCGCCTGGGCGCTTCACCGTCCGCTCCAGCAGCTTCCGCCGCTCGGCGCGGGGAGCACGAAGAGCGGGTGGTCGCGCATCTCGCAACCGACGCGCACCTCGACGCTCTCCAGATCGAGGTGGGCGTAGGTGGTGAGCTCGCCGCCACCGCTCGCCGGCTTCTCTCCGAAACCGATGCTGCCCTTGACCAGCTTGTCGGAGGGAAAGACCCAGGCAACCTCGTAGAGCGCACCCTCGGGCTCCCGGGAGTACAGCTCCATCCCGCGCTTGAGCGCCGTCCACGATGGTGGACTTGGCCGAGCCATTGGGCCCGTGGAGCAGCACCAGCTTGTTGACCGCACCGGCCCGCACGAAGTTGCCCAGCAGCCGGTACAGCCCGTTCTGGACCTCCTCCTGGCCGGCCACTCCTGCCCGCCCGCTCGCCGTCGGTGAGGTCGAAGAGCTTGAACCGGCGTGTGGGTCCAGCGGGGTGCGACACCTGTGTCGTCCCGAAATGGTCCATCACGTCACGGAGGTACTGGGCGGAATTGCGGCTCTGGAGCCGGGGCGCCTGGAGGAAGAGCTCGAGGTACTCCTCGAAGGAGAGGATGCTGCGGTCGTGGAGGAAGTCGCGGTTCACCACCGCTCCCACCTCCCGGAGGAAGTCCTTCGCGCTCACCGTCGTGACTCCATTCGAGGAGATGTCCTGCTGCTCCGCTAGTCTCCCTCTCCGGAGACCGGGATGCGAATCAGAGGCTGCCCACAGCTGGCCGGCAGCTTGCTAACCTCTCCTCCTCGAGACATGCAGAAGCCGCCCATCATCGGGATCGATCTCGGAACGACCAACTCCTGCGCCGCCGTGGTCGGCGATGACGGAGCGGTGAAGCTCATTCCCTACAAGGGGGCGACTACACCGTCCCCTCCATCTTCGCCATCGACGACAAGGGGAACGAGCTCATCGGCCACGAGGCCAAGCGCCAGTGGCAGCTCAACCCCGGAACACGGTCTACGGCAGCAAGCGGCTGGTCGGACGCAGCTGGTCCAGCGGAGATCGTGGAGACCATGCGCAAGGTGGTGGGCTACGACGTCCGCCCCGGCGACCGGAACGACGTGGTGATCGACATCGGCCGCCGCGAGTTCCACCTTCGGGAGATCGCCGCGCGGATCCTGAACAAGATCCGCGACGTCGCCTCCAACTACCTCCGCGTGCCGGTGACCCGGGCGGTGGTGACGGTGCCCGCCTACTTCAACGACCGGCAGCGCCAGGCGGTGAAGGACGCCGGGAAGCTGGTGGGCATCGAGGTGGTGCGGATCATCAACGAGCCCACCGCCGCCTCGCTGGCCTACGGGCTGGGGAAGAAGCTGCACGAGACGGTGCTGGTCTACGACCTGGGGGGCGGCACCTTCGACGTGAGCATCATCGAGATCCGCGACCGGGTCTTCGAGGTGAAGGCCACCGGGGAGACATCTTCCTCGGCGGCTCGACTTCGACAACACGATGATCCACCACGTCCTCACCGACTTCGCGGAGAAGACGCGGGATCGACCTCTCCAGCGACCCGGTGGCGATGCAGCGGATCAGGACCTGGCCGAGCGCACCAAGTGCGACCTGTCAGCAGCCGGGAGCAGGCCCCGTTCAACATCCCTTCATCACCATGACCGCCCAGGGCCAGCCCCTGAACATCGAGATGACCTTCACCCGGCGGAAGCTGGAGGAGCTCACCCAGCACCTGGTGGACCGGACGCTGCAGATGGTGGCCCGGGTGCTGGTCGACGCCGGGGTGAGCACCCGCGACGTGGCGAGGTGATGCTGGTCGGCGGCCAGACCCGGATGCCGGTCGATCCAGGACCGGCTGACCAGGTTCTTCGGCAAGAGCCCCTCAGAGGGTGCACCCGGACGAGGCGGTGGCGATCGGGGCGGCGCTCTACGCCCACTCGCTGGAGGACGACACCAACCTCCGCCTCCAGCTGCTGGACGTCATCCCCATGGCCATCGGGCTGGAGCGGGCAGGCGGGGACTTCCACGTGGTCTTTCCGCGCAACGCGGCCATTCCCAACGCCAAGCAGATCCAGGCCACCACCAGCTTCGACGGTCAGACCGAGCTGGCGATGCGCATCTACCAGGGCGACCACGAGCTGGCGAAGAAGAACGAGCTGCTGGGCGAGTTCGTCTTCTCCGGCATCCGCCCGGCCCGACCGGCTCGGCCGCAGGTGGAGGTGACCTTCGACGTCAACGTGGAGGGCATCCTCACCATGAGCGCCCACGACCCGGCCACCGGGCGCGAAGATGAAGACCACGGTGCGGGTGACGCAGAGCTGAGCTGGGGACGCCGGGTTGGGTGAAACAGCCAGCCTGAGCGAGCGAGCGATGTCGGGAACGCTCCCGCCCCCGAGGCGCCTGGTGGTGATGGCAGGGGTGGGGCTGCTGCTCGCCGGGGCGGTGGCCCTGCGCCTGGTCACGGCGCTGCCCGACGTCCCCAATCGCCACGCGCTCCTCCACGATGCCGCGCACCGGGCGATGGACGATCTGGACGCAGCCGATGCGCTCCTTCGCTCCGACCTCGCCGCCTTCGCGCTTCAGCTGGTCGGGCCCGCAGACCTGGCCCACCCTCCGGCTGGCCCTCGCCGCGCCCTTGCACGTGATCGCGCAGGACCGGCCCATGCCCTCGGCGTCGAGGAGGGCCTCTCACTGGGGGTGACCGCGCTGCTGTTCCTCGTTCCTCGCCCTCTCGGCGCGCGCCTATGCCCGCTCCCACGCGGGCTCCCTCGCGGTGCTCGCCATCGCGGCCCCGTTGCTGCTGGGAAACCGCGACCTCCTCCAGGAGGCGGCCAGCGGGATGCTGGAGATCCCCGGGGCGGTGTTCACCCTCGCCGCGGCGAGCGCCTGGATGGCGTCCCGGGACTGGGTAGACGTGGCGGCCTGGGGCACCGCCCTGCTGGGCAACCTCCTCTTCCACACCAAGTTCCAGTACGGGCTGATGTTCGCCGCGGCCGTTCTCGGCCTGGAGGCGGTGGAGGGCGGGCGATGGCGGAGGCTCCCTGCGGTGGGACGCGCGCTGCTCGGCGAGGTGCGGCAACCGCTCTTCCTCGTCGTCTTGGGGGTCCTGGCCAGCTGCACGCTGCTCGCCTTCCGGGCCGTCGCCGGCGGCGGCGTCGCCGCTGACAGCATCCTCGGCCTTCCCGACGGCCTTCGTACCCCCGGCTGCCGATCTGGTTCGGCGCCTTCTCTCTCTTCGCCCTGGTGCAGCTGGCGCTGTGGCGAGGCCGGCAGGTGCTGCAGGCGTTCGCTCACCCCGCGGGTCCGCTTCTTCTGGGTCTGGCTCCTCACCCCGATGTTGGCCTGGCTACTGGTTCCCTTCACCTGGCGACTGGAGGTCCTGCTGGACAGCGTCCGTTTCGACAGCCACCAGCTCGCCTCGGGCGGGCTGCAGGAACGCTCTGACCTACTTCCCCCGCGCGGCATGGGAGGGCTGGTTCGCTCCCGGCACCAGGATGGCTCGCCTGCTCCTTCTCGCGGCGACCCTCCTCGCCGCGTGGCGCTCGCCGTCAGTGCGAAGGCTGGTGCTGCCCTTCGGGGCGGTGGCCCTGGTGGAGCTGGGCGTGCTGACCCTGCTCCAACCGGGGCAACGACCAGCCGCGGCTCATCCTGAACCTCGCCCCTCTCCTGGCGCTCGGTCGCCGCGACCTGGGTCCCCGCGATTGCGGCTCCGCGCCTCCGCACGGGACTCGCGCTGGTCGCCTCCGCGGCACTGTGTGCCGGGAGCTGGACGCGGTGGCAGCGGCCGGCGATCGCCACCACGCTCTCACAGGGGTTCGAGGCCACCGAGAACGGGGACGATTGCCGAAACGCGGCCCGGGCTCTTCCCTCTCCAGCGGAGTGCTGGTGAACCGGACGACCGACGGCCGAGCCCAGCTCTGCAGCCTCTGGGTGGGCCTGGTGAGCCGGGAGCGGGGAGCCCACGTCGTGCTGCGCGGTGCCCCGGTGCTGCCAGGCCGGTACCAGGTGCTGGTGCTGGCCGAGCGACCGGGGAGGTCGGGCCGCTCGAGGGGATGGAGGCGGTCGAGGGCCCACGGAAGTTCGGACGGGTCTGGGGCCGCGTCTACCGCACCGCCTCTCGCTGAAGGCCCCTGGTGCTCTGCGCGGGGCGCGCGCCTCAGGCGGTCTTCTTCTCCTTCTCCAGCACCAGCTGCGGCGGCTCGTGCTTGGTCACCACTTCCTGGGTGATCTTGCACTCCCGCACGCCTTCCCGGTACGGCACGTCGTACATGATGTCGAGCATCGCGTCCTCCATGATCGCCCGGAGACCGCGGGCGCCGGAGTTGCGCCGCATCGCCTCGCGGGCGATGGCCCGGAGCGCTTCCTTGGTGAAGGACAGCTTCACCTTCTCCATCTCGAACAGCTTCTGGTACTGCTTCACCAGCGCGTTCTTCGGCTGGGTGAGGATGGTGACCAGGTCGTCCTCGCGGAGATCGTTGAGGGTGGCGACCACCGGGAGCCGGCCGACGAACTCGGGGATCATCCCGAACTTCATCAGGTCCTCGGGCTCCACCAGCTTGAGCAGCTCGCCGACGCTCCGATCGTCCTTGTGGACGATCTTCGCCCGAACCCCAGCCCTTCTCCCCCACCCGGCGGCGGATGACCGCGTCGATGCCGTGGAAGGCGCCGCCGCAGATGAAGAGGATGTTGCGTGGTGTCGACCTGGACGTACTCCTGCTGGTTGTACTTCTTGCCGCCCCGAGGCGTGACGTTGGCCCGGGTGCCCTCGATGATCTTCAGCAGCGCCTGCTGCACGCCCTCCCCGCCCACGTCGCGGGTGACCGACGGCGTGTCGCCCTTGCGGGCGATCTTGTCGATCTCGTCGATGTAGACGATGCCCCGGGCGGCCTTCTCCACGTCGTAGTCGGCGTTGTGGAGCAGGTTCTGGATGATGTTCTCCACGTCCTCGCCCACGTAGCCGGCCTCGGTGAGGCTGGTGGCGTCGGCGATGGTGAAGGGGACGTTGAGGAACCGGGCCAGCGCTCTGGGCCAGCAGGGTCTTGCCGCATCCGGTGGGGCCGATGAGCAGGATGTTGCTCTTGCTCAGCTCCACGTCCTCGTGCCCGGCGGCCTTCATCCCTGGGCGCGGCCGGCTGGGCGGCTTCTTCTGGTAGATGCGCTTGTAGTGGTTGTAGACCGCGACCGCGAGGACCTTCTTGGCGTGGTCCTGGCCGATCACGTAGTCGTCGAGGAAGGACTTGATCTCGGTGGGAGTGGGCAGCGAGACCTGGGGCTTGCTCTCTTCCCGGTCGTTCTCCTCGGCGATGATGTCGTTGCAGAGCTTGATGCACTCGTCGCAGATGTAGACCGTCGGCCCGGCGATGAGCTTCCGGACCTCGCGCTGGGACTTGCCGCAGAACGAGCAGGAGAGGTTGACCGTGTGCTCCTTCTTACTCCAGGGACCTCCCAGGGAGATTTGGGCCTCGACGTCGCCTCCGACGACTCCACCACAGACCCCGGTGGCCCGCCACCTCTGACGCTGCCGCGAAAACCGGGTCTCCTGTCCGATAGTCGCCCGGGGTCGCCGGGGCAGGTGCGACCGCCTGCCCGCCGTCCGGAGGAGGACTGGAGCTCGCCGCTAGCGGCCGGAGCGCTCGACCGCCAGGGCCTCGACGTGGGCCGCCAGCGAATCGGCTCGGGTCCGAACCGACGCCGGAACGCCGCGGCAGGCGTGGAGCTCCTCGGCCAGCCGGCGCGCGCTCCGGGCCAGCTGGCGCAGGCGCTGCTCGGTGGGCGTGGGCTCCGGCGCGGGCCGGGGAAAGCGATCGAGCATAGCCCGCCGCACCGCCGCCACCGGCCGCTCGAATCCCAGATCGAGTCGCGGATGCTCCGGTACTCCTCGGCGTCGAGCGTCCCCCGCTCCTCGGCGTCGGCGAGCACCTCCACCACCTCGAAGGCCGGGGCGGGGCGTGCCTGGCCGGGCTGGGACGCGTCCCAGTCGCGCTCGTGGCGGTGGAGAAAGGTCCAGGAGCGGGTGAGCTTCAGCGCCGTCTCCTTCCGGATGTGGATCTCCTTGGCGCAGTACCCTCGAAGCTCGGAAACCCCCACTCCCTCCACAGCCCTTCGTCGCGAACGCGGGTAGAGCACCCGGGCCAGGCCGGTCCAGGAGGACTTGAAAGCCCTCGCCGCGTGTCACGCCACCTCGGCACGGAATCCATCGACCACCTCGGCGCTCACCTCGGCCACCGGCGTACGGGGCATCACTAGCCCGCCCCTTGCCGATGGTGAAGGAGAGCCCCACCGTGGCCTGCTGGCCCTCGTAGGGGTGGAAGGGCCAGCGCTGCAGCTCCTGAGGAGGCACTCGGGCAGCAGGCCCTGCGAAGCGGGGGTGGTCGACCCAGAGCTTCTTCACCCGGCCATCGTTCCCGATCACGAACTCGATCGGAATGCGCTCGTTCAAGCCCGGGGAGCGGCGCGCCTCGTCCGTTGAAGCAGGGATAGAGAGCGTGCTGCCGCTGGGCGATGACGCTCTGGATCGATCCCGCGATCGAACTTCGCCTCCACGCTCACGTCGTCGGGGTCCGCGGCCCGCCGCCGGTCGCCCGTCCCCCGGGGGAACGACGCGGGTGGGGCCGGTCCCGGTGCTCCCCGGGCGCCGGGCGCCGCGGTCGAGCGGATAGTCGAGCAGCTCGTCCTCCTTCCGCCGGGCCTTGGCCAGGCGGATGGTGGGAGGCTCCACGGCGATGCCTGCCTCCTGACGCACCGGATCGAACGTCCCGTGCACGGCCATGTACCGGGCCAGGGCGCCGGCCACCCCGGCGACCACCAGGGCCACCGCGCCCACCGTTGCCAGCCGGGTGTTGCGCACGCGGCGCGCCGGTCGCTCACCCGCCGCTCCAGGGCATCCACCCGCCGCTTCGCCTCGGCCTTGGCCAGATGCACCCGGAGCGAATCCACCTGGGTGATTCGCTCGAAGTCGTGGCCCACCTGGGCAACTTCGGTCTGTCCGTTGATGTCCCCGGCGTAGAGCCGCTCCAGCAGCTGGGCGCCGAGGACCGGTCCGAGCACCAGCTCACCCTGCCGGTACAACCATTCTCCCCCGAGCGTGCGCTCGGGATCCTGTGCACTGCGGGGAATCCATGCGAGGTGGGAGGGGATAGTCTACCGCCGTGCAACGGCGGCGGTGGCCCTCTGGACATGGTATCGGGGCGAGGGCTTCCAGGGCTGGCAGTCGCAACCCACCGGGCGCTCGGTGCAGGACACCCTCGCCGCGGCGCTGCGACCCTGGGTTGGATTTGCCCGCCCCATGGCCGCGGGTCGCACCGACCGGGGCGTCCACGCGCGGTGCCAGCCGGTGAGCGTGCGCGTCGGACACGCGGTGGAGCTGTCATCGCTGCGTTCGCTCGGCGGCGACGACTGGGGGTGGCGCTGGCGGTGCCCCGCGCCGGCCGGCTTCCACGCACAGTGGTCGGCGGCATGGAAGGAGTATCGCTACCGCCTCGCGCTCGGCGCGGTGCCGCGGGCCTGGGCCTCGCTCTGCTGGGACGTGGGTCAGGAACCTCGCGCTCTCGGAGCGCCGCTCGACCTGGCCGAGCTGCAGTCGGCGCTCGCCGCGGCGCAGGGGGCACGCGACTTCTCCGCCTTTCACGCCCGTCGAGCGTGCGGCGCATCCGCACCCTGACCGGAGCGCGGTGACCCGGGTGGGGAATCTGGTCGAGGTGCGGCTCCGGGGAGATGCCTTCGGGCGCTACGGCGTGCGACTCCTGGTGGGAGGCGCGGCGCTCGTCGCCACCGGTCGGCTGGATCGCTCGGCGTGGGAGGCAGCGCTGGCGGGGAGCGGCGCATCCAGGGCTGCGCGCCCCGGCGGCGGGACTCACGCTCTGGGAGGTGGGCTATCCACCGGCACTCGACCCCTTCGTCGGACACCTGGCCCCGCTCCCGCGGCGGCCGCCCTTCGTGCCCGTCGATCAGGCCTGGGGCGTGTCGAACGGCGCTGGCGGCGCCTGATGCTTCGCCAGGACGTCGGAGATGGCTTCGCGGAGGTACTCGCTCTGCCGGATGCGCGTCGCCCGCGAGAGCGCCTTGAGGCGCCTCGAGGCGCTCGCGGGCGAGGCGGAAGACGTATCGGACGTCAGGCGTGGGCTGGTGTGGGAGATATTCATACCGTGATGTGCACATATTCCTACGTCCTGCTCCATCGTCAATTTTCTGGGTCAAGCCAGCGGCACGACTGGGACATGGGCGCCCATGAGGCCCCGGCCCGGCGGCTGCGGGGAGAGGGAGAAGAGGCCGCCCAGCGCGGCGAGCTAACGAGGCCCATCCCGCGACCGCCGAGGGCAGGGCCGCCAGGATCCGCGTCCGGACCCGGGCGCTCCCGGAGCTGCCGCGGGTCACTCGAAGATGTACGTGCGGAACTGGAAACCGGCAGTGACGGCTCCGGCGATCGGATGCCCTGCCCCGCCGCCACCTCCGCCGCGCCGCCGAGGTAGACACCGACGGCGGGCAGGAAGTCGTACTGGATGCCGAACCCCAGCCGCGGCCCGGCGGTCACGTTGGGGACGATGTGCACCGCCACCTCGGCGGTGAGGTACGTCTTGAAGCGGTCCTCGCCGAAGTAGGCGCGGATGCCGCCGGCCCAGGGCCACGTCCACCTTCGGGCCTCCAGGCCGGCTCGCGCGCCGATCGTCCACTCGTTGCCGCTCACTCCTATCGGCAAGCAGACCAGGCCCCTCGGTGAGGCCGCGCACTCCCTCCTCGGTGTCGCCGCCGGTCGTCACCTCGCGCTTCGAAGTCTGCGCCGCCCCCGACCAGCACCCCGAGAGAACCGCGGTGATCGGTGCGCTCGACCTCCTCGGCTCGCGCCGCGGGGACGCGAGCCCGAGGACCGAGGCCACCCAGAGGGCCCGCTGGCGGAGACTCAGGAGCGTGCCCCGCCAGCGGGCAGGCCGAGCGCCTCGTTCAGGCGCCCGGAGCGGAACGGCTCCAGGTCCAGCGGCCACGTAGCGGAACCCCGGGCGCGCAGCGCAGCGTCGACCCGGTCACGAAAGCCCGGCTCGGCGAAGTGCGCCAGCTCCTCGGCGGCGACCTCGAGCCGTGCCACCTCGCCGTGGTAGCGCACGCGGAAGTTCCGAGCCCGAGGGACCGAAGGTCGGCCTCGGCGCGCCGATCCGCACCAGCCGCTCAGGGGTCACCGCCGTCCCGTACGGGATGCGGGAGGCCAGGCACGGCATCTGTGGCTTGTCCCAGGTGCGGCAGCCCGAGCGCCGCGCGAGCAGGCGCGGATCTCCTGCTTGCCGAGCCCCACCTCGGCCAGCGGCGAGACGGACCTCGGTCCTCCCGGGCGGCCTGGTGGCCGGGGCGGTGGTCCTTGGTGTCGTCGGCGTTGAACCCGTCCACGCACCGTGGCGAGGCCCCAGCGTCGTCGGCGGTGCCTGCCGGCAGAGCGCGTACAGCTCGGTCTTGCAGAAGTAGCAGCGGTTGCCCGGGTTGGCGGCATAGCGGGGATCCGCCATCTCGCCGCGAGTCGACCGCCACGTGCCGGACGCCCATCTCCCGGTGCCAGGGCCTCGCGCCTCCCGGCGCTCGTCGGGGGCGACACTGGCCGAGATGGCGGTGAGCGCCACTGCGCGATCGCCGAGCTCCTCGCGGCGATCTTCAGGACGAAGGTCGAGTCCACCCCGCCGGAGAAGGCGACCAGGGCCGAGCCGAGGCCGCGGAGCCCTCGCGCCAGACGCAGCAGCTCGGGGCCGCCTGGGCCGCGAGCTGCTCCGAGCTCTGCACGTGGTGGGCATCGGCGCCGCTACGCTCCGCCCTTAGCGCTTGGCCTTGCCCGTCTTGGTGCCTTGGCCACCCGGGCGGCGCGCGCCGCCGGGCGGCGCAGCGCCGCGGGTGCGCCAGCTCCTGGCGCGTCGGGGTACGGCCCGTCATCCGCTTGCCGGTGATCACCCGGAGCTCCTCCGGCGGTGACGTAGCCAAGATCGAGCAGCGCCTGGAAGATCCGCAGTGCCCCGGCCTCCACCGCCTCCGATGTCGGAGTGGATGGTCACCTCGGGGGAGTCCGGCGGCTCGTAGGGCTCGGTGATGCCGACGAAGTTGGGGATCTCGCCCGCCAGCGCCTTCTTGTACTTCCCGGTCGAGTCGCGCTCGATGAGCTTCTCGGTCCGGGCAGTCGACGTAGACCTCGAGGTAGCGGCCGATGAGCGCGCCGGTTGTCGTCGCGGGCCCCCTTGTAGGGGCTGACCGAGGCGAACCAGCGACGCGACCTGGTTCCGGGTGAGGAGGTTCGCCGACGAGGCCCAGCGCGCGCCGCGCCGATGTTGCGCTCCTCCCTCGGTGATCCGCGGTTCCGCCCCAGAAGGCCAGACGGCGGAGGTCGTTCTCGATCCAGAATCTCCACCCGCCCGGGCGACCTTGCCGGAGCCGGGCGGCGATGTGCTTTCGACGAGGGTGGTCTTCCCGGCGCCAGGACGATCCCGGTCCAGCCACAGCGTGAAGCCTTGGTTGGGGGCCATGAACTCTCCGGGGGGATGACCTGCCGTCGACGGCAAATTCCGTACCAAGCGCCCGTTGCCAGCGGAGCGCCGTAGGGGGCAGGTCTCTAGCACGAAGTCTGGCCGCCTTCGACAATTCCGGGCCCGGCGGGCGCCGCTGCCAGCCGCCATCGCTACCGGGGTGGAATCACGATGGTTTTCTACCGGCAAGCGGGCAGTCGACCTCCACGAATCCACCGGATTCTCCACAGGGCCCAGACAGCCTGTGTCCGGAGCGCCCCGGTCGAAGGCAACGACCAGGTGCGCCATCGCTGGAAACAGCGGAATCCCATCCGGTGCCGCCTGGCGGCAGTCCTTCGTCGGAGAAGTGGGCCGGGCCGCCGGGATGGGAATGCACCAGCGCCGCCAACCTCCGCCGCTGCCGCGGGCGTCGGCCTCCCGCAGCACCGCCAGCCCAGGCCGCCGGGTCCACGGTGAAGGCGCTCCGGGCGTCGCGCGGAAAGGCGGCCGGGTCGCGGGCGTGGTGGACCGCCTGCGCATTGGTGAACGGGAGGAACCCGGAGCCCGCCGTCACCGTCGAGCAGCACCCCGCATCCCTCTCCTCGGGGAGCGCGGCGCGGGAGGTGGGCGAGCACCGCGGCGAGGACGGCCGGGGCCAGCTCGGGGGCCGGTGCGCGCACCGCGGAGGCTCGCGGCGCACCACCACCGCCATCGGAGGCGACGGGCCGAGCGCCTTCTGAGCGGCGCGGCCAGTCCGAGGAGCCGACGCTGGACGAGCAGGGCCAGCGCTCCTCCGGCGACGACCGCGCCCGGGCCCCGAGGCTCGGCGGGCCCGGGCGGCTCGGAAGTGGCCGCGCGCGGAGGCGGTCCGGGCGAGGCCTCGGCCCCCTGCCGACCAGGAGCTCGGTCACACCCCCGCGCGTCCCCACCGTGACGAACGGCGGCACGCGCGACGGCCCCCCGGTGCCCATCCTCGAGCTCGACGCCGGGCAGACCCTCGAGCAGCGGCGCGGCACTCCTGGGCCCAGGGAGCCTCGTCCGGGATGGCATCGACCTCGGTGCCACCGGCCCGAGATAGGTACGCGCCGCGGCAGAAGAGTGGACACGTCCGCCAGGGCACGCGCACCCGCGCGCGACCCAGCAGCTCCTGCCCCCGCCCCACCCACGTCGCGGAGGAGGATCTCGCCGGGCGTGGGGGCGCTGGATCTGCGGCTCGCTCAGCATCCCGGGCTCCGCTTCCGGATCCAGAGCCGCCAGCCGCCGTCGCCCACCGGCTCGAGGGCGAGCACCTCGTGGCCCCCGTCTCGGGCGCTGCCGGGCACGTTCCGCAGCGGCTCAGTCGCCCCTGGAGGCGTACACCTCCAGCACCGCGCCAGGAGGGCAACCGCTCCAGGGCGAGCTTGGTGCGGACGAAGGTCATCGGACAGACCTCGCGGCGGATGTCGATCCGGGCGTCGGGCGTCACGCGTGGCCCCCGCCAGCCGGGGCATGCCGGAGCGCGTCGGACGGTCAGGGTCCGGAAACGCAGCGCGCGACCGTCGAGGACGTGGAGCGCGGCCGCGCCCTTCGGTGAGGATGGCCTACCCGGCGCCAGCGCGCCGCCTGGAGCGCTCCCACCGCGCCCGCGAGCGAGGCCCATGACCCCCGCCCCGGCACAGGTGGGGACCTCGTCCTCCGCCGGCGCCTCGCCGTAGAGACAGCGGAGGCACGCCCCGCCGGGATCGATCCGCATCGCCCGGCCCCTCCCACTGCACCACGCCGCCCGACACCAGCGGGACGCCGCCCGGGCCACCGCGTCGCTGAGGGAAGAACTTCGCCGCCACCGAGTCGGTGCCATCGATGCCCAGGGCGTGCCGCGCCGGGGAGCGGGCCGGCGTCCTCGGCCGACAACCCGGTGCTCCCAGGTTCCCGATGCGGAGCTCAGGGCAGGCGCGCCGGTGAGCCGACTGGCGGCACACGGTGACAACAGGGGGCGCCCCACATCCGCCGTCCGGTAGAGCGGCTGGCGTGGTGGAGGCTGGACGTCTCGACCACGTCCCCTGTCGACCAGCGTGAGCCGGCGGACACCGCCCTCGGCGAGCGCCACCGCCGCCGGACAGCCCAGCCCTCCCATCCCGATGACGACCACGGCTCCCTGCATCGCGTTGCCCGGCTGGGGTATGCCACATGCGCCCCGCCCCGTTGCTGCCGCTGGTGCTCCTGCTCGGCTGCTCTCGGTCCGGAGAGCTCCCACACCGGCACGGCCACCTCGCCGCCAGCCGCCCGCGGCGCCCGGGCGGCCAAGCCTTCGGCCGTCGCCACCACGCCTCCCGCGCCGTGCAGGCGAGGTCCGGGTCACCACCGAGCAGGCGAGCTGCGTCGAGAAGTGGCTCACCGGACACGGAGGCTGGACGACTACGGCAACCCCAAGGGCACCATGTACGCCGGCGGCACGCCCGACGTCTCGACGAGAAGACCGGGGCATCCGTCGACCGCTGGGTGCTGGTGGCGCGGAACCGCCCCGAGGCGCTGCAGTTCTGCAAGGTCCCGCTCGGGCCCTGAGCCGGGAATCCGCCGGTGCGCCAGGGCGCGCGCTCAGGCTCGAGCGACGGTGCGGCACGCTCCAGCGCGGCGATCACCTCGTCGAGGTGTTTCCACACCTGGCGCTCGTGCTGGATGACCTCCTCGACCGTGCCCTCGGGCGAGACCATGAAGGTGATCCGACGGGCGATCCGCACCACCGGCCAGAGCACGCCGAGACTTGCCGCTGCCGATCGCCCGGTCGGCATCGCCGAGACAGCGGGAACTCGATGTTCTCGCTCCGGGCGAACTCGCACTGGACGTCCGGACGGTCCACCGACACTCCCACCGGCTCTGCCCCCAGCTCGCGAATGCGGGACCTGGTTGTCGCGAAAGTGGCGGATCTCCTCGGTGCAGCCGGAGGTGAAGGCCTTCGGGAAGAAGAACAGCACCAGCCGGCGCCCGCGGTCGTTTTCCGAGGCGGCGCACCGGGCGCCCTCTGGCAGTCACGCGCCTCGAACTCCGGCGCTGGATCACCCACGGCGAGCATCGAAACTTACCTCCAGGGACCCTCCCTCATGCCACAATCCGGGGTCGCCCGGGGCGTCGAAGCAATCTGTCATCCGTTCGCCGGCACCTGTGCCCAGAGAACAAGAGGCTGCAACGCCGCCGGACGCCCCGGCTTGCGGTCTTTTCAGTGGGAACCCCATCACCGCCCAGCTGATCCAGTGCGCCACCGCCGGGGCGACCAGCCGCCCGGTACGCATCCGGAGGAGACCGAACACCCCTCCGAAGATCGCCTTTCCCGGCGAGACCCCAGGGCGAAAATCGCAGGTGGTACACGGCGAAGATCGCTGCGCAGACGACCAGCCCCGGCCAGCGTCCGAGCCTCGCCTGCAGCGCAGGCTGGAGGTCCCCGCGAGAAGAGCGATTCCTCGGTGAACGCGGCCTCGATGCCCACTCAGCATGATCAGCAACCGCTCCGCGGCTGGCGCCGAGCCCCACACCCCCAGCACCTCGGTGGCCTCGGCGCCTGCCCCGACCATGAGCCCGGAGCACGATGGCACAGAGGGCGATGCCGCCCAGGATGCCCCACCGCACGTCCGGGCCCAGCCGCTCGGTCGGACCAGCCGAGGTCCTTTCGGAGCGCAGACCCTGGCCCCAGCAGCAGGCCCAGCGCCCGGGCCGAGTGACTCCACCCGACGGAGAGCAGGCTGGATCGCCAGGAACACCGCGAACGTGCGCCCGTCGATGGACGCCAGGCCCGCGCCCCCGGTGACGCGATCCAGCACCACGAACCCGAGGAGCCCGCGTGTGGAGGCCAGCAGCAGCACGAGGAGCAGCGCGTGGGCCGATGCGGCCGCCGCTCGTGATGGGCCAGCGCGCGGCCGTTCTGAGCACCATCGAGAACAGCGTACCCGGAGGAAGGGACACCCCGACCGGAAACGCCGAAGGCCGCCTCCGCGATGGATGCGGAGACGGCCCTCGATGACTTCGTTGCCCCGAGGCCCTACCCGGCGTTCGGGGTGCCGAGCACGCCGGTGGGGGCAGCAGCGGCTCGGGGGCGGCATCTCCTCGTCGTGGCTGGCGGCGAGTCTCCTTCCGAGATGCCCCGCCTCGTCGGCCGGGCTCTCCACCTCGAGGTCGAGGTGCTTGTAGCTGCGGCAGACCGGTACCGGCGGGGATCAGCCGGCCCATGATGACGTTCTCCTTGAGGCCGCGCAGGTAGTCGACCTTGCCGGAGATCGCCGCCTCGGTGAGCACCTTGGTGGTCTCCTGGAACGACGAGGCGGAGATGAACGACTCGGTGGAGAGCGACGCCTTGGTGATGCCGAGGAGCAGCGGCTCGCCCGACGGCCGGGCTTGCCGCCCCGCGTCGATCACCTTGCTCGTTCTCTTCCTCGAACAGCCAGCTTCTCGACCTGCTCGTCGACCAGGAAGCTGGTGTCGCCCACGTCGGTGACCCGCACCCGGCGCAGCATCTGCCGGACGATGGTCTCGATGTGCTTGTCGTTGATCTTCACGCCCTGCAGCCGGTAGACCTCCTGCATCTCGTCCACCAGGTAGCGGGCCAGCTCCTTCTCGCCCAGCACCTTGAGGATGTCGTGCGGGTTGGCCGCGCCGTCCATCATCGGCTCGCCGGCCCGCACGCGGTCTCCGGAGTGCACGCTGATGTGCTTGCCCTTGGTGATCAGGTACTCCTTGGCCAGGTCGGTGCGCGGCTCGCCGTTCACCTCGGGAGTGATGATCAGCTTCCGCTTGCCCTTGGTGTCCTTGCCGAACGACACCACGCCGTCGATCTCCGCGATGACCGCGTGATCCTTCGGCTTGCGGGCCTCGAACAGCTCGGCCACGCGCGGCAGACCGCCAGTGATGTCCTTGGTCTTGGTGGTCTCGCGCGGGACGCTTGGCGATCACCTCGCCGGCCGGTGATGGTCGTCACCGTCGTTCACGGTGATGATCGACGCCCTGCGGCAGGTAGTAGCTGGCCGGCTGCCCGGAGCTGGGCAGGGTCTTGCACTTCCCCGTTGCTCGCCGCGGATGGTGATGCGCGGCCGGGCCTCGGGGTCCTTCGACTCGATGATCGTCTTCCGCGACAGGCCGGTGACCTCGTCGAGCGTCTCGTTCATCGTGACGCCCTCGATGATGTCGTCGAAGCGCACGATGCCGGCCCACCTCGGTGAGCGAGCGGAATCGCGAACGGATCCCACTCCGGCGATCTGGCGCTGGCCGTCGACCTTCTGGCCTTCCTTCACCAGCAGCTTGGCGCCGTAGATGACCTGGTAGCGCTCGCGCTCGCGGCCCGGAGTCGTCGACGATCGAGCATCTCGCCGTTCCGGTTCATCACCACCAGGGTGCCGTCCTGGCGCTTCACCGTGTTCAGGTTCGGCGAACTTCACCGTGCCGGCGTTGCCGGTTCTCGAGCTCGGACTGCTCCGCGCGCCGGGTGGCCGCACCGCCGATGTGGAAGGTGCGCATGGTGAGCTGGGTGCCGGGCTCGCCGATCGACTGGGCGGCGATGACGCCCACCGCCTCGCCGATGCTGACCTTTGCGGCCGCGGGCCAGGTCGCGGCCGTAGCACTCGACGCAGATGCCGCGCCGGGTCTGGCAGGTGAGCACCGAGCGGATCTTCACCTTGTCCAGACCGGCGTTCTCGATCCGCTGACCCGCGCTCTCGTCGATCTCCTCGTTGGCCCGCACCAGCACCTCGCCGGTGACCGGGTCGTGGATGTCGTCCAGGGCCACGCGGCCCAGGATGCGCTCGCCGAGCGGCTCGATGATCTCGCCGCCCTCGACCAGCGGCGCCGATGACGATGCCGTCCATGGTGCCGCAGTCGTACTCGGTGATGATCGCGTCCTGCGCCGACGTCCACCAGGCGGCGGGTGAGGTAGCCGGAGTTGGCGGTCTTGAGCGCGGTGTCGGCCAGACCCTTCCGGGCGCCGTGGGTGGAGATGAAGTACTGCAGCACCGAGAGACCTTCGCGGAAGTTCGCGGTGATCGGCGTCTCGATGATCTCGCCCGAGCGGCTTGGCCATCAGGCCGCGCATGCCGGCCAGCTGGCGGATCTGCTGGGCGGAGCCGCGGGCCCCGGAGTCGGCCATGATGTAGATCGGGGTTGAACGACGGCTGCTTGCGCGTCTCGCGCTTGCCGGCCGTGTTCTCGCCCGATGGCCTCTTCCTGGGAGATCTGCTGCATCATCTCCGCCGGCCACCTTCTCGGTGACCTGCGCCCAGATGTCGATCACCTTGTTGTAGCGCTCGCCGTCGGTGATCAGGCCTTCAGGTACTGGTTCTCGATCTCCGCCACTTCCTTCCGCGCGCACGTCGAGGAACTCCTGCTTCTCGCGGCGGGATCATCATGTCCTTGAGGGCGATGGAGATTCCGGCCCTGGTGGCGTTGGTGTAGCCCAGGCGTGCGGATCCGGTCGGCGAGGAGGACGGTCTCCTTCTCGCCGGTGAGCCGGTAGCAGAGGTCGATCAGGTTCCCGAGCTGCTTCTTGTCCAGGACCTTGTTGATCGCGTCGAAGCCGAGCTTCTGTGGGAACGATGTCCCAGAGCAGGACCGCGGCCCACCGGTGGTCTCCTTGCGCGACCGCGTCGATGCGGCAGACCACCTTGGCCTGCAGGTCGACCTCGCCGTGGTCGTACGGCGGCGCGCACCTCGTCGGGCGAGGAGAACACCCGGCCCTCGCCGCTGCGCGAACTCGCGCGGGCGGGTCATGTAGTAGATGCCGAGCACCATGTCCTGCGTGGGGACGATGATCGGCTTGCCGTTCGCCGGGCTGAGGATGTTGTTGGTCGACATCATCAGCACCCGCGCTTCCATCTGAGCCTCGACGGAGAGCGGGACGTGAACCGCCATCTGGTCGCCGTCGAAGTCGGCGTTGAAGGCGGCGCACACCAGCGGGTGCAGCTGGATGGCCTTGCCCTCGATCAGCACCGGCTCGAAGGCCTGCATGCCGAGGCGGTGCAGCGTCGGGGCGCGGTTGAGGAGCACCGGGTGCTCGCGGATCACCTCCTCGAGGATGTCCCAGACCTCGGGGCGCTCCTTCTCCACCATCTTCTTCGCGCTCTTGATGGTGGTGACGTAACCCTTCTCCTCGAGCTTGTTGTAGATGAACGGCTTGAACAGCTCGAGGCGCCATGATCTTCGGCAGGCCGCACTGGTGCAGCTTGAGCTCCGGGCCGACGACGATCACCGAGCGGCCCGAGTAGTCCACGCGCTTGCCGAGCAGGTTCTGGCGGAACCGGCCCTGCTTGCCCTTCAGCATGTCGGAGAGCGACTTCAGCGGCCGCTTGTTGGGGCCGGTGATGGTCTTGCCGCGGCGGCCGTTGTCGAACAGCGCGTCCACCGCCTCCTGCAGCATCCGCTTCTCGTTGCGGATGATGATGTCCGGAGCGTTGAGCTCCTGGAGCCGCTTCAGCCGGTTGTTCCGGTTGATCACGCGGCGGTAGAGGTCGTTGAGGTCGCGAGGTCGCGAAGCGGCCGCCGTCGAGCGGGACCAGCGGGCGCAGGTCGGGCGGGATGACCGGGATGACGTCCAGCATCATCCACTCCGGGCGGTTGCCGCTCGATCGCGGAAGGCCTCCACCACCTTGAGCCGCTTGGCGAGCTTCTTCCGCTTGGCCTCCGAGTTGGTCTCCTGCATCTCCCGGCGGAGCTCCTCGGAGAGCTTGTGGACGTCGATGCTGCTTCAGCATCTCGCGCACCGCCTCGCCGCCCATCGCCGCCGGTGAAGCTGTCCGTCGCCGTACTCCTGGTAGGAGCCGGTGCAGCTTCTCCTCGCTGACCAGCTCGCCCTTCGCTCAGCGGGTGGCTCTTCGGGTCGATGACGATGTAGCTCTCGCAGTAGAGGACCTTCTCCAGATCCTGAGCGGTGATGTCGAGCAGGTTGCCGATGCGGCTGACGGCAGGCTACTTGAGGAACCAGATGTGCGCCACCGGGGTGGCGAGGGTGATGTGCCCCAGCCGCTCGCGGCGGACCTTCGACTGGATGACCTCCACGCCGCACTTCTCGCACACCACCCCGCGGTGCTTCATGCGCTTGTACTTGCCGCAGTTGCACTCGTAGTCCTTCACCGGGCCGGAAGATGCGGGCGCAGAACGAGGCCGTCCCGCTCCGGCTTGAAGGTGCGGTAGTTGATGGTCTCCGGCTTCTTCACCTCGCCGTGGGACCACTGGCGGATCTTGTCCGGCGAGGCCAGCGCCACGCGGATCGCCTGGAACGACAGCGGGTCCTTGGGCTTCTCGAAGAAGTTGAAGATGTCCTTCACGTTGCCTCCAAGTCTTTGCAGCTCGGCCAGGATCGCGCATCCGCGCAGGGCTGCCGGCCATCGCAAATCATTTCGCCAGTGCGGCGCCGCCGTCTGCAGCGGGCGCCGGCAGTTCCCTCAAGCATCGGTCCCGGTCTTCCGGGGCTCGCCGTCGAACCCGTCACCGAGCGAGCGCTGGCGCTCGCGGAGGAGCCGTCTCCGAGCAGCTCCACGTCCATCGCCAGCGACTGGAGCTCCTTGAGGAGCACGTTGAAGCGACTCCGGGCAGGCCGGACTCGAGCACGTTGTCGCCCTTGACGATGGCCTCGTACATCCGGGTGCGGCCCACCACGTCGTCGGACTTCGACGGTGAGGAACTCCTGGAGCGTGTAGGCCGCGCCGTAGGCCTCCATCGCCCAGACCTCCATCTCGCCGAGCCGCTGGCCGCCGAACTGCGCCTTGCCGCCCAGCGGCTGCTGGGTGACCAGCGAGTAGGGGCCGATGCTCCGGGCGTGGATCTTCTCGTCCACCAGGTGGTGGAGCTTGAGCATGTACATCACGCCCACGGTGACGTTCTGGTCGAACGGCTCGCCGGTGCGCCCGTCGAAGAGCACCATCTGGCCCGAGCGGGGCAGCGCCGCCTCGTCGAGGAGCGAGTGGATCTCGTTCTCCCGGGCCCCGTCGAACACCGGGGTGGCGACGTGGATGCCCTTCGCGCAGTCGCTGGCAGAGGGTGATGACCTCCTTGTCCGGCAGGCTGTCGAGGAACTCGCCGAAGGCCTTGTCGTCGTAGATCGTCTTCAGCTCCTTGCGCAGCTGCTCGCCGCTCCACTTCTCCTCGATGAACTTCTGGAGCCGCTCGCCGACGCCGCGCGCCGCCCATCCCAGATGGGTCTCGAGGATCTGGCCGATGTTCATCCGGCTCGGGACGCCGAGCGGGTTGAGCACGATGTCCACCGGACGGCCGTCCTCGAGGTAGGGCATGTCCTCCTCGGGCAGGACGCGGCTGACCACGCCCTTGTTCCCGTGGCGGCCGGCCATCTTGTCGCCCACCGCCAGCTTGCGCTTGATGGCCACGTACACCTTGACCATCTTGATGACGCCCGGCGGGAGCTCGTCGCCCTTCTTGATGCGGGCGATCTTCTCCCCGAACGCCAGCTTCACCGCCTCCTTCTGCTCCTCGAGGCTGCGGAGGATGTCGCGGAGCTTGCTGTCCAGCGGCTCGCCGACGCTGATCTCGTTCCAGTACCGGTAGGGCACGGTGGAGAGCAGCTCGTCGTCGAGGACGTCGCCCTTCTTGAGGAGGACCTTCGCCCTTGTCGTCGCACCAGGCTGGCCCTCGACCTCCTTGCCGCTCAGCATCTTCCGCGAGCCGGGCGAAGGCCGAGTCCTGAATGACCTTGATCTCGTCGTTCTGGTCCTTGAGGAGCTTCGGCCTCCTCCATCGACTCGATCTGCTTGGCCCGCTCGTCCTTCTCCACGCCCTTCCGGCTGAACACCTTGGCGCCGATGATGGTGCCGGTGACGCCCGGGGGACGCGCAGCGAGCTGTCGCGGACGTCGCCCGGCCTTCTCGCCGAAGATCGCCCGGAGCAGCTTCTCCTCCGGCGACAGCTGGGTCTCGCCCTTGGGGTGATCTTTCCCACCAGGACGTCGCCCGGCTTCACCTCGGCGCCGATGCGGATGATGCCCGACTCGTCGAGGTCCTTGAGGGCCTCCTCGCCGACGTTCGGGATGTCGCGGGTGATCTCTTCCTTGCCCAGCTTGGTGTCGCGGGCGATGCACTCGAACTCCTCGATGTGGATCGAGGTGAAGACGTCGTCCTTCGACGCAGCGCTCGCTGAGGAGGATCGAGTCCTCGAAGTTGTAGCCCTGCCAGGGCATGAAGGCGACGACCACGTTCTGCGCCCAGCGCCAGCTCGCCGGTCTCGGTGGCCGGCCCGTCGGCGATGACGTCGCCCTTCTTCACCCGGTCGCCCTTCTTCACGATGGGCTTCTGGTTGAGGCAGGTGTTCTGGTTGCGAGCGCTGGTACTTGAGCAGGTTGTAGATGTCGACCTCGGACGCCACGTCGGAGACGTTGCCGGCACGTCGGCCTTCACCACGATGCGGCTGGCGTCCACCGCCTCCACCATGCCGTCGCGCTTGGCCACGCAGGTGACGCCGGAGTCGCGGGCCACGATCGCCTCGATGCCCGGTGCCCACCAGCGGCGACTGGGTGCGGAGCAGCGGCACCGCCTGGCGCTGCATGTTGCGTGCCCATCAGCGCGCGGTTGGCGTCGTCGTTCTCGAGGAACGGAATGAGGGAGGCGGCCACCGAGACCAGCTGGTTCGGCGAGACGTCCATCAGGTCCACGTCCTCGGGCTTGGCCTGGACGAACTCGCCGCCGCGGCGGCTCGACACCAGCTCGGCTGATGAACTTGCCCTTCTTGTCGAACTCGGCGTTGGCCTGGGCGATGGTGTGCTTCTCCTCCTCCAGCGCCGAGTAGAAGGCCGTCTCGCCGGTCACCCCGCCCTCCTCCACCTTGCGGTACGGGGTCTCGACGAAGCCGAACTCGTTCACCCGGGCGAAGGTGGAGAGCGAGCGCGATGAGGCCGATGTTCGGACCTTCCGGCGTCTCGATGGGGCAGATCCGGCCGTAGTGCGTGGGTGCACGTCGCGCACCTCGAAGCCCGCGCGCTCGCGGGTGAGGCCGCCGGGCCCAAGCGCCGAGAGGCGCCGCTTGTGCGTGACCTCCGAGAGCGGGTTGGTCTGGTCCATGAACTGCGAGAGCTGGCTGACCCGAAGAACTCCTTGATCACCGCCGTCACCGGCTTGGCGTTGATCAGGTCGTGGGGCATCAGCGTCTCGATCTCCTGGAGGCTCATGCGCTCCTTGATCGCCCGCTCCATGCGCACCAGGCCGATGCGGTACTGGTTCTCGAGCAGCTCGCCCACCGCGCGCACGCGGCGGTTGCCGAGGTGGTCGATGTCGTCGATGGTCGCCCTTGCCCGTTCTTGAGGTCGATCAGGTAGCGGATGACCTCCAGGATGTCGCGCTTGGTCAGGATCTGTCCGTCCAGCGGCTCCTCCAGGCCGAACTTGAAGTTCAGCTTGAGGCGGCCGACCTTGGAGAGGTCGTAGCGCTCGGGGTTGAAGAAGAGGTTGGTGAAGAGGTTGATCGCCGTCTCCGGCGTCGGGGATCACCCGGGCGCAGCCGCCGGTAGATCTCCATGATCGCCTGCTCCGGCGAGTCGATCTTGTCCAGCATCAACGTCTCCCGCAGGTACGGGCCGACGTTGAGGTTGTCGATGAAGAGGACCTTGAACTCCTTCATGCCGCGCTTGAGGAGCTCGTCCACCTTCTCCTGGCTGACCTCCTCGTTGCACTCGAGGATCACCTCGCCGGTGGCCTCGTCCACCACGTCGTAGGCCGAGACCTTGGTGAACAGCTCGTCGGCGTCGATGGGCAGCGTGCTGCATCTTCGCCGCCTCGAGCTTCTTGATCGCCCCGCGGGTGAACTTGCGGTTCTTCTTGACGATCACCTCGCCGGACTTGGTCTTGATGTCGCGGGTGGCGCGCTGGCCGGGGAGCAGCTCCAGCTCCACCGACTTCTCGAACTCGCTCGCCGAGTGCAGGTAGATGGTCTCGGTGGCGTAGTAGTAGTTGAGGATCTCCTCGGTGGTGCCCTTGAACTCGATCGGGTTCTTCTTCGCCGTGTCCGGCACGGCGCCCAGGGCGCGGATCAGCACCGTGGCCGGGCAGCTTCCGCCGCCGGTCGATGCGGACGTAGAGCAGGTCCTTGTGGTCGAACTCGGAAGTCGATCCACGAGCCGCGGTACGGGATGATCCGGGCGTTGTAGAGCAGCTTGCCCGAGCGTGTGGCTCTTGCCCTTGTCGTGGTCGAAGAAGGCGCCCGGGGCTGCGGTGCAGCTGGCTCGACCACCACGCGCTCGGTGCCGTTGATGATGAAGGTCCCGTTCTCGGTCATCAGCGGGATCTCGCCGAAGTAGACCTCCTGCTCCTTGACGTCGCGGATGCGACTGGGCGCCGGTCTCCTCGTCCTTGTCCCAGACCACCAGGCGCACCACCACCTTGATCGGCGCGGAGTAGGTCATGCCCCGCTGGTGGCACTCGTCGACGTCGTACTTCGGCCGCTCGAGGTTGTAGCTGCACGAACTCCAGCGAGACTGGTCTCGTTGAAGTCGCGGATCGGGAAGACCGACTTGAAGACGCCCTGGAGCCCGACGTCCTCGCGCTTGTCCGGCGCGACGTCCGCCTGCAGGAACTTCTCGTAGGACTGCTTCTGGATGTTGATGAGGTTGGGGATGTCGATGATCTTCTGGATCTTCGCGAAGCTCTTCCGGACTCGGAAGTTGTTCTGGACTGTAGGCGGGCATTCGGTCTCCCTGACGACTCTCTCGGCGACTGCCTCAACCCGCTGGCTGAGGCGAGGAGGGCGTAGGGAACGTGCTCAAAGATGGTGCCGGCGCTCCTCAGGGAGGACCGCCGGCACGCCTGCTCATGGATGCGCCTCCAGGGGCGAGCGGCCGGGGGATCGTGGCCCCGGACCGACGCTCAGGACTGCGCGCTACTTGACCTCGACGGTGGCGCCAGCCGCGGTGAGCTGGTCCTTGATCTTCTTGGCGTCGTCCTTGTTGACGCCTTCCTTCACCGTCTTCGGAGCGCCTTCGACCAGGTCCTTGGCCTCCTTCAGGCCCAGGCCGGTGATGGCGCGGATCTCCTTGATGACGTTGATCTTGTTGGCGCCGGCGTTGGCGAGGACGACCGTGAACTCGGTCTTCTCCTCGGCCGGGAGCCGCAGCGGCAGCCGCCGGCCGGCGCCCGGCGGCGACGGCAACCGCAGCGGCGGAAACGCCCCACTTCTCCTCGAGCTTCTTCACCAGCTCCGCTGCCTCCATCACGGTGAGAGGCGACAGCGAGTCGACGATCTGATTCAGGTCTGCCATGGCGGAACTAGTCCTCATAACGGGACTTGACTCCGCGCGGCAGAGCCGTCCCGGGTGAATGGTGTTTAAATCTTATTGCTTCAATTAAGTTCTGTTGCTTCCAGGCGTCTGCGCGCGGCCTTGATCAAACGCGCGAGGCGGCGGGCCGGGCTCGGCGATGGTCCGGACGAGCTTCGCCGCTGGCTGGTTGAGCATCCCAGGAGCCTCGCCCGGAGCTCGGGCAGGCCCGGGCAGCCTAGCCAGCGCAGCCACGCCTGCCGCGTCGGTCCTCTTGCCTCTCGACGACCGCGCTGCGGATCTTGACCGTCTCGAGGTCCTTGATGAACTCGAGAGGATCTTCGCCGGGGCGACCACGTCGTCGTACCCGATGGCGATGGCCACCGGTCCGGTGAAGTCATCACTCACCACCTCGACGGGGTGCCCTTGGCAGCCCGCTTGGCGAGGGTGTTTTTCAGGACCTTGTAGTCCACCCCACCGTCGCGGAACTTCTTCCGCAGCCGGGTGACCGTCTCCACGTTGAGCCTCGAGAACTCGGCCACGATGGCGGTACGCGCCCGGGCGAATTTCTCGTTCAGCTCGCGGATCAGGACTTCCTTCTGCGCTCTTCTCCACGTTCCTTCTCACCTCCTCACCTGCTGGCGCCCTCGACTGCCGGGGTCGGCGTTGCTGCCGCTGCCAGAGTGGCAGAGAGCCAGAGAGCGGGCAGGTGCTCTCCGATGGAGGCGAGGCCCAGCGCTCCCTATGTCTCGGCAGGGCTGGCGGGTCCGGCTCACCGGCTGCCGTTTGAACGGGCTGCCTCACCCGTCCCTGCTGTCTTGGACCAGGGTTCCCCGGGGTGGCTCACCCCGACGGAACCGGCGCATCAAGCAACCAGGTTGGGTCGTTGTCAGAGCCGCCGAATCCCGGAGGCTTCCTCTCGGCGCCGCCCGGGTTCAGGCTGCCACGTTGTGGCCTGATGTGCCCCCACCCGAGGTGCCTCGCCATGGCCGAGGCACCGAACGACGGCTTCCACCACTTCCCCGAGGCCTCGCGAGCTCGAGGCCCGCGCGGCACCAGATCTTCTTCGCCTTCAAGGACGAGGAGATTGCCCGCCTGGCCGCAGGGTCGGCGAGCGCCGCGTGTTTCAGGATGGCGGCTGATCTTCGAGGAGGGCAAGGTCGCCCGCAGGGATGCTGGTCATCCTCTCCGGCGAGATCGCCGTCTTCCGGCGCACACGTGCTGGGGCAACTTCATCCGACCTGGGCACCGCTGGCCCGGGCCACTTCCTGGCCGAGCTCGGCCAGCTACCTCGGTCCCGCGCCCCGATGCACCGGCAAGCGCCTGCCGGCACGGTCGAGGCGCCTGCTCGTGCCCGCCGACGCCCTGCGGAACGTCGCTGGCGGACGACGTCGAGCTCGGGGGCCGGCTCCTCAAGGCCGTCATCTCTCCGCCGCAAGGCGCACAGCCCGCGCGGCTTCACGGGGCCCATCCGGTCGCCCCGGCGAGTCACCCCGGCTCCACCGCCTTCAAGAATTCCTCCGCCGGAGCGGACACCCGCACGCCGGGTGTCGCTGGACCCGGCCCGGCGCGGACGCCGACGCGGCGACACGCTGCTCACAGCGCCCGGCTACGAGGTCGGAAGGCCGAGGACACTCCCGCTGGCGGTCCGCCCCGACGGCCTCGGCGCTCCAGGAATCCGGCGGGACATCGCCCGGGGCGGCGTACCTGGACGTCGCTCCCCAACGCCATCCGCGACACGCCGTAGCTACGACCTGGCGGTGGTGGGCGCCCGGGCCGGCCGGCCCCGGTCCACCGCGGTGTACGCGCCGCCTCCGAGGGCTCTCGGTCCTGGTGGTCGACGCCCGCGGCTTCGGCGGACAGGCCGGGGCCAGCGCGCGTGATCGAGACTACTGGGCGGCTTTCCCACCGGCCTCAGCGGGCAGAGGAGCTGACCGGCCGCGGCTTCACCCAGGCCACCAAGTTCGGGACCGAGTTCGCCATGCCGGTCCGGGTCACCCGGCTGTCCTGCTGCCAGCGCCGACGTGCGCGGCCTCGCCGCTCGCCATCGAGCCTCGACGATCGACGCCGGAGGGTCTCCGCCCGCACCGTGGTGGTCGCCTCCGGCGCCCGGTATCAGCGCCGCCGAGGTGCCTCGGCCCGGAGGGACCTCGACGGCCGCGGCGTCTCAAACCGGGCAGCCTCGCCCATCGAGGCCGCCAGCCAAGCCGGGGCAGGACGTGGTGCTGGTAGGCGGCGAAAACGCTCCGCCGGGCAGGCCGCGGTGCTTCTCGCCAACCACGCCGCCCGGGTGCTGAAAAGTGCTCATCCGGGGCCCTGGCCTGGCCGGACTCCGATGTCCCGCTACCTCATCGACCGGATCGCCGCGACGCCCCCAACATCCACTCTCCCCCACACCGAGCTGTCAGGCTGGCGCTAAGAACGGGCGTGGACGGACCGAGGCTGCATCGCCCGGTGGCGGCAGCCGCGGACACCGGCGACGAGTCAGTGGGCAGAGTGGGCCACGTCTTGTCTTCGTCGGGGCAGAGCCGGCCACCGAGTGGCTGCGGGACTGCCCGGTGGCGCCTGGACGCCAAGGGCTTCTCGTCAAGACGGGGACGGATCTGACGCTGGAGGAGCTGGTCCGGACCGGTCGCCACCGTGCCGGCCTCCTCGGAGAGACCAACGTCCCGGGGTGTTCGCCGTGGGGACGTGCGGTGCGGATCGGTCAAGCGCGTCGGCGGCGCCATCGGCGAGGTGCGGCGGTGCGCCCGCTCCACCGCCTACCTCGCCGAGTTCGCCAGGCGGACCGCGGCCTCCGCCGAGGTCGAGGCCCGACATCCACCGGCTCCGCCAGCACGCTCGAACGCCGCGCGCTGGAAGCGAGGAAGCGCATCGGTCCGGCGAACGGGGCAACGCTCGCCGCCGTCGGCGTTGCGACGATCATCGCCGGGGTTAGAGGTCGACCCGTGACCAGCCACCGACGACATCGTCCCCCGAGCCTCCGAAGCCTGCCGCCCGGGTCGGAGTTCAGGTTCCTCGAACCCCGGCTGCACGAGATCTTCGCCCCGCTGAACGAGGGACGACATCCCCGGGTCGCCCGCTTCGCCGAGCGGCGCTCCTTCCCCGAGGGGCGATGCTCTTCCAGGTGGGAAGCCCGGCCCGGGGATGTTCGTCATCCCTCTCCGGGCGGGTGGCGTTCTTCCGGCGGGACGCCTTCGGCCGGAGCATCCCCATCTGGGAGCAGGGACCCGGCCACTTCTAGCCGAGGTGGGGCAGATCTCGGGGCCGACTCCTTCGTCGACGTTCGCGCCACTGGGTCCGGTGGAGAGCGGCTGCTGGTTCCGCCGGAGGCTGCGGGCGCTGGATGGTCGCTGAGATCGAGCTCGGTGAGCGCATCCTCCGCCCCTGACCCTCCGGCGCCTGGGGCTGGTGGCCGCTGGGCTGCGGTGGGCCCGGCGCTGGTCGGCCCGCCGACCATCCCGGATGCGCAGCGCGGGAGTTCCTCGCTCCGCAGCGAGCCACCCACGAGGTGCTCGACCCGGAGGGCGACCCCGACGCGCGCGGGCCTGCTCACCCGACACCGAGGCGCGGCCCGACGATCTGCCGCTGGTCATCTGTCCCGACGGTTCGGTCCTCAAGAACCCAGGGGGATCTCGCCCTCGCCCGCTATCTCAACGTCACTGCCCAATCCTCGATCCGCGACCACGGCATGCGACGCGGCGATCGCCGGCGCCGGGGCCGGTCAGCCGATCTGTCCACCGCCGGTTCATGCGGCGCTTCGGAGAGCTCTCGGTCCTGGTCGTCGACTCCCGGGGCTTCGGTGACCAGGCCGGCGCCAGCGCCGCCGGGATACCGGACAACGCCTTCTGGCTTCTTCCGTCTGGAGTCAGCGGTCAGGACCTCAGCGGCCGTGCCTTCTCACCCAGGCCCAGAAGTTCGGCGCCGAGTTCGCGATGCCGGCGCTTTGGCGATCGCGCTCTGTCCTGCGCCCAGGGCGCCTCCACCCGACCCGCGCTGTCCGTCCAGCCTTTCGACGACGGACCGGACCGTCTCCGCCCGCACCGGTGGTCATCGCCTCGGGCGCCCGCTACCGCCGCCGCCCGGAGATTCCACCCTCGCCCGGGCTTCGAGGGACGCGGGGTGTCGTACCGGGCCTCGCCGATCGAGGCGCGCGGATGTGCCGGGGCAAGGATCGCGGGTCCCGGTGGGGGAGGCGGAATTCCGCCGGGCAGGCCGCGGTGTACCTCTCTCGGACTGCGCCGCGCGGGTCCTGATGCTCGTCCCGGCGGCCCGAGCCTCTGCCCAGACCATGTCGCGCTACCTGGCGGACCGGATCGCCGCGACCTCCAACATCCAAAGGCGTGCTGGCACGACACCGAGCTGACCCGCCTCGACGCGCCGACGCCCGCAGGGAGGTCTCGCCGCGGCTCGGTGGAAGAACCACCGCACCGGCAGAGGAGGACGGGGGCTCCGGCCCGGCACGTCTTCCTCTTTCGTGGGGGCGGAACCGACGACGGAATGGCTTGACCCGCTGCGACGTCGCGCCGCTCGACTCCAGCGGCTTCGACCAGAGACTGAGGGCCGACCTGGGTCTGGAGGAGCTGGTGCGCGCCGGAAGGCGGAACGTGCGCCCCCGATCGCTGGAGACGAGCCGCTTCCCGGCGTCTTCGCGGTGGGGGACGTCCGCCACGGATCGGTGAAGCGGGTGGAGCGCGGCTTGATCGGCGAAGGCGCCGCAGTGGTCGCGCAGCTCCACGCCTACCTGGCCGAGTCTCGCGGGCAGGAAGCCGGCGCGCACTCCGGAACGACAGCCGAGGCAGCCGATCGGTGAGAGCGGGCGCAGGCCAGCAGCGCCCGGCTACTCGGGGCGGTCCACGCCTTCTCACCCCCGCCTCCTGTTATGAGTCCCGCGGGGAGGACCGCCCTCGTGTCGGACGTCGTGAGAACGATCCCATCAACCGGCTGCTCAAGTCCGTCGGCATGGAGCCGCGCCGCGAGGAGATGCTCGCGAGACGCTGAGCGAAGCCGACCTCCGCCGGGTGAGCCGCTTCGGTGAGAACCGGTCCTACCGCGACGGAGAGCGGATGTTCGAGGCGGGCAGGCCGTTCCCGGGGATGGTGGTCGTCCTCTCCGGGCAGGTGTCGATCAGCCTCTCACGACCGCCCTCGGCGCCAGCGTCTCCCTGGGAGAGCAGTGGCGCCAGGAACTTCGCATGGGCGACGTGGGGGAACCTCTCCGCCGGGCGCGCTCCATCCTCGACGGGAAGGCAGTAGTGACCGGTGGAGGTAAGCTGGTGCTGCCCCGGATGGGCCCGGCCCTGCTCCTGGCCGAGGTCGAAAGGCCGGGTGGCGCTGAATCCCGTGCGCGCCGCCCATGCTCCGGCGGGATTCGGGGCCCGGGCTCTCGGCATCGGCGGTGCCGGTGCTGGCCGTCGCCCGCCTCTCAACCCCGGGCGAGGCAACTGCAAGAGTTCCTGCTTCGCAGCGGGTACTCCCCACCGGCTGCTCGACCCGGAAGACGAGCCCCGACGCCGTAGCGCCGCCGGTGTGGCCGTCATGGCGGCGTCCTGCAGGACTCTCCGCTGGCGATCTGCCCGGATGGATCGATTCGCAGAACCCGGGCGAGATCGCCCTCAGCCGCTACCTGCGACGTTGCCCTCGCCCAACTCGGTGCAGGAGAGCGCGGCCATGACGTGGCCGTCGTGGGGGCCGGCCCGGCCGTCCCTCCACCGCGGTGTGAATGCGGCATCCGAGGGCCTCTCGGTCCTGGGTGATCGACGCTCGGGGTTTTCGGGGGACAGGCCGAAGCGCCAGCGCCCGCCATCGAGGACGATTTCGGATTTGCGGCCGGAGATGCACAGGCCAGGACCTCGCCGGGCAAGGCTTCACCCAGGCACCGAGGCCCGGGGACCGAGTTTGCGATTCCGGCGACCGCCACCCGGCTGTCCTGCGGGCAGCCGGAGGGCCCCAGACCGCCTCTCTCCATTCAGCTCGACGCCATGATGGCGGACGGTCACCACCCGACCGTGGTGATCGCCTCGAGCGCCCGCTACCGACGCCCCGCCGACGCACCCCGGTTCAAGTGCGTTCGAGGGCGGTGGGTGTCCACCACTGGGGCCTCGCCCATCGAGGCCAGCACCTGCCGCGGACAGGATGTGGTGCTGCTGGGAGGGGAACTCCGCCGCAGGGGCGGTGCTCCGGGCACGCAGCCAGGGTCCTGCTGCTTATCCGTGGCCCGAGCCTCTCCCAGACCATGTCCCGCTACCTGGTGGACCGCATTGCCTCCACCTCGAACATCCTCCTCCGCGCCCTCTGGGGCTCACTCTGATCAGACGAGCGAGGAGCTGGCACGGCAGGTGCGCTGGAAGCATCGGCACCAGGGCCGAGGAGGGAGGCGAAGGTCCGGCACATCTTCGTGTTCGTGGGGAGCCGATCCCGCCACCGAGTGGTTGAAGGGCTGCGAAAGGTCGCCCTCGACGCGAAGGGTTTCGTGAACCGGCGCCGACCTCAGCCTTCAAGATTTGGTGGGGGCAGGCCGGCGGGACGTCCCCGATCATTCCGAGACCAGCGTACCCGGGGTGCTTTGCGGTGAGGCGACGTGCGGTCGGGGTCGGTGGCTGCGTGGGAGGCGCCATCGGCGAAGGCCGCGGTATTTTTCACGCAGCTCCATGCCTACCTCGCCCGCTTGGCGGGCAAGCTCGGGGTGGGATCCCGATCGCTCAGCGGTAGCGAGCGCCGATCTCTGGACCTCGAGCTTCAGGGCCCGGATCCGCCGCAGGACGAGCATCAGTCTCCCGAACCAGCGGCGGGGACCTTCCCGTCTGGCTGCCGGACGACGGCCCGGACTTGCCAACTACTTGTGCCGGGCGCCGATCTCCTGCGACGTCGAGCTTGATGCCCGGGCTCATGGTGGCCGAAATGGCGATGCCCTTGAGGTAGACACCCTTGGCGGTGGACGGCTTGAGCTTCATCACCAGGTCCAGCAGGGCTGTTGAAGTTCTCCTCGAGCTTCTCGGCCGCGAACGAGCTGCCTTGCCCACCGGCGCGTGGACGATGCCCGCCTTCTCGGCGCGGAACTCGATCTTGCCGCCCTTGGCCTCGCGGACGGCGCTTGCCACGTCCACGGTGACCGTGCCCACCTTGGGGTTGGGCATCAGGCCGCGGGGGCCGAGCACCTTGCCCAGGCGACCGACCGACCCCATCATGTCCGGGGTGGCGATCGACGGTGTCGAGAGTCCATGAAGCCTCTCTCTCGATGCGCTTCTTGGCCAGGTCAGCCTCGCCCACGACACGTCGCGCGCCGGCGTCCTGCGCCTCGCGCCGCCTTCTCGCCCTTGGCGAACACGGCCACGCGCACCGTCTTGCCGGTGCCGTGGGGCAGCACTCACCGCGCCGCGCACCATCTGATCCGGCGTGCTTGGGGTCCACGCCCGAGGTTGATCGCCACGTCCACCGTCTGGTCGAACTTGGTCTGCGTCGGCTGGCACACGGTCTCTTGCAGCAGCTCGAAGCCCTCGGTCGACGGTGTAGCGCTTGTTGCGGTCGACCTTCTCGGCGGCGCCCGGAACTTCTTCCTGCAGGCTGGTCGTCATGTGCAGAAGCTCTTTCGGAAGCGGGTGATGCGGCGAGTCAGACGATCGTCGATGCCCATCGAGCGGCGCGGTGCCGGCGATGGTGCGCATGCGCGGCCTCCAGCGAGGCCGGCGGTCATGTCGTGCATCTTCATCTTGGCGATGTCCTCGCAGCTGCTTCGCGGGTGATCTGCCCGACCTTCTCCTTGCCCGGCTTCTGGCCCGAGCCTTCTTCTTCTCGGTGTGCAGGCCCGGCCGCCTTCTTGCAGCAGCGACGGCCGCCGGCGGCGTCTTGAGTGATGAAGGTGAACGACGCGGTCCGGATACACGGTGATGATCACCGGGATGATCAGGGCCTCCTTCGCCTGCGCCTGCGTCTGCGGCGTTGAACTGCTTGCAGAACTCCATGATGTTGACGCCCTGCTGACCGAGCGCTGGACCGACCGGCGGGGCGGGGTTCGCCTTGCCAGCCGGGATCTGCAGCTTCACCTGTCCTGTGACCTTCTTCATCGCTTCAGCCTGCCTCGTGGTGCAGTAGCTGGCGGCCGCTTCACGGCCGGCACGTCGCCACGGAACTTGCCGGGATGCTGCCCAATATCACTTCGACTCGCGCCGGTCTTCTCCACCTGCATGAAGTCCAGCTCGACCGGGAGTGGCGCGACCGAAGATCGAGACCAGCACCTTCACCCGGCCCTTGTCCGGGTTCACCTCTTCCACCGTCCCGTTGAAGTTGCAGAACGGGCCCGTCGATCACCCGGACGGTGTCCCCGTCCTCGAACTGCACCCGCGGCTTCGGCTTGAGCGTCCCCTCGGAGATCTGGGTGGTGAGCCCGCTCCATCTCCTTGTCGGGGATGGGCGGTGGCTGCTCGTTGGCGGCCAGCCAATACGTAAGC
>ERZ1370068.2133-contig-1297_pt1:25000-58778 | contig 58778 bp, 74 predicted proteins | sample MGYA00561227_ERZ1370068 | MGnify/ENA primary metagenome ERZ1370068 (study PRJEB38410, sample SAMEA6850437) | metagenome | study: Metagenomic assessment of the ecological functions of the soil: analysis of the soil microbiota associated with the... | reverse complement strand
CGGTGGCCGCTTCCAGGACCGTCGCCCGGGTCTCGGCGGCTCACAGCTGACGGCGCCGCGGTGACCGGTGGCGCGCGGCGGTTCTGCGCCTGGGAAATGCTCATCGGGCGGCTGCCTCCGGGGCCGCATGGTCAGGCTGCCACACCGCAGCCTGCCATGCTGCGCGCGCGAACCCGTGCAGCAGGATGAACCGGGAGACGGCTGGGCACCGCGTGCACCACAACGTCGTAGCCAGCGGGTCGATGCCGTCGAGGAGCCAGTGGCCCTCGAAGCCGGTTCGGGCCAGGGACTTGGGCTGATGTTGTACTTCTGCTCGAGGGCCCGCCACTCACCGTGGGTGATCGTCGCCGACACGACCGGCATGGCCTCTCCGTGACCTCGCTAATGATCGAGGTGCGGGAACAGCACCGCCGCCAGGTCGTCGAGCGCCGCGACCAGACCGACACGAGCGTCGTCGTCGCCGACGCGGCGTACGCTCGCCCGCCGACCGCAGCACCGCAGCGGCCGGCTCGATGCGCCGGTGGTCGGCCTCCAACGAGTCCAGCAGCGGACCGGCAGCCGGGTTCTTCGCGCACCGCCGGCCACAGACCCTCGTCCTCACCGGTGTGGTGCGCGTCCAAGAAGTCCATCAGCCACACCATGGTCCCCGAGCGCCCGCCGCTGCCCACCAATCGGCGCGGCGACGTCGCCGCCTCACGCGCGCGGAGCATGTCGCGCTGCAGGGCTCCATGCACGATCCTATCCGCGTGTCCGCGGGAACCGATGCCTTCGACATCTCGCCCTCCCCTCATCTACCCTCCCGAAGCAGAGTAGAACCGGAAAATGTATTCACTACAAGAGTGTTCTAACCAATCTGTCCCGGGTCGCCGAGAACCTGAGCGTGTGGGTGGGCCCCTGCCACTGATGGCGAGTGTCCAGGGGGCCCGTCGTCCAGGGTCGACGAATGGGGGTGGGCGCACATCCGCCGACGACTTACGGGCTTGCTTATCTGGCGTCAAGGAGACAACCCCGACGCCCTCCGCGCGACGCCACCAGCGCTGAGCGCCGGCGTGGTAGTATCCGCCTGACGGCGTGTTTCCCGCTCGGGCCGCTGAGGAGACGTGGACCACATGGCCGAGATCGTCCCCCGATGGGAAGTGGCGCACGTCGCCGCTTCCGCGTCCTGCGCCGAGGCCATGTCTGGGCCGAGATGGCGCCGGATTCGGTCGAGGAGAGCGGACGAGCCTACCTGGTCGCCCCCGGAGGTGACAACGTCAAGGTCCGGGACGAAATGATGACGTTGCTGTCCTGCGTGAGACCGATCTCGCCGGTCTCCAGCGTTTTGAGCCGGATCCTCAAGGTGCTGTTCCCGCTCGACGCAGATGCCGCGCGGACAGTCTTCCAGGCCCTCCGGACAGCCGCTCCTGGCCGTGCCGTCCACCGGGCTGGGCTTGGACGAGCCTGATGGGCATCGGCAAACGCGAAGTACCATATCCACGCGTGGTCCGGGTCCACAAGTTGGCAACTGTTATACCGTCGCCGGCTGCCAGGCCGAGCGGACCGTCATCGAGGCTGACGGGCGTCGAGCGATAACGATCGCCGTCGAGTCGACGGACCCAGCGGACGTGATGGCCGCCATCGATGTGCCTGGTCTGCGCGACTACTCCAACCTGGACGTCCCGACGGTCTGCGGTTGCTCGTAGAACCTGTTCGAGCGCTACGCAGTCATCGACGCCACGAACTCCATCTGCCTCCACGTCGCGGAACTGGACGCGACGGATCGCGGTCCCTGGCGACGGTCGTCGATCGGGCGATCGCGACCCGGCCCGGCGAGGGCCTGAGGCGACTCGGCGAGATCGGCGCGGAGCCGCTCGAGCGGACGCGCAGGCGATCAGCGATGGCGGGCGAGGCTCGTGCCTCGACGCGGCAATCGCCGTTGGCTGGTACGGTGGGATCCCGGATGGCTCGCAACCGGGCCGAGGTCGTCGACACGGTTCGGGCTCGCGCAGGGTTGACGCTCGAGATCATCTCTGGTGCCGAGGGTCGGCTCGCGCGTCGCGGTCGCGGAGGGTGTCGGCTCGGCGATACGATCGTCGCGTCTGACACGGGCGGTGGTAAACAGTTCACGTTCGGCCGCGGACAGACGTCGAGGAACGGTTCAGCCTCAACGTCGGCGGGCCCGGTTCACTGAGCGGTTCGACTTGCGGACGCGCAGTGTCGGCTGAGGTGGTTGACGACACCTTGGCGGCCATCGCGGCAGAGTTGGCACCCTCTGACGGCGACCACGGCTGACAGCGTCGGGCGATGGGTGGCGCGGTGACGAACCCCGCCGCGGTGAAGCATGCCCTGGCGACGTACGACCCGGACGTCATCCAGGGACGCGCCTCGATCGGAGCGAGATCGATCGACAGATCGAGCGCTACCGAATCACTGACGCGGCCGGACGGCGCGCGATCACCGGGTTGCAGCCGGCGCGTGCCGAGGTCATCCCGCTGGCGCGTGCATCGTGCGTTCAATCATCACGCCTCGACTGCGAGGAGGTCACGGTCAAGGATCATGGCTGCGCCACGGCTTGCTCATCGAACGGTTCGGATCGGGGCAGGGCCCGAGCGCTGACCGACGCTCGTGACCAGCAGAGGACCCGCGACCGCGTCCGGGTCGAAGAACGGCTTCGAGCGGCGACCCGGGCCTAGGCACCCGGGCAGCCCGCCACGTCGATCTCGGAACGAGCCTGCGCCCAGGTCGGCGGCGGCGAAGCCCTCTCGTCGCGGGCAGATCCGCGCGATCCCGCACGCGGCGCCGAGGGAGTGGCCGAAACCCGCCGCTGCGGACGTGGCCGACCGGCTTGCCGTCCCAGCAGACCGGCTCGTCGCCGAACAGGTCGTAGTCGGGGGAGGTGAGCAGCACGTTGACCAACCGACTGGTCCGAGCGGACCTGACTCGCGCTGCTTCGAGCAGTGCGTCGCGCCCGACGAAGCCGCCGGGCTTGTCCCACGCGACCGCGAAGCCGAGTCCCGCCTCCAGCGGGGTGTCGGTGGAGTCGATGTCGTGCCCATGTCGCGGAAGGCCTTCTCCAGTCGCATCGTCTCCAGTGCGCCCGACGCCGGTCGGGCGGAAGCCCAGGTCCGGTCGCTCTGCCCCGCGCAGCTGGTCGTAGAGCGTGGCGCCGAACTCGGTGGGCACCAGCAGGTCCCAGCCCAGGCTCACCGACGTACGTCACCCGCAACGCCCAGAGCGGGGTGTAGCCGTGCTCGACCTTCTGCGCGGTGAGGTAGGGGAAGGCGGCGTCGGACCAGTCGTTCGGGCTAAGCCGCAGCGGACTCGCGCGACTTCGGGCCCTGCACCGACAGCAGCGAGTACGCCGCCGGTCACGTCGGTGACGGTGACGAACTCCCGTCGCGGGTCTGGCGGCGTGATCCATGCCGGCACTCGGCGGTGGATGTTGTCGCCGCTGATCACGACGTACGTGTCCTCGGCCAGCCGGGTGACCGTGACGTCGGCGATGATCCCGCCGCGGCCGTCGAGCCACTGGGTGTAGACGACCCGGCCGACGGCGGTGTCGACGTTCGTTGGCGCACGACCCGGTTGAGCACGCGTCATGGCGTCGGGGCCCTGCACGAGGTGGTGCGGACATCAGCGACAGGTCGAAGATCGCGAGCTTCTCGCGGGCCCGCAGAGCGCCTCGCGCGTGCGCCGAACGCCTCGCCCCGCGCGAAGCCCCACTCGACGGTCGTGCGGTGACGCCCGGCCCGGCGAAGTAGTCGGGTACTCCCAACCGCTCGTGGCCACGAGGTGGGCGCCGTCGGCGACATGCTGGGCGTGGTACGGGCGACCGGCGCACGCGGTGACCCAGCCGCGGCCGGGCGTTCGGCCAGGCCAGGTCGTTGAGCAGGAACCCCAGCCGCTCCACGGTCCGCTCCCCGGCGGAACAGCCGGGTCGCCTGAACTCGTGCGCCCGGTCGACGCCGACCGCGGTGACGCCGAGCGGCGGGTGCTCCTCGGATCAGCCACTGCGCCATCATGTGGCCCAGGCCGCCGCCCGAGAGGGATGCCGACCGAGTTCAGGCCGCAGGCGAGGAAGAGGCTGTCCACCTCGGGCGACTCTCCTCGAGCATCGGCGACAGGTCGTCGGTGAAGCCTCTCCCGCCCGCAGAAGAGATGCGCGCGGATCCCGGCGTCCTCGAGCGCCGGGAAGCGCCGCATCGCGACCTCGGAGGAACGGCGCCAGCCGGCCCCAGTCAGGCGCGGAGCACGGCGAACGCGCTCGTCCTCGGCGGCGTGCCGCGTCCAGGGCCCAGGCTCGCGACCGGCCTCGAACATCCCGACCAGCAGGCCGCCGCCCTCCTCGCGGTAGTAGCCGTAGGCCCGCGCGATCCTCGATCACCGGCCACGACTCCGGCGTCACCCCGGCGATGGGCTCGGTGAGCAGGTAGTGTGCTCCGCGGGCCTGCAGCGGAACGGTGACGCCCGCCTTGGCTCGCCAGTTCGCGACCCCACAGCCCGCGCGGCCGAGCACGACCTTCGCACTCGATGTCGCCGCGCGCGGTGCGGACGCCGACCACCCGGCACGTGGCCGAGGACGAAGTCGGTGACCTCGGTGTCCTCGAATGATCCGCACGCCCCGCTGCCGGGCACCCTTGGCCAGCGACATCGTCACGTCGACCGGGCTGGCCCGCCCCTCGTCGGGCGTCCAGTACGTGGATGACGTCATCGGTGCGATCAGCGGCACCAGGTCGGCCACCTCGCGCGCGACAGCACTTCCTGGTCATCCCCACTGAGCGCATGTACGCCGTCTCGCGGCGAAAGTCCTCTCGTCGGCCGCGTGGCGTCGTGGCAAGCCTGAGATAGCCGCACTGGCGGAATCCGGTGGAGAGCCCCGTCCTCCTCCAGCCGGGCGTACAGCTCGGCGGAGTACCGCGCCATCCACAGCGCATCCTCGGTCGTAGTCGCGTCCGAGACCACCTCTCCCGCTGCGTGCCAGGTGGTGCCCGACGTCAGCCGCTTGCGCTCCAGCAGCACCACCTCGGCCGCACCCGAGTGAGCGCGAGGTGATAGGCGATCGACGTGCCGATCACGCCGCCACCTGGACGACGACGTACTCGCGCGCGGCTGGGCAGGCCGCCGGAGGGAGCGGGCGAAGTCGGCCCTCGGCCCGGCGCTGCGGCAGCGGGTTGATGGCAGCAGACGTCGAGCGACATGGACGCAGCTCGCCATTGGTTGAACCGTTGTTCAATCGGGTCAGTGGGACTCCAGCGCCCGCCCGTCCTCGCGACCCATCGCGGCATGTCTGGGGCATGCTGGAGAAGGAGCACAAGTACGACGTCCGAACGGCCTTCGTGATTCCCGACTTGTCCGGGGTCAACGGCGCGGCAGAGGTCGCGACGTCTCCTCGACAGACCCTGGAGGCGACCTACTTCGACACCCTCGATCACCGCCTGTCCGCCGCAGGATCTCGCCCGGCGGCATGGGCGGCGACGACGACGGCCGGCACCTCAATCTTCCGTCGGCCGTCGAGCCTGACGCACGGCACGAGTCCGCATCGGTCTCGGTCGGGCGGTCCGGACGGTGCCGAAGCGACTGCGCGAGACCGTGGCCGGGCTCAGTGGCTCGCAAGCCCTCTCCCGTGGCGATGATCACGACCCGACGGGTACCGTGCGCCGCCTGCTCGACCAGGACGGCGTGGTGCTCGCCGAGGTAGCCGACCACTCCGTCGAGGCTCGCTTTGACGGTGCAGCGGGACCGGACGGTGCGGCAGCAGCGGCCACCCGGCCGTCGACCTGGCGGTGTCGAGGTCGACTGGTCGACGGTGACAACGCCGTTCTCAACCGAGTCGGCGCGCTGGCGGGCGTTGGGCCGCGCGAGCCCCCTGTCAGTCCGGGCTCGCCGATCTCATGGGCGGATCGCTCTCCGGGCCCGGCGTTGCACTGAGCCGGCCGTGGAGGATTCCGGTGCGCCTGGTCGTCCAGCACCGGCTGGCGACCCGGGGCTGGCGGGAGCCATGCCGCGACCCGCTGATTCGCGAGGACCTGCCTGAAGGCGTGCACACGATGCGCGTACGCATTTCCCATGCAGTTCGCGCGCACGACGTCGGCCCTTCCTCGACCGAACCGTGATGGACCGCTGCGCGACGGTACCTCGGGTGGCTCCAGACGCGCTGGGCGAGGCTCGCGACGCGGAGGTACGGCGCACCCGCCTGGACGCCGCGATCGACGCCCTGGTCGAGGACCGTCCCTGACGTCGACTGGGAGGAGGACCGCATGCGCCCCGCCCTGGTCGAGCCTCGTGGACAGGCACGACCTAGCCGTCGCGCGACCGGATGCTCGCCAGCGACCGCTACGCCGCCCTGATGGACTGTCGCAGCCTGATTCGTCGCCGAGCCTCCCTGACCGTCGCACCACAGAACCGCGGGCGGCTACCGCCGGCGCGTCAAGCGCGAGGTGCGCGTCTCCTCCACCAGCGGATGGACGCTGCGCCGACCCCACGTTGACAGAGATCGACGAACGCACTCTCGCTTCATCAATATTGCCGCAAGGCGGCCAAACGGGCGCGTTACGCGGTTGAGCCGCTCCGCCCGGTGTACGGAAGGAAGGTTCCTTCACCGGTTAATCGGCAGCCTCCAGCTCGGCCTGGGCGCCTGGCACACCGTCGTGACCTACCACTCGTCGACCTCTCACGTTCCGGAACCAGCCCTCGACCCGTCGGCGGCTCTCTCGCGGGGGCCCTGGTCGAGCGGGAGAGCCCGCCAGGCGGAACGCTACACCGTCGCTGCCCGGGCATGGAGCAAGGTGGAAGGCAAGCGGGTTACCGAGGTGATCCCCTGCCACTGGGATCGCTCAGGGAATGGGTCTCAGGGAATGGCTGAGGCGTCGCTGAGGTCGTAGACCGGCCTGGACACCGCCTTGAGCATGTCGAGGACCTTCACGAGCCTTCGCCCTGGTGGTGGCTGACTGTCGGTGGCGATTATCGCTCACGCTCTGGTCAGCAGCCTGAAGCTGAACTCTCCGCGGTCGGTACGAAAGATCTCGATCCTGGCTGGCATCGGCCCCAGGAAGAGTGGGAAGTGGAGGTGTTCGATCAGGGTGCGACCGAAGGCGCATGCAAACGCACCCGTCCCGCCCTCAAGGAGTCGACAGTGGCTCCGGCAGCGCCAGCAGCGCCGTCGCGTCCAGCCAGTCCGTCAAGCCTGTGAGTTCGATCGACAGCCGGCCCGCGGCGTGGCAGCGAGGAACTGCTCGGTCGTCACGCCGATAGCAACGCTCAGCACCACGCCCGATCATCAAGTGAAGAACTCGTCGTCCCCGGCCGCGAGCCGCAGCGCGCGTGCAGGGAAGAGCGCGCCGCGCTTGTAGACGCGGTCGTCGACCATCAGGGCGGGAATCCTGATCCGACAGCAGCACGTCCCGGGGGCTGGCCGTCGAGGCGCTCTCAGTGCTCGACAGCAGCGCTCGTGACAGCCTGGTAGCGCCTGACTCCTCGGACCACAGCCACTGGAGTAGCAGGTTAGCTTCCCGTGCAGCCAGATGTCCTTCCACTCGCGCACGGTCAGCAAGTTACCGAACCATTGGTGGGGCGGTTTCGTGCGCGACGAGGCGGACGGCGTCCCAGTCGGTCGCAGCAGGTCTGGACCTGAACGTCGAGAGGCCTTGGGACTCAAGGGATCTCCGCCCGTCCTCGGTGACCACGACGCGGTACTCCGCGAACGGGTAGTCGCCGAACGCTTGCTGAAGAAGGGACACCATGTCGGTCTGGCGGCCAGCGCGTCAATCCAGACGACCCCGCAAGGACGGCGGGACCGCCGCGACGACGGGCACTCGGAATCCAGGTCGACGAGGTCGTAGCGGCCGATCTGCACGGTAGCCAGGCATGCCGCCATCGGCCACCGCTCGTCGTAGACCCACGTCGTCTCGCGACCCGACTTCACACGATCGACCAGGGTCCTTGGCGACGACGGTGTAGTCGTTCGACGTCGCACCGAGATGCGGTAGTCGCCTGGCGTTTCGGGCCGGTCGTTGCAGGGGAACCACGACGGCGCGTCGGGTTGGGCGGCTACTGACTGCCATCGTCGTCGAGCTGGTTCCCAGCCTGCCGTGCCGAGGTGGCTCTTGCCGAACGGCAGCCGGGTTGCCCGACTACCCGCACCCCACCCGGACCTCCTCGCTGGTGGCGAGCGTCGACGGCAGGCGGACCGTCAGCGTGTTGGCCTTTGTGGGTGTACTTGGCGGCCGGCCCTCGACCTGGCACCTTCTCGGCATGGAGGCCAGGCAGGTCCGTCAGGGATCCCGCCGACGTCCTCGGCGGCACGGCAGGTGAGGATACCGGCCTCGAGATGGCTAAAGCGCCTGCTGAGTACGTCAGGTCGAGGTCGTAGTGGACGACGTCGTACGATCGGTCGCCGTGGCCAAGCACGTAGGATCGGTGCCATTGCGTCCGAACAGCGTCACGCTTCCGCCCAAGGGCCGATGGGGCGTCGCATCCAGCGGGTCTTGTCGGGGACCGACTCGCCGCGGCATCACCAACGACACGGGGCCAACCGTAGCGTGCCGGCCGAGCGCCGCCGCGGGGATGGATCGACGCTGGTGGGGCCGAGCGTCGAGCCGCGCGCTTGAGGGCCACCCGGTCCATCGCTCAGCATCGCGGTCGTGGAACAGGTGCGTCTGGCACGGTGCCCCTGGTTGACGGTGGCCCCGTCGCCCAGCTCGACCAGGTCGGTCTCGGGCAGCCAGTAGGTCTCGCACCGACACGCCGCGCCCGATCGTGGCGCCCATCGGCCGGAACCACGACGTTGAGCAGCGGCGTCCCCGCGACCGCTCGGGCGAACCACGGCGCGGCCACCACCTCGACGAAGGTGTCCGCCAGCTCGTTGCGCCAGACGAACGAGCCTCCACAGCGGGTGCGCGCCCGGCGTGAGGCGGCCGACCAGCAGCCACTTCGCGGCAGCGTCACCCCCAGCGCGGCCGCGCAGTCCGGCGATGGCCAGCAGGCGGCGCGGCGAGCAGCGCAACGGCGACGCAAGCCCAGGGGGCTGCGCAGGCGGTCGAGCAGCAGCGCCAGCACGATCCGGCCAGCCAACGGCGAGCCCGGCAGCCGAACGCTACCGGCAGGATCCGAGCACGCCTCCACCAGCGCTGCGGGCCACCTTGGGCCGGGTCGGCGGGACTCGTACGTGCGGCCCGTCGTCGCTCGGCTCAGCGGTACGCGCAGCAGCGCCGGCGGGCTGCCCAGCCACGATACCCCGGCGTGCGCCGTCTTGCGCCGCGGGGCAGCGGACAGCACTGCCACCAGCGACGCCTTCAGGCACCTTGCGGCCCGGGGCGGCCATGCCCGGAGTTGCCGACGAAGCTCGCTTCCCGATCTTCACCCGCTCGACGCGCAGCCAGCCACCGCCGAGCTCGCAGCGCCGATCAGGGTGTCGTCGGCGAGGAACGACTGGTCGTTGACCTGGGTCAGCGATGGGATCAGCAGCACCGTCCAGGCCTCGACGTCCTTCCCGACCTCGGGCGCCCAGCGAGCACGCAGCCAGATCGGGGTCAGGCTGGAGGCGTAGAGCGGGAACAGCCAGGTCAGGCGTCGTCCAGCACCCGCACCGTCGTCCAGACCGCGGGCACGGCCGCTGCGCACGCGCGTGCGATGCCGGGCCTCACGCCGACAGCCGGCGCCACGCACCACGACCAGGATGCAGCAAAGCGAGCACTCCCATCCGATCCAGCGCCGACACCGGCAGCCAGACCAGCAGGCCCAGCAGGTCGGCGTACCGACGTCGGGTCGTCGGCCAGCCAGCACCGGCAGCGCGGCCCCGGCCAGCACCGCCACGATCAGCAGGCGGGAGAGCAGCACGCGAGCCGCGGCGTACGCGCGCGTCCAGGAACGCGTCCTGGTCGACGCCGGTCCGACCACGGCCCGCGCGCCCGCTTCTGGATCCGGACGGCCGGCGGGCCAGGACCAGTACTCGCCGTCCGGGCACGTCACCGAAGCAGCGGCCGACCCGGAGGCCACCTCGGCGTCCCTTGCCGACGGTCGGCGCCGGGCCGAGCGGTGCTGCGCTGCCGACCCGGGCCCGCGCGCCGACGCGACGCGGCCGGACGTGGACCACGTCGCCGTCCGCAGAAGCCGCGTGAGGTCGACTCTCGGGCTCGATCGAGCAGCCGGCCCCGAGCCGGGCAGCGTGCCGGTCACCGGCGGACCGCAGTGCAGGTCGACGTCCGCGGCCGACCTTCGGCGCCGAGGCCCGCGCGGACCGCCGGCATTAGGGCGGCGCCTGCCAGCCGGTGGCGGCCAGGCTCGTCGGCTACGCGCTGGGCCAGCCAAAGCCGCAGGTGCGCGTTGCCGCCCCGCGGGTGGTCGCCCGGCTGGACCGCTGCGGGCAGGAGCCGGGCCCCGGCCGCGGCCAGCCAGTCCGGCCCGGCGGCGGTGACGAAGACCAGCGTAGCCGAGGAGCGCCGCAGCCACCATGGAGGCCGTGGCAGCCGGCGTCCCAGCTCGAGCGTCGCGGCCAGCGCGTTCGAGCCGACGACCCAGACCAGCCAGCTGGCCCGGCCAGAACGCGCAGCAGCATCGTCGCGACACCACCTGGCGCGACCTGCGTCTTCGAGCGGTGTCGGGACCACCCGGTCGGAGCGCCAGACCGGGCGAGTGACCGCGACTGGTCGAGGTAGGCACGCCAGGGTACCGACGGTGGGGTGCTCGTAGACGTCGCCGACCACCGCGTCCGGGGAAGCGGTGCCGGAGCCGGGAGACCAGCTGGCCGCGCTCAGGCTGCCGCCGCCGAGGTCGAAGAAGTCGTCGCGCCGGGGTGCGGACATCGGCGCCCAGTATGTCGAGCCAGAGCTCGGCGAGCCGAGCCAGCGGTCGCCGTCGAGGACCGCGCGCGGTCAGGCGATTCCCGGTGGCGGCGGGCAGCGGCCACGGCAGGGCGTCCCGGTCGACCTTGCCGAGTACTTGGTGGGGAGCCCGTCGACCACCGCGAGCCGCGGCACCAGCGCCGCCGGCAGGTCGAGTGCCGGAGCAGCGTCATGTGCCAGGGCCTGGTCGAACGACGTCCACCGGTCGACGTACCCGACCAGGAGCTGGTTGCCGGCAGCTGGTGCTTGCGCGACCGCGGCCGCGGCGCGCCGACCACCCCCGGGACGGCGAGCAGCGCGCGAGTCGACCTCCGCCGAGCTCGATCCGCCGGCCGCCCAGCTTGACCTGGTCGTCGGCGCGCCCGGCGAAGACAGGCCCGGCCTCGTTCACGACCAGGTCGCCGCTGCGGTAGGCGCGCTCCCAGCCGAGCGACGGCATCGGCGCGTACTTCTCGGCGTCCTTCGCCGGGTCGAGGTAGCGGGCCAGCGCCGACGCCGCCGATGATCAGCTCGCCCATGCCGCCGGCTCGCACCGGCTGGCCGCTCGGCGCGTCGACCACGGCGAGGTCCCAGCCGTCGAGCGGCAGCCCGATCCGCACCGGCCCGCGTCGCCGTCAGCTGAGCCGCGCAGGCGACCACGGTGGCCTCGGTGGGACCGTAGGTGTTCCACACCTCGCGTCCGGTGCCGGCGCCAGCCGCGTCGCCGAGCTTCGGCGGGCAGGCCTCGCCGCCGAGGATCAGCAGCCGGACGCCGGCCAGCGCCTCGAGCGGCCACAGCGCGCGACCAGCGTCGGCACGGTCGAGACGACGGTGATGTCGTTGGCGACCAGCCATGGCCCGAGGTCGATGCCACTGCGGACCAGCGACCGCGGTGCCGGCACCAGGCAGGCACCGTGCGCCCAGGCCAGCCACATCTCCTCGCAGGAGGCGTCGAAGCGCGACCGACAGGCCGGCCATCACCCGGTCGCCGACGCCGAGCGGCCGGTCCTGGCAGGAACAGCCGTGCCTCGGCGTCGACGAACGCGGCCGCGGAACGTGACGCCACACCCTTCGGCGTACGGGCGGCTGACGTCGGTCGCCGCCTGAGATTCTCCAAGGCGAACGCCAGTCCTTTGTGTTCGCACCGTGTACGCGGTCGCAACCACCCCTGGCGTCGATCACGGTCAACACGGTCATGTTTCCGCATGATCCGCAGCACCAGACGTTCGTGAACATCTACGAAGGCGACGACGCTGACTCGCAGATGATCCTCGACGGCAGTCACCCGCAGCTCGAGTACATTCAGCCGGCACCCGACGGGAGCGTGCTCGCCGTCGTGAAGAAATTCGTCCCGTCTGGCATCCACCACATCCTGATCGGCCCGGATCACACCTGTTTCTGGTCGGCCTGCTGCTGCTCGGCGGCACCGTCCGCCAGCTCGCTGATGGTCGTGACGTCGTTCACCGTCGCGCACAGCATCACGCTGTCGCTCGCGGCGCTCAACATCGTGACGCCGCCGGCGCGGCTGATCGAGCCGGCGATCGCGCTCAGCATCGTCTATGTCGGCGCCGACAACCTGCTGAAGCGGCGGCCGCGACGTCCGCGTCTGGATCGCGTTCGCGTTCGGCTTCATCCACGGCTTCGGCTTCGCCAACGTCCTGCGCGAGATGGACCTGCCGGCGCGCGCGCTCGGCTGGTCGCTGTTCTCGTTCAACGTCGGCGTCGAGATCGGGCAGCTGCCTGGTCGTCGTCGCTCGTGGCGTCGGCGCTGCGCTGCAGGCTGCGCAGGCGAGTGGCCGCGGGCCGCCATCTCGCGCTCGCCGGATCGGTCGTCGTCATCGCGGCCGGCGCGTTCTGGTTCGTTCAGCGGGTGTTCTTTCCTGGAGGTATCTCATGAGACGTGGAATTGTTCTCGGCGTCCTGCTCGTCGTCGGCGGGCTGTCGCTCGCGCTGGCGGATTCCAGGCACCGGCCGGCGCGGGCCGCAGGGACCGAAGCGTCGTCGAAATCGAGAAGGTCAAGGACGACCTCTGCACATGATCACGGGCGGCGGCGGCAACACCGCCGCGTTCATCACCGGACAACGGCGTCGTGCTCGTCGACGCGAAGCTCGCCGGGCTGGGGACAGGCCGATCCTCGACAAGGTCAAGGCGCTGACGACAAGCCGATCACCGACGATCATCAACACGCACACGCACGGCGATCACATGTCAGCGGCAACGTCGAGTTCTCCGGCGCATCGGTCGAAGTCGTGGCGCAGGAAAACACCAAGACGAACATGGAGAAGATGGACGCCTTCAAGGAGCGACAAGTCCGCGTTCATGCCGAAGAAGACCTTCAAGGACAAGATGACCATCGGCAAGGGCGCCGACCAGATCGACCTCTATTACTTCGGCCGGCGCACACCAACGGCGATGCCTGGGTGGTCTTCCCGCGCGCTGCGCGTCGATGCACTCGGGCGACGCCTTCGCTGGCAAAGACGACGCCGCTCATCGATCCGCGAACAACGGCGGCAGCGCGCGTGCACATCGGCAAGACGCTCGGCGAAGGCCGCCTCGGCATCAAGAACGTGGACACGATCATCACCGGCCACACGCCCGCGGATGACGCCGGCCGACCTGAAGCGAATTCGCCGACTTCAACGACGGCTTCGTCACGTGGGTTCGCAGACGAGATCAAGGCCGGCAAGACCGTCGAACAGCCGCAGCGCTGCCGAGCACGGTTCCCGCGCAAGCATGACGGCTACACCGTCGGCACGTTCCTTGGCGGCATCAAGAACAACATCCAGATGGCCTGCAACGAACTGGGCCAGAAGTAGTTCGTGAACAGAGGAGCGGTCGATGACGCGTTGGTTCGTGCTCAGCGCGTTGATCGTCGCCGGCGCGCTATCGCTGGCCGTCGTCGGGCCAGCGCCGCCGGCCGGACCGACAGCGAAGGCGATCGCGGCGACGAAGATCGAGAAGGTCAAGGACAACCTCTACATCATCACCGGCTCGGGCGTCGAGGACACGGACTGCGTTCAGCGGCGGCAACATCGCGCGTGTTCATCACCGACGCCGGCGTCACGCTCGTGGACACGAAGCTCCCCGGCTTACGGCCAGACGATCCTCGACCGCGTCAAGACCGTCACGAACAAGCCGATCACCCGCATCATCAACACGCACACGCACGGCGACCACACCGGCGGCAACGACGTTCTTCGGCGCCAGCGTCGAGAGCATCGTCCAGGAAAACACCAAAGCCAACATGGCGAAGATGGACGAGTTCAAGGGCGCCAAGGCGCAGTTCCTGCCGAAGCAAGACCTACAAGGACAAGCTGACCGTCGGCGCCGGCAAGGACCAGATCGACCTCTACTACTTCGGCCGCGGCCACACCAACGGCGACACGCTTCGTCGTCTTCCCGGCGCTGCGCGACGATGCACGTCGGCGACATCTTCGCGTGGAAGGCGCTGCCCTACGTCGACCCGGACAACGGCGGCAGCGTCATGGAACAGCCGAAGACGCTGGCCAAAGCGGTCGCGACGCGTGAAGAACGTGGACACCATCATCAACGGACATATTCCGTGTCGACCTGGAACGATCTCAAGGAGTATGCCGAGTTTCACGAAGAGAGTTCGTCGAGTTTGCCGAGGCCGAGATGAAGGCCGGGAAGAGCGTGGACCAGGCCGCCGCCGAATACAAGATCAGCGCCCAAGTTCGAGGGCTACATCCTCAGCGCTGACACACCGCAGTGGAGGCCGGGCGGAAGGCCAACATGCAGATTGCGCGTGACGAGATGAAGAAGAAGTAGCGCACGGGTTTCGACTGCCTGACGGCGAGGGTGCAGGCCCGACGGCCCAGCACTGCTGGCGACGGTGAACGCCACCGACGCCATCACTTGTGTCCCACATGATGGCCATCCCGCCCGGCAGATTCCGACATATCGACGAAGCTCCAGGTCGGCTGGTCCACCGAGAACGGCAACGCCAGCCATTTCATCGGCGCGCGAACGACGTCCTTGTCCGGCGTGTAATCGAACGCACCGAACAACGCAGTCCTTGGTTCCCGGGGAACGTCGGGGATGCCGCCCAGCGAGACACGATCAGCGTCCAGTTGTTCGGCTTAGATCGATGAACAAGCTACTCGCCCGCCGGCACGGTCTTGCCATTGAGGACAAGTCGCGACTTCACTCTTGAGGCGAGTCGAGACATTCGCGCCCGCGCGCCACACCGGGCGCCGTCGTTGAGCGTGCGTGCCGTAATCCGCGCCAGCGCCCCAGAAGATCGCGCCCCGCTTGATCGGAGCGGCCGTAAATGATTTCGATCCACTTGCCGTTCTGGTATTGGGGCGCCTCGCCGCCGGCGCACTATACTTGCCCCCACCTGAGTGGCCGCGACGCCTGCCGGACTTGGCGGACCGGAACCCCTGGGCGCACAACGAGTCCAGCCGCCATCGACATCGCGATCGCCGTCGCCATCAACTTCCTCGTCATTTGCCATCCTCCAGTAGAATCGCCACGTGTCGAAGCCCGAAGACGAGGATCTGCCGCTTGACGCCACGATGGCGCCGACGCGCGCGCCGGCGACCAGACCCGGCGATCGAACCCTGACGCCGTCGCACGGTTTCGCGCCCGGATCACTGATTGCCGGACGCTATCGCCTCGTCGCGTGATGCTCAGCCGTGGCGGCATGGGCGAAGTGTATCGCGCCGACGACCTGACGCTCGATCATCCGGTCGCCCTGAAATTCCTGCCGAAGGCGTCGCGGCCGATCCGACACAGCTCGCGCAGTTCCACAACGGAGCTGCGCATCGCGCGCCAAGTGTCGCACAAGAACGTCTGCCGGCTCTACGACCTCGGCGACGCACGACGGCCGCCGCTTCCTGACGATGGAGTATGTGGACGGCGAGGACCTCGCCTCGCTGCTCCGCCGAATCGGGCGCATTCCCCAGGACAAGGCGATCGACATCGCACGGCAGCTCTGCGCCGGGCCTCGCCGCCGCCCACGAGCGCGGCGTGCTCCACCGCGATCTCAAGCCGGCCAACGTGATGATCGACGGCGACGGCAACGTCCGCATCGCCGACTTTGGCCTTGCGACGGCTGCGGGCGGCGACGGCGCAGCGACGCGCGCCGGCACGCCGCAGTACATGGCGCCGGAACTGCTGGCCGGTGCGGCCAGCCGTCGGTCAAGACGGATCTCTACGCGCTCGGCCTCGTCCTGTTCGAGATGTTCACGGGACGCGGGCGTACGACGCCAAGACGCTGAACGAGCTCGTCAGGCTGCAGCAGAGCCGGCGCGATATCGACGCCCTCGTCGGTCGTCCGCGACCTCGATCCGCGCCGTCGAACGCGTCATCCTCAGATGCCTCGAGCGATGACCCGCATCCTGCGACCCAGCTCCGCGCTCGCCGTGGCGGCGGCCCCTGCCGGGTGGCGAACCCACTCGCCGCGGCACTGGCCGCCGGCGAGACGCCGTCACCCGAAATGGTGGCCGCGGCTGGGGAGACGAGCGCATTCAGCGCGGCACAGGGGACTGTCGCCCTGGCGCTCATCATCGTCGGACCCTGGCGGCTGCCGCGCTGTCGGATCGCACGCTCCTCATCGCCAGGATTCCGCCTCGACAAGACCGTGGACGCACTCGAGGATCGCGCTCGCGACATCGTGGCGAAGTTGGGATACACGGAGCGGCCTGCTGACACCGCACACGGATTGTTCGTGCTGCAGTGATTACATCAGCTACGTGCTCCGGACCGATCAGTCCTCCTCGCGCTGGGAGTCGCTTGTCGAACGGGGCATTCCCGACGCTGCGGTTCTGGGTACAGGACGAGCCCGCGCCCGCTCGATCGGGTGGGATCCGAGTGGTCTCCCCGGTCTTGGCGACCCGCCGATGACCGTCTCGAACATGGTGGCATTGGTTCTCGACACGCAGGGACGGCTGACGCAGTTCACGGCAGCAGTGCCGCCGCAGGTGGACGAGGTCGAGACGAAGGCGACCGTCGAGTGGACGCGGCTGTTCGACGCCGCCGGCCTGGAGTTCGAAAAGTTTCAGCCAGCCGCTACGTTGCTGTGGGTGCCGAACGTCTACGCCGACGACCGGATGGCCTGGGAAGGCCCGCTGCCAGGGAAGCCGGAGGTGCGGTTGCGCGTGGAGGCGGCGGGCTACCACGGGCGGCCGGCGTTCTTTCAAGTGGTCGGACCGTGGACGCGGCGTCCTCGCATGGAACAAGATCAGCAGCGCGGCGCCGGTGTCATGCGGTTCGGCATCTTCCTCATCGTGCTGATGCGTGTTTGGCGGCGCGCTGGTCCTGGCCCGCCACAACCTGCGAAACGGGCGCGGCGATCGCCGGGGCGCGACCCGCCTCGCCATGTTTGTGCTGAGCCGTGATGATTGCGTCCTGGGTGCTCGGCGCAAAACATTCGCTCGAGCCGCTCGACCGAGCTCAACGCGCTCTCGATGACGCGCTAGCGCTGCAGCTGTTGAACGCGGGCATTCTCTGGGTCATCTACATCGCCCTCGAACCATACGTCCGGCGCTACTGCCCGGAGATTCTCATGTCGTGGAGCCGCCTGCTCGGCGGCCGCGTTCGCGATGCGCGCGTGGGACGCGACCTGCTCGTCGGCGTTTTCGCTGGCGTCGGCGTGCAGTTCCTGCGTTTCGGGCTCCTTCTGCTGCCCGGGCTTCTCGGCTACGCGCCTCCACCGCCGAGAGGAACGAACCTCGCGTTCCTGCTCGGCACGCGTCAGGCACTGTCCATGCTGCTGACGAATGCCGACGAATGCGCTGTTCAACTCGCTGGTGATGACGCTCGCTTTCGTCGTGGCCCGCGTCGTGTTCAAGCGGGTGTGGCTGGCCGGCAGCCATTTCGGGCGTGATCTTCAGTTTTCTTGTCATCGCCGAGGCGGGCACCGAACAACTGAGCGTCAACATCGTCTACGCGCTTGCCGTGGCAGCCGCATATATGCTCGTTCTGGTGCACTTCGGCGTGTTCGCCCAGATGATGGCCTTTCTGGTCAACTTCATCATCGGACAGGGCGGGCTGACGGCCGACCTCTCGAAGCTGTACGCCCCGACCAGCATCTGGCTGATGGCGCTGGTCGCCGGCCTTGCCGTGTTTGGGTTCTATGCCTGCGCGTGTCGGCGAACCGCTGTTCGGAAAAGGGTTCGACACGGCTTAATGGACAAGCGGCCCGCCAGCCGCCGCCTGCCAATCCGCCGCGCACGCCGATAGAGGAAATACTCCAACGATTCACCGGATCGCTCCACAGCTCCTGCACCTGGATGAATCTGGCTTCGGCGCCGCCGAGCTGAAATCGCAGCACCGGCTGTCGCGCATTCTGCAGCGCCGCCTGGAAGGCAACCCCTCCGCTACCACTCCTCCACCGCTGCACCCATTCACCGCCGTCTGTCGAGGTTTCGATCAGGACCGCTCCCGGGAATTCGAGTGGATTCGATCCCACGCCGATGGCGACCTCGTGGACGACGCGGAGCGCGTCCAACTCGATGAGAACCTCTTCGTCGCCCCGCTGGGGCGCCGCCGTTTTCCAGACCGTTTCCACTGCGCCGTCCGCCGTCGGACGCAATCGCAGCGGCACAGCCATCGCCTGCACCGATCGAATCGTCAGAAGAGGCCCTCCGCCGCGCGAGCGGCATCCCGGCGTGGCAGCACGAAGAACTGTTCGCGATCGCTCGATCCGGCCGGCACCGCGACCACGCGCTCGTCCGCTGAACGTATCGGATCCACTCGCCGCCGGGATCGGCATCGCGGTTGATCCTGATGAGAAGCGGGCCGCGCGACGCCAGCATCGGCCAGATCGGATTCGTCCCGGCCGCGCTAACGCCAGCCTGAGAATCTGATATGCGGCCGGTTCGTAGCCGCTGTACCCGTTGACGACGGGGAGATGGTGAAACCTCGACCGGTACATCGGCTTCAATGTCACTGAAGACCTCGCCGAGGGGCAGCTCGACTACTGCGGCCGCCTGCATTCCGGCAGCAGGAGCCATGATGGCTGCCGTGCTCGCCGCGGGCACGTCGGTCCAGCTGTCTGCGAGCAGGAGCGTCAAGACGGCGAGCGCTGAAGCCACACGCACGGTTCGTGAACGGAGTGCACTGAGCCGGTCAGAGCGATTCCCGCCGCAACCGCCAGCGCCAGCGCCGAAATCATGATGAAGCGCGCCGGGACGCGAAAACCCTCGTCGAATCCAGGCAGCAGCCATCAGCAGCGCATACCGGACCGCGATACAGGAACTGCCTCCCGAGCACTCGAGGCCCTGGCCCGAGGCTGAAGAACCAGCTCATGATCGCGGCCACGACGTAGAACGCAAGCGTCGAGCGGCGACGCCACAGCGTCAGCCAGCCCGCAGACGTGAACGTGAGAACGGCGGCGGCAGCAAAGACGACCGTCAGCGGTTTGCCGGGGTCTCGGCGGACACGACCAATGGCCCTGCCCGGACGGTCCACGCGCCCCAGAACGTGCTGATAGCGACGGCGGCGAACACCGTCCCGGACGGCTGCCACGATCAGCCGGAGGCGCGGCCAGCGCGCGGACGCCTCCGTTCCGGACCGGCGTCGCCACCGCACTGCCGCGAGTACCAGCAGCGGCGCAAGTCACGCCGATGTAGATCTCGCCTTCCGGATTGCGAGCCAGCGAACGAACCCGCCACAGCAGCACGTCCCGGTTCGGCGCTGAACAGGCCCGTGAGATCCGCGCTGAAGTCCTGCATCTCCCCAAACGTGCGTGCAAGACCCAGCCGCGACTGTATCGCACGGTATTGCAGCAGCACCGGGAGCAGGAGCGACAAAGGCCATGGCCCACGCGCCAACGATAGCCGCCAGGCGGCGCCATGGCGCGTCACGCGCGAACCAGAGGATCCACAAGCCGATCAAGTGGAATTGAGAAGAACGCGATGTGGCCGCTGCACAGTCCTTGAAGGGCCATCAAGGCCGTGAATGCGACGAGCCAGCGGACCTCGGCGCATCGATGTATCGGTGCAGCGCCATCAAGGCCAGCGGCAGGCAAAAGGCTGCCTGGAGCTCAAGGTGCGCCAGGTGCACCATTCGATACGGATTGAAACCGAACACAACACCGCTGACGGTCGCCGCGATGTGACTTCGAGTGAGCGTCCACGTCAACGCGTAAGCCGCCAGCGCGGACAGGGCACGAAGCACGCCACGAACGTGACGTTGTAGGCGAGAACCGGGCTGCCGCCGAGCCATTGCACCGGTCCGGAAATGAATTCAAAACCAACAAAATGATGGGAGAACGCGAGGCTGCCGTGCTCGGGATAGAAGCTGAGACCATCCCACCAGGAACCAACGAAAGGCAGGCGGTGCGCATTCCACCAAAGATCCAGGTAACGAGCAGCGGATCGCCGAGATCGTGCGGGACGGCCGTCGTGAATTGCCCGAACAGGCTGCGCATCAACACCAGCGCGAAGGCGCTGTAACCAGCGGCTGCGAGCCCGACTCGTCGCCATTCAATCATGCGAACCCCGGCACATGTTATCTCCCGCTGCTCGTTCCTCGTTTCCCGTTTTCCGTTTCCCGTTTTCCGTTCTGCGTTCTACGTTCTACGTTTCCCGTTCCCGTGGTCCTCGCCGTGGGCGTCGCCTTCCATGGATCGTCCGGCCAGGGATGCTTCGGATAGCGCCCGCGAAGTTCCTTTCGCACGTCGGGATACGTCCGATCCCAGAAGCTTCGAAGATCACGCGTCATCTGAACCGGGCCGCCCGTTTGGCGCAGCAGCGCGAACCTGACGGGCTCCTTGCGCACACCCACACGCGGCGTGTCGGCAAGGCCGAATAGTTCCTGTATCTTCACCGACGCTGACACCGATCCGTCGTCGCCGTATTCCAGACGAACGGTGACGGCCACCGGGACGGTTATCGTTTCAGGGAGCGTCAGCGGTCGAGCGCCCGCTGTTCGTCGAACGCCAACGCACCGGGCAATCCGGACGTCGGCGACCGATTCGGCGCTCGCGGCGGGCGAGCGCGCGCGAGTTCAGGAAGGTCGGCGGCACGTCCGGCAAAGCTGAGCCGGCGAAGCAGTTGAGTGTCGCCTTCCCGCGACCCCGCTTCAGCCACGCGTCGGCCAGAGGCGCATGCGTATGTCTGGATCGGCGTCGACAGGACGCTCCCGTCACGCATGAGGGCGTCATAGCGCTCGACCGCAACCGCTTTGACCGTTCCTGTCACGTCGTCGAGGCGGTGGAGGATCTCGACCGCGTTGGGCGTCAACCAATCGCGATCCACGAGGCTCGCGAGGCGCACACGGGCGTCGGGCTCGCCCGGACGATCCGATGCCTGCATCGTCGAGCGCAACCAGAAACTCGCCGCCCGTCACACCGCTTTGGGAAGCCACTACGGCTCCGGCCCCGGATGCCATCCGCAGCCGCGGCGATTGGATGTCGCGCCGCTGAGCGACGCGATCCGGTAGCCGGCAGTACGGCCCGCAAGAAGTCTGCATCGTGAATCGTGGCTCGTGACTCGTGACTCGTGGCTCTGGCTGACTTTCCGCTCGCAAATATCTGCGACGCCATGTGCTGATCCACGGGCCACGGCGCTGCACGTGGCGCTGACTCGCGACCATTGGTCAATGGCCGACAGGAGATCCGGCGCTCGTGGAGACGCGCGGCGCGAGGACATGACGCTCGGACAGCAGGGCATACGCTCGCGCCATCTGGGTCGCCGCCGTTGGCCGCCATCAGCATCCGCGCCAGACGCGGTGGAGGGGCATCCGCTGAAGCCGCCGTCCAATGTCCGTCAGGACGCCGGCCTTGACGGCGATCCAGCCTCCAGGAGCGTCAAGGCAGCATCCACCGCCTGCTCGGCCGGCGGCTCGAACCAGTCGAACCGCCGCGGATCGCCGCCCCAGGCGACGATGTCGAGGACGGTCGCCGGACAAGGTCGACGCGGGTGAATCTCCGGTCTCACGGTGCGGCCGGAGCCGGTCGCGCGCATCCCACAGCCGCGCGCACCGTGCCGGGACCAACGCGCCGGCGGCCCGGCCCGCCCGCTGATCGGCCGCATCCGCGGTGATCCGCTCCACCTCCAGGCTGTCGATGGCGCGCTCCGGCATCGTATCTGGCGACCTTCTGCATGCCCGAATCGACGACGGCTGTGACACCGGGAACCGTCAGCGACGTTTCGGCGATGTTGGTGGCCACGACGACCCGCCGGCGGCGAAGACGAATACCGGCGAAGAGCGGCAGGTCCTGCGTCGACGCGTCGCAGCGACCCGTGGAGCGGGACGATCTCGAACGATCGGTCCGGATCGCGCGGCGCCGACTCCATCGATCGCGCGCCTGATCTCAGCGCGCCGGGCAGGAAGCAGAGGATGTCGCCAGCGGTCGCTGCGTGGTCAGGTCAACGACGGCATCCGCGACCGACTGGCTGGGCGCGTAGCTGATGCGTCGATGGGATACAAACGGCCGGGAACGTCGACGACAGGGCAATCGTCCGAGAAACGCCGACACCGCGCCGCACGTCGAGCGTCGCCGACATCACGACGATCCGCAGGTCGTCGCGGGCGCGCCAGGCCTGCCGCGCCAGCGCGATCGCCGAGGTCGGCGTGCATGCTGCGCTCGTGGAACTCGTCGAGCACGATCGGTCCGGAAGTCGCGAGAGCAGCGGATCCTGCTGCAGCCGCGCGCGTCAGGACGCCTTCGGTGGCGACCAGCAGCCGCGTGTGCGGCCGAGAACGCCGCTCGAAGCGGACCTGCCAGCCGATCTCGCGGCCGATGCGTCCACGCCGCGTTCGTCGGCGATGCGCCGCGCGATCGAGCGCGCCGCCACGCGCCGCGGCTGCAGCAGGATCACCGGGCCGTCGCCGACGAGCGCCGGCGGCACGCGCGTCGTCTTGCCCGCGCCAGGCTGCTGCGGTGACGACGACGGCACGCGATCGCCGGACGACTGATCGGCGATCGCATCGGATGAACGGATCGATCGGAAGGGATTCGAGACGCTCGTAGGCTCGTGGCTCGGCGCACTCGCCGCCTACGCGGTCGTGACGCCGACGCCGACCGGACAGCTCACGCCGGTGCCGCCCAGTCCGCAGTAGCCGTCGGGGTTCTTCGCCAGATACTGCTGGTGGTAGTCCTCGGCGTAGTAGAACTGCGGCGCCGGCAGGATCTCGGTGGTGATCGGGCCGTAGCCGGCCGCGTCAGCTGCTGCTGATACGCGTCGCGCGACGCTTCGGCGGCTCGCCGCTGCTCGTCGTCGACGTAGTAGATGCCCGAGCGGTACTGCGTGCCGACGTCGTTGCCCTGCCGCATGCCCTGCGTCGGATCGTGGTTTTCCCAGAACACGCTGCAGCAGGTCGTCGTAGCGAATCTTCTCCGGGTCGAACACGACGAGCACGACCTCGTTGTGTCCGGTCATACCGCTGCACACTTCGCGATAGGTCGGATTCGGCGTGTGACCCGCCGCGTAGCCGACGGCGGTCGCGTAGACGCCGGGCAGCTGCCAGAACTTCTTCTCCGCGCCCCAGAAGCAACCCATGCCGAACATGGCCGTGCGAAGCCCGTTCGGGAAACGGCGGCTCCAGCCGGTGCCGATTCACGAAGTGCATGTCCGGCACGCGCATCCGTTCGGAACGGCCGGGCAGCGCTTCGGCTGGCGCCGGAATTCGAAGCGATTTCATGGAGTCTTCCTCTGCGGCTGATCGCCGCGGGCCGGGCTCGAAGGCCAGCGCGACGCCGTTCATGGTGCAGCGCATGCCGGTCGGCTGAGGACCGTCCGGGGAACAGGTGGCCGAGACGGCCGCCGCAGTTCTTGCAGTGAACCTCGACTCCGGGTCATGCCCAGCGGTCCGATCGGTCGTCGTCTCGACGCTGCCTCGAGCGGCTTGAAGAAACTCGGCCAGCCGGTGCCGCCTTCCCGAATCTGCGTATCCGCCGAGAACAGCGGCCGCCCGCAGCCGGCGCACGGCGAACGTCCCGTCGCGTTTCTCGACGTTGAGCGGCGCTCGAGCCCGGGGGCTCGGTGCAACGTGCTCCGCGGAGCACCTTGTACCGCTGGGGCGTGTCAGTCGGCCGCACGCCAATCGGACACCGGTCTCTGCTGCGCCATGCCCGGCACTCTAGCACTCGCGCCGACGGCAGCGAATCGAAAGCGGCGCCACAAGCTCTGGCCTACATTGCGGCCGTCGTCAGACCTTCCCCTTCGACGCACTCGTACGGCTGCGCTCTCAGCAGGCGACGTCCTTTGAACTCTTCGGTCCGGCCGCTCGGCCACGTGATCACGACGCGTTCGACGCGGTCGTGCGCTTCCCCACGCCGAACGTCAGCGGCAGCCTCGGACCGCGAGAGGTAGCTCGACCCGCTCTTCACCAGGCGCGACTGCGACGACGCCGTCGTGAAAGATGCTGCACCGTCGCGCCGATGGCGTCGCGATTCGACTTCGTGCCGACCAGACGGAACCGCACGCTGCGATTGCCGCGCGAGCTGGTCGTTGCGGAAAGAGCGCTGCCGGCCCGTTGTTCGTCGTCATGAGCAGGTCGACGTCGCCGTCGCGGTCGAAGTCGCCGCACGCCAGGCCGCGCCCGACTCTGCGGCTGCGCAGAACTCGTTGCCGGCGCTCGCCGCGCACGTCGCGGAACGTGCCGTTGCCCTGATTCAGGAACAGGTGCGGCGGCTGCGCGTAGCCGACGTTGCCGCGGATGTTGCGCACGGTCTCGTCGATGTGGCCGTTGGCGACGACGAGATCGAGGCGGCCGTCCAGATCGACGTCGACGAAAGCCGCAGCCGAACCCGAGCGTGTTCCGCGACGGCGCGCCGATGCCGCGCCTTGAGCGCGACGTCCTCGTAGAGACCGCGCCCGGCGACTCGATACAGACGCCGATCATCTCGTTGTCGAAGTTCGTGACGGCCAGACCGGGCGTGCCGGAGTTGTCGAAATCGCCGGCGTCGACGCCCATGCCCGGCCCGCGCCTTGCCGTCGCGTGCTGAAGGCCAGCCCGGCCTCGACGGCCACGTCCCTGAACGTGCCGTTCCGCAGGTTGCGATAGAGCTTGTTGGGCTGCGTGTCGTTGGCGACGAACACGATCGGGCCAGCCATCCTGATCGCAGTCGATCATCGTCACGCCGAGCGACTTCGAGCTGGTGTCGAACACGCCGCTCGTCGCCGTCACGTCCTCGAAGCGTGCCGTTGCCGCGATTGTGGAACAGCCAGCACGTGTCGCCCCGGTAGGCCTCGGGCGTGCAGTAGGACTTCTGCTTGCCGTCCAGACTGCAGAACACGTCGTGGTCCGCCGACCACTTGACGTAGTTGCAGACGAACAGGTCGCAGCAGGCCGTCGCGGTCGAAGTCGAACCACAGCGCCGACGTGCTGAAGCCCGTGCGCCCGCCGAGTCCGCTCGCGCGCGTGACGTCGACGAACGTGCCCTTGCCCGGTGTTGCGGAACAGCCGGTTCTGGCCGACGCACGTGACGAGGACGTCGGGAAAGCCGTCGTTGTTGAAGTCGCCGACGGCGACGCCCATCCCGCACATCTCGACGTCGAGGCCCGGCGCTGCGCGTGACGTCGGTGAACGTGCCGTTGCGGTTGTTGTGGTACAGCGCGAGCGTCGACCGCTGACGCTTATGGCCCGGCCAGTCCATGCCGTTCACCAGCAGGATGTCCGGCCAGCCGTCGGCGTCGTAGTCGATGAACGCGCAGCCGGCGCCGAGCGTTTCCGGCAGCAGCTTGCCGCCGTATCCGCCGCGCGTTGTGCCGGAACTGGATGCCCGACCGGGCGGTGACGTCCGTCAGGCGGAAGCCGGCGGCGGTGGCGCCGGCTGCCGCTCTGCGCGGACAGCATCGGCCGGAACGCGACGCGGCAACGACTTCCGCCGCAGAGCGCGTCAGGAACTCCCGCCGCTTCACGGCAAGCGTCACCAGGCCGTTGTGGATCGCGTACACGACGAGCTCCGCGGTCTTGTGAACGCCGAGCGCGTTCATGATGTTCGCCCGATGCACGGCCACGGTATTCACGCTGAGATCGAGCTTCGCCGCGATGTCGCGGTTGGACATGACCCGTGCAGATCAGCTGCAGCACCTCGAGCTCGCGCGGCGTCAGGCCGTGGTTGCGCTCGCCTTTGAGCGACGCCGGGCGCGACGGGCACACGCTGGGATCGAGGACCGTCTCGCCGGCCGCGACCTGCCTGACCGCGGCCGCCAGATCGAGATCCAGCGCGTTCTTGAGCACGTAGCCGCGCGCGCCGGCCTCGAGCGCCTGCCGGACGAGCGTTTCCTCGGAGTGCATGCTCAGCATCAGGATGGCGCACGCTCGACTCGCGCTCGAGAATCTCGACGGGTCGCCACCAGGCCGCTCGTGCCCGGCATCGCACAGTCCATCACGATGACGGCCGGCTTGAGCGCCGCGGCGAGCGCGATCGCCTCGTCGCCGTTGCTCGCCTCGCCGACGACTTCGATGGACGGATCGTCTCTCGAGCATCCGGCGGAAAGCCGCGGCGCACGAGGCTGTGATCGTCCGCGAGCAGGACGGTGATCTTATCCGGCATTGAAGGCACGGGCATCGTCATGCTGCTTCATCACGTGACGGCGTTCCAGCGGCACTCGAAGGCGCACAATGCGTTCCGCCTTCGCGAGGGCGGCCGAACTCGATCGAGCCGCCAACCAGCTCCGCGCGTTCGCGCATCGCGACCAGGCCCAGCCCCGGCGGCCGATCGCCGTTCCCAAGCCTTTGCCATGATCCTCCACTCTCGAGCTCGAGGGCGTTCGGCTCGAAGCGCAGGCGGACCCACGCCTGCTCGCGACCCGGAATGACGCGCGATGTTGTTCAAGGCTTCCTGCAGCACGCGGTAGACGTGGATACCGATCGCGCTGTCCACCGGCCTCGGCGCGCCGGTCCGTTCATACGATACGGCAACATCGAGCTGCCGTTCCAGCGTCGAGAGGTACCACTCGATCGTCTGTTCGAGCCCTGCCTCTTCGAGAATGGACGGATGGAGCGACCTGCGACAGGCCCCTGACGTTGTCGAGCGTCGTCTGCGCGATCTCGCCGATCTCGCGGCAGCTCGGCGCGCAGCGGCGAGCCGTCCGGCGTGTGTCTGCCGGCGCGGCCCAGCATCGATCCCATCGCCGTCAGAATCTGGCCGAACTCATCGTGGAGCTCGCGGGAGATCTCGCGCAGCGTGGACTCGCGCGTCGCGATCATCTGCTGCGCCAGCTCGCGCCGCTGGTTCGACAGCGAAGCGCGAGCTCGGCGAACAGCCGGCGGTTCGATCGAATCAGGTACAGGCTGGTCAGCACGATCGCGATGAAGCGTCGCTGCGAGAAACACGTACACCTGACGCTGAACCCGGCTGTAGATGTCCTGCACCCGCGCGGCAGCCGCTTCTCTCGCTTCGTTGTTCTCCCTGAGCAGCCGGGCGACGCTCGTGCTGAGCGCGGCCTGCCGCGCCTGCAGGGACGAGCCGGATCTGCGCGCGCGCCTTCGGCCTCCTGCCCGCTGGCCGCCAGCGCAAAGATCCGATCGGTGGCATCCCAGAACTGCGCGAGCGATCGTCTCGAGGTACGTCTGCTGCTCAGGCGTGCGGCGCGAAACGCGCGACCTCCTGCTCGCTGCGCAGGGCGGCGTCGAGATCGGTGCGGATGCGCTGAAACTGCGCCGTCCAGGCGCGTCAGCGGGATACGGCTCGTCGCTGTCGAGCATGTCGCGCATCGCCAGGCCGAGCTGGTTGAGATCGTTCTGGACGCGCAGCAGCTGCAGCGAGTTCCTCCGGCTGCGATCGACCAGGTCCGTTTGCAGCACACGCAGGCCGGCGATCTGCCGCGTGACATACCAGGAGTCGGCGACGACGGCGGCCAGCGTGATGATCAGGCCCAGCAGCAGTGCCGTAGTCGGCGAACGGCCGTCCGCCACTCGCCTGTCGTCCACGTCCACGTCACCACGCCCCGGCGGGCGGCCTTTCCACTGCCAGACGATCAGGTCCGTCGTCGGTGGCTCACCGCCCAGCTCGCGCAGGCGCGCGGCGTTCTGGCCGCGGTGATAGTGGCTGTGCATCGCGCACTGGGTGAGCGCCTCGGCCACCGTAATCGTCAGCGGCGGATCCTTGAACCACACGATCGATGACACGGTTCGGCCAGCCGTGCATCACTCAGGGCGCTAGCGACGGAACGCGCCTGGTCGTGATACTCGCGCGCATAGGACCGCAGCGCGTCGAACGAGCTGAAATCCTCGACCTTTGTCAGGCGTGAACGGTTGTGTGCGATCGCCGACGGTCCACAGAAAGGCATGCTGAACGAAGTGAATGTGATGGCAGCCGCTCGCGGATCGCCGGATCCTCTCGTGCCGCAGGATGCGTGCCCATGGCGCCGCCAGTGCTCGGCGTCGGCCCAGCCTGATGGCGCGTGGAGATCGCGCAGCCATTGCGTTCGCCATGCCGCTAGCCTACTGATCACCCGATCGCTCGCACCCAATCACCTTGCGCGTCGTAATGATCTGCGCGCGAGTGACGCTGCGCGTGCTCGGCCGCGTGGAACGAGCAGACCGAGGACCGTGGACGGCAGCCGTGCCCCGGCCCACCTCGCGCGCTTCGTCCAGCGTGCAGAGCGGCGTCGTTCGAACCTGCACGAGCGCCCGATCGAGGCGCGTCGAGAGCGCGCCGTCACCAGATCTGCGGCGGTCCGGGACGTGTCGTCGCGATCTTCTGCCGCCAGCGCCGCGCGCTGGGCGGCGTTCAGCAGATCCTGCCCGCGCGCGTAAGTCAGCAGCCGATCCAGGCTTCCGCGCGAGGTGCATGAGGATGAAAGCCGATCGAGGCGGCGCCTCCAGGTCTCGCCCATAACTGCGACGCCGATACCGATGCGGCTTCCGCGATCTCTCCTCCCGCACCTGCAACAGTGGAATGGGCAACGGGCTGTAATTCCGGAGATGACGTCTGGCGGCGGCCCACGGAGCCACACTCCCCGGGGTTACTCATGACCGCGTCCCTGTCATGCGGAGACCCTCAGACACTCGGCCCGCGGTAGGTGTCGAGGCCACAACGGATACAGAGTCCGCATCGTGTCGTCGATGATCTCGGCGAGCTTTGCCTTTGTCTCCGAGAATCCGTTGATGATCGGGGTTGTCGAGAAAAAACCAGCGCCCGACAAAGATCCAATCGAGAGCTGGGCGGCGTCGCGACGAATTCGACGAGCTCACCGAACCGCCTGGGCCGGCAGGAGATCCGCGGCCGGTGGGCGATCGCCGCACTGGATGAACCCGCCGTCCGACGCCATCCAGCGGGTCAAGTCGACCGACCAGGATCGCGCGCGAGAACCTGTTGAAATCGTTCGAAGAACGAGAGCGCCTTCTCACGGCCGGCGACGCCCTCGGCATCCGGTCCGGCCCGCGGAGAAATCAAAAGCCAAGGCCGACCCTCACACAATCTCGGGAAACGGCGGATGGCTGAACCAGCCGGAGGTTGAGCTGCAGGGCCTCCGAATCGGCCGCCCCGCTGATACACGACAGAGCCGGCCCGGTGGCGTCCATGTCGCCGATATCCGCGTCGAACAGGCGTCGATTCGTGGGCGCCGGCGTCGCGCCGTGCTCACAGCAATCAGGCTGCTGCGTGTGTGGCGCTGAGCGTTTCCCGAGGGAGCGCGCCGACTTTCGCCCTGAGTGCGTGGCGTCGCTCGCCAACCGGGGCCGACTGGAGCATGCCGAACCTCAGCGCGGGCCAAAGACCGGTGCAGTCGAAAGGCTTTACTCGCACGCAGCGGCGCGCCGCTCGCGTCGCTGCTTTCGGACCTCGTTGAGAAGATTGGCGGCAACGGTGGCGCGCCGAGGGATTCAGCTGCAGGGCAGCACGAAGGGCGGAGGTTCGCTTCGTCCCAGTTCCGCTGCTCGAAGTGGCGGCGCCCGAGGCGCGTCAACACCTTGCCGGGCCATCCTGCGGAGCGAGCTCGAGGATGGCGGCGTTGATGCGCGCGGCCTCGTCGCCGAAGTCGCCTTGCCTGGCCGGAGTTCGAGGGGCGCGGCGCTGCAGGGTCCGGCTGGCTTGGGGTGGTCATGGCGTGCTCCGGTGTCATAGGATTGTTATCGCATCGAGGTCCCAGCTACTCTGCGCCACGGGCCCTGAGCAAACAAGCCCGATGCGATTTCTCACATCGGGCTCTCCGTATTAACTGCCGGCAGCGACCTACTCTCCCACACAGTTTCCCATGCAGTACCCATCGGCGGTATCAGGCTTAACTTCCGTGTTCGGAATGGGAACGGTGTGACCTGATCCTATGCACCACCGGCATGCTTGCTGCCCGGGGTTCTCCGCGCTCTCGCTCGCTCCGCGAGCAATGGCGCCGCGACAAGCACATGAGGCCTGTCTCGCCGAAGCGCCGCCAAGGCCGTAGGCGGATCGTCCCAGACAATCTTTTGCCGGCGTTACACCCGGATTTCAAAGAACGAAGGTTGCAGCTTACAGCGAGCAAGCGCAAGCTGACACCTGAATATCCTGCAAACGGTAGTTTGACCGAGCCACACATGCACGCAGCGTTTCTTGCGTGCATCTGCGAGCGAAAATGCATGAGGTCAAAGCCTCACGGCTGATTAGTATCGGTAAGCTCAACGCCTCACCGCGCTTACACACCCGACCTATCAACCTGGTCATCTTCCAGGAGCCTTTAGGGAGCCTTACGGCTCGGGAGATCTCATCTTGTGGAGGGTTTCACGCTTAGATGCCTTCAGCGTTTCTCCCTTCCGGACGTAGCTACCCGGCGCTACCGCTGGCGCGATAACCGGTACACTAGAGGTCCGTCCATCCCGGTCCTCTCGTACTAAGGACAGCCCCACGCAAATCTCCTGCGCCCATGGCAGATAGAGACCGAACTGTCTCGCGACGTTCTAAACCCAGCTCACGTACCACTTTAACCGGCGAACAGCCGGACCCTTGGAACCTGCTACAGCTCCAGGATGTGATGAGCCGACATCGAGGTGCCAAACCCTGAGCGTCGATGTGAACTCTTGGCTCAGGATCAGCCTGTTATCCCCGGCGTACCTTTTATCCGTTGAGCGATGGCCCTTCCACGCGGAACCACCGGATCACTAAAGCCTGGTTTCCCACCTGCTCGTCTTGTAGGACTCGCAGTCAAGCTCGCTTCTGCTTTTGCACTCTATGGCTGATTTCCAAACAGCCTGAGCGAACCTTCGCGCGCCTCCGTTACACTTTAGGAGGCGACCGCCCCAGTCAAACTACCCACCTAGCAGTGTCCCTGATCTGGATGACAGAACGAGGTTAGAACGCCGAAGTGTTAAGGGTGGTATCTCACCGTTGACTCCCCGAGTCCGAGAACCCGAGTTCAAAGTCTCCCACCTATCCTGCGCATAACACGTCAGCATTCACTACTAGGATGTAGTAAAGGTGCACGGGGTCTTTTCGTCTAGCCACGGGCAACCGGCGTCTTCACCGGTACCACAAATTCGCAGTGCCCCTCGTTGAGACAGCGCCCAAATCATTACGCCATTCGTGCAGGTCGGAACTTACCCGACAAGGAATTTCGCTACCTTAGGACCGTTATAGTTACGGCCGCCGTTTACCGGGGCTTCAGCTCGAAGCGTCGCCTTGCGGCTAACCTCTCCCTTTAACCTTCCGGCACCGGGCAGGCGTCAGGCCATATACGTCGTATTCGACTTAGCATAGCCCTGTGTTTTTAGTAAACAGTTGCTTGGGCCTCTTTATTGCAACTCTCTCACGCTTCGTGGCGCGAGGCCGCTAACGCTAACGGAGCACCCCTTCTTCCGAAGTTACGGGGTGAGTTTGCCGAGTTCCTAAACGAGGGTTCTCACTCGCACCTGAGGATTTTCTCCTCGCCTACCTGTGTCGGTTTGCGGTACGGGTACTCCAAAAGACTCCTTAGAGGATTTTCTCGGCAGCGTGGCGTCTGCGACTTTACGAGCCTTGCGGCTCTCGCCATGACCCCTCAGGGATATGACCCACCGGATTTTGCCTGGCGGATCCCCCTACAGGTCTGAACCTACACGTCCAATCGTAGGCTCGCATAGCCTCCTGCGTCTCCCCATCGTGATAACGTCTTCTAGGTAGTTCTGGAATATTAACCAGATATCCATCCGCTACGCCTTTCGGCCTCGCGTTAGGACCCGACTAACCCTGAGCGGACGAACCTTCCTCAGGAAACCTTAGGCTTACGGTGGAAAGGATTCTCACCCTTCTTATCGCTACTTATGCCGGCAGGGTCACTTCTCACCACTCCACCAGTCCTTTCGGTCTGGCTTCACGGCTGTGAGAACGCTCCTCTACCAATATGCAGACCCCGCAGAGTCGCGTCTATTCTATGGCTTCGGTCTTGTGCTTAAGCCCCGTTGGATTGTCGGCCCAAAGCCGCTTGACCAGTGAGCTATTACGCTTTCTTTAAAGGATGGCTGCTTCTAAGCCAACCTCCTGGTTGTCTGAGCGTCTTCAGATCCTTTCCCACTTAGCACAAAGTTAGGGACCTTAGCCGATAGTCTGGGCTGTTTCCCTTTCGACGATGAAGCTTAGCCCCCACCGTCTCACTCCCGGGATACGTGTCGTTGGCATTCGCAGTTTAGTTGGATTCAGTAAGCTGGTAAGCCCCCTAGTCCATCTAGTTCTCTACCACCAACGCCGACCTCCCGAGGCTGCTCCTAAAAGCATTTCGAGGAGAACGGGCAATCACGAGGTTTGATTAGCCTTTCACCCCTATCCTCAGTTCATCCGAGCTGTTTTCAACCAACACCGGTTCGGGCCTCCACGCGGTGTTACCCGCGCTTCACCCTGACCAAGGATAGATCACCTCGCTTCGCGTCTATTCCCAGCGACTATGTCGCCCATTTCGGACTCGCTTTCGCTACGGCTCGCTTACGCTTAACCTTGCCACTGAGAATAACTAGCCGGCTCATTATGCAAAGGCACGCGGTCAGGCATTCCGGACCGAAGCTCCGGCATAGCCCTCCCACTGCTTGTAGGTATACGGTTTCAGGTACTATTTCACTCCCCTCACAGGGGTTCTTTTCACCTTTCCCTCACGGTACTGGTTCACTATCGGTCACCAGGGAGTATTTAGCCTTACGAGATGGTCCTCGTAGATTCTCGCGGGATTTCACGTGTCCCGCGATACTCAGGAACCTGTCCAGCGAGCCAATCACTGTCGTCTACCGGGCTGTCACCGTCTATGGCCGATCGTTCCAGATCGTTCGACTAGCTGACTGGTTGTGTAACTCGCCGGCCTTGCGGCCAGACAGGCCCTACAACCCCATCGTGCAAGCACGATGGTTTGGGCTGTTCCGCGTTCGCTCGCCGCTACTAGCGGAATCACTATTGTTTTCTGTTCCTGCAGGTACTGAGATGGTTCACTTCCTGCGTTGCCTTCCACGCGCCTATGGATTCAGCGCGGGATCGCTCCGGGATTAGCCAGAGGGGGTTTCCCCATTCCGGAAATCCCCGGGTCAAAGCTCATTTGCAGCTCACCGGGGCTTATCGCAGCTTATCGCGTCCTTCATCGACTCCTGGTGCCAAGGCATTCACCGTACCCTTAGTAGCTTGACCATAAGAAACTCGGACTTACATTGAGCGCCGCACGCCAGCACCGAGCATCGCACCCAGCACGACGTGAGTCCATGCACACTGCGTGTGTGTGGTCGGATAAAACTACCGTTTGCAGAATATTCAGTTGTCAAAGATCGAAGCCAGCTACCAGCTTTCGGCTGTCAGCTTTCATCTCTCCCGCTTTGACGGCTGAGAGCTGTTGGCTGAGAGCTTGAATTTGTGAGAGAATACCGGGCTCGAACCGGTGACCTCCTGGTTGCAAACCAGGCGCTCTCCCAGCTGAGCTAATTCCCCGTATTGAATTGTGCGGTGTTGGTGTCGCGCGACGAAAGGGAAGTTTGGAGGCGTTACGTCCGAGAACGAACCTTCCCGCGCTAGGCACTACGCAATACATGCTCCTTTAACTGGTGGGCCTGACTCAGATTCGAACTAGTGACCCCACGCTTATCAAGCGTGTGCTCTAACCAAGCTGAGCTACAGGCCCGGTATTCTGCAATAGCCGGA
>ERZ1370068.2133-contig-1297_pt1:0-22500 | contig 58778 bp, 74 predicted proteins | sample MGYA00561227_ERZ1370068 | MGnify/ENA primary metagenome ERZ1370068 (study PRJEB38410, sample SAMEA6850437) | metagenome | study: Metagenomic assessment of the ecological functions of the soil: analysis of the soil microbiota associated with the... | reverse complement strand
CGCAAGTAGCTCTTCATCGGAAAGCGCGTCTGCGGTATCACTGAACACTTTTTGAGCGCTCGTCTCGGCTCGAGCGGCGGCTTCCCGCCCGTGCACGAGCATCGTCACTTCGCGCGCGAGCACACGCTGCGCCTCGCGCCGCTCCGGCGCAGCGGCGGTTGCGGCGGCGAGCTCCTCGAGCGCCGTGCGATCGAGAAACGTGAAGCACTTCAAATACGGCACCGCATCACGATCTTCGGTGTTCAACCAGAACTGATAGAAGTCGAACGCCGACGTCCTCGCGGCATCCAGCCACACGGCGCCCGCTTCGGTCTTGCCGAATTTCGTCCCGACGGACGTCGTCATCAACGGCCACACCAGACGCATGACGCCTTCTTGGCGCGGCAGCTTCCGGATCAATTCGATGCCGGCCGTGATGTTCCCCACTGATCGCTGCCGCCCATCTGCAGCGTGCAGCCGTAGCGGTCGAAGAGCTGCAGGAAATCGTAGGCCTGGAGCACGAGATAGCTGAACTCGGTGTAGGAGATGCCTTCTTCACTCTCGATGCGGCGATTCACCGAGTCTTTCTGCAGCATGTAGTTCACGGTGAAGTGCTTGCCGACGTCGCGCAGAAACGAGAGCAGATCGATCGTCCCCAGCCAATCGGCGTTGTTGACGATCAGCGCGGCGTTGCCGGGTGCGTCGAAGTCGAGAAAATGCGACAACTGCTCGCGGATGCCCGCCACGTTGACGTCGAGCTGTTCGCGTGACAGCAGTACGCGCTCCTGCGACTTGCCGCTCGGATCGCCGATCATCCCAGTGCCGCCGCCCACGATCGCGATCGGCGTGTGCCTGCGTAGCGCTGCAGGCGCGCCAATCCCATCACCGTCAGCAGCGATCCGACATGAAGGCTCGACGAGGTGGGATCGAAACCGATGTTACGCCGTCAGTCGTTCGGTCGCGAGCTGCTCACGCAGCCCGTCCGTGCTGTCGTACAGCATGCCGCGCCACTCGAGTTCATCGAAGAGGCTCATGATCTTTCCGCTACTACTGTAACAGTCGATGCGGATCAGTCGCCGCGCCGCGCTGAAGACGCTCACGCTGTGTCCGGCCTCGGCCGTCGTCGGCGGCACCGGCGTACTATGGATATGCCCATGAACGGCATGCCCTCGGGGTCACGCGCGACCATCCCGTCACGGGCCTGTCGCCGCCGTTGAGCGGATTCGCGGATCGGGCTGATCACCGACGTCCACCGCAGCCGATGGGTGTCTCACCACGATGTGACCGCTGCCGTGAACGCGCTGATGGCAGAGCGGCCCGGATCTCGTCGTGCTCGGCGGCGACTATGTCACCTGGGGTGACCGCGGACTATGTCGGGCCGTCGAGTGAAGCACTGTCACCGCTCGCCGCGCCGCACGGCGTGTTCGCCATTCTCGGCAACCACGACAACGATCACGACATGCCGCGCTGCGCTGGCCAAGTGCGGCATCCAGGGTTCTTCGCGACGCGCGGACGCGCCTGACGAGTTCGAAACAGAGCCGCTCGATCTCATCGGCATTCGCTTCTGGACGAGACGCCCACGGACATCACGCGCGCCTGTCGCGCGGCTCGAGCGCATACGCGCCGATCCTGCTGGCGCACGATCCGCGGCGCCTCACCGGAGGCGGCCGGCCTGTCGATTCCGCTGGTGCTTGTCAGGTCACACGCACGGGGACAGGTCGTCCCTGCCTGTCGTGGGCGCTGTGGCGGCGCAGAAGTTTCCGGTCGTCGCGGGAGTCGGCCATCGCGAGCAATCGACGATCTTCGTGAGCCGGGGGATTGGAACGATCTACCTGCCGGTGCGCGTGAATTGTCCGCCCGAGGTCGCCTGCTCACGCTCCAGGCCAGCGTAGCCTTCACTGCCGCGCGACAAGCTTCCGACCGTCGATCCTCCATTCGCCGTCGAGCACCAATCCGATGGCCTCGGGGTAGATGCGATGCTCCTCGACCAGAATGCGCGCCGCGAGCGTCTCGACCGTATCGTCCTCGAGTACCGGCACAGCGGCCTGAAGCACGATCGGGCCGGCGTCGAGCTCTTCCACGACGAAATGCACCGTGGCGCGCCGACACCGCGGACGCCGTGCTCCAGGGCCTGGCGCTGGGCGTCGAGTCCGCGGAAACGCCGGCAGCAATGACGGATGGATGTTGAGGATGCGATTCGGAAACGCGTCGAGCAGCGGCCAGTCCCACCAGCCGCATGAAGCCAGCCAGGCACGACCAGACCGACCTGATGCTGTCGAAGCGTCTCGGCGAGGATGGCGGAATCGTAGGCGTGACGGTCCGCATGATCGCGCGGATTGAGATGGATCGCTTCGAATGCCGGCGTGACGCGCCCGCGCGAGGCCCGCCGCGATCGGCGCGGTTGGAAACCACGACGGCGATCGTGGCGTCGAGGCGACGGTCTGGACGGCGTCGATGATCGCCTGCAGATTCGAGCCGCGGCCCGAAATGAGCACTCCGAGTCTGCGATTCAACGACTGCCCGGTGTAGGTGACGGCGCGGTCGCCAGCGACGATAGTCCCGATACCGCGGCGGAGCAGGCTCGCCGGCAGCCTCGACGAGCGCGCGATCGCGCGATCGGCAGTCCTCGGACGCGCAGGCGACGATCGATCCGATGCCCATGTTGAAGCGCGCGGAACATCTCGTCGCCGGCGATGCCGCCTCGCTGCTCCAACACGCGGAACAACGCCGGGACCCGCCACGCGCATTCAGATCGATCTGCGGCGGCACAGCCGTCAGGCAGATATGCGGGGCAGATTCTCGGTGATGCCCCCGCCGGTGATGTGGGCCAGACCTTTCACGAGATCCTGGTCGAGCAGCGGCCGGACTAGCGACAAATACGATCGATGCGGCGCCAGGAGCGCGTCGCCAACGGTCGCGCCCAACTCCGGCACGAAGGTGTCGGGCGTCCAGCCGGCGACCTCGAAGCAGATCTTGCGGGCCAGCGAGTATCCGTTGGTGTGCAGGCCCGCCGATGGCAGGCCGATCAACGCATCGCCGGGCCGGATGCCGCGACCGTCGAATCGATGCTTCGACTTGCTCGACGACGCCGACGATGAAGCCGGCGATGTCGTATTCGCCGTCGGCGTAGAATCCCGGCATCTCCGCCGTCTCGCCGCCGATCGAGAGCGCAGCCGTTCTCGCGGCAGGCCGCGGGCGACGCCAGCGACGACTCTGCTCCGCCACCGCCGGCGACAGCCGCCCGTGCGCGAGGTAGTCGAGGAAGAACAGCGGATCGGCGCCCTGCACGAGGATGTCGTTGCACGCAGTGGTTGACGAGGTCGCGCACCGACCGTGTCGTGGCGCCCGGTCATGAACGCCACCTTGAGCTTGGTGCCGACGCCGTCGGCGCTCGGACGCCAGCACCGGCTCGCGATAGCGATCGCGATCGAGGCGGAACAGGCCGCCGAACGATCCGATATCCGACAGCACGCCGGGCGTGAACGTCGCACGCGCGCGAGCGATCTGAATGCGGCGGACGCGTCTCGTTGCCGGCGTCGATGTCGGCCGGCATTCCGATAGTCAATCACCGCTTCAGCCTCGCCTCTAAGCGTCGCGGATGCCCGCCTGCGCAGCCAGCCGCGCTCTCGTTGCTGTTGGGACTGGCGATCAGGGATCTTCGGGATGTCAAGTCGCGTTTCAAGTCCGGCACGTCCGGGATCGGCGGCGAGCGCCATATCCGCCCAGATACAACGCGCGGACCGGATCGGTGCGCGCCAGCTCGCGCGCCCGCGCCGCAACCTCTTGGCCGGTCCTCCAGCCACGCGGACGATCTCGTCTGGTACGCCGCCGCAGGTGTGCCGAACATCGACGCTGGATTGCCGTCGAACCAACCGACATACCCTCTGTACCGTATGCCGCGGACCGACCAGGAAATCTTGCCGTAGGTTTCGCCGATGTCGAGATCGGATGGCAGCGCATGTCTCGCCCATCAGCGGGTGAACACATCTTTCCGGCGTTCATGCCAGCGACCGTCTGATACGTGCACGTAGCGAATCGCATCGATACCGAGTCAGCCGCTGGCGAATCTCATCGCGGCACGAGTCGGCTGCCAGTGGCTTGGCGGCAGCAGCTCCGGCTCGAGCGCCAGCACCTTGTCCAGCGACTGGACGTAGTCGAGCGCCCATCGCGGGCGGGTGCCGCGAAGCGTGTAGATGTTCGGGGAACGAATCGTGCAGAAGTTGTCGCCGACGAACGCGGCCGCAGTGTATTGCGGGATCCACGGGTCAGAGTGGTCCGGCGTTTCACCCGGCGTAGTGCAGCAGCTCGAACGTGACGCCCGCCGATCTCGAGCGTCATGCGATCGTCGAAGGTTCGGGTCGAGCTGGATCGGCGCCCGCCGCCCTCCCAGCTGCCGGTCACGTCTCCGGCGGCGGTGCGCCTGCCGCGAACTGCGCGGCATTGCGCGACCGAAGTCCACCAGCCTCCGTTGTACGCGAGGAACTCAGGAAACTCCGCTGCGCGATGATGTCGACGCCCGGCCGGAACCAGCGACCACGCCGCCGGTGTGGTCAGCCGTGACCGTGCGTCAGGATGATCGTCTGAGCGGCGCGCGCTGACCTTGGCGAGCAAGCGGCTGATGCACCGCGCCGCCGGCCGGTCCGCTCGTCTGATGACCACGCTGCCATCGGAGCGTCAACCACGAGGAAGGTGTTGCTCTGCCGGGACGTGACTGTGTCTGCGCGTCGGCGCCACTGCCGAGTCGCCGACTGCCCTCGATAGCGGCGTGAATGCCGTTGCCGAGATCTGCACGAAGCCGCCTGCAGCCGTCGCGCGCGACCACCGCGCGCGAGGATCGATGCCGCCATCTGCGAGCGCGCGTCAGACGCTCCATCGTTCGCCACAGAAGGCTGGAAGTCGAGCCTTGCCGATGAGGCGTTTGCATCAACACGCGGCGCGGCGATGCGGTGGCCGAGCTTTCCCAGTAGGTGCGTGACGGGCGAGGCGCGAAGTCCGTCCCCTTATCGAGACCTTCCTCGAGCATATCGAACCCCTCGGCGAGCAGCGCGATCGCGTTCTCGCGATCAGGATGCTCCTCGAGCGTCGTCACCATGAGCGGCGTATCACCGGCAGTGCGATCGTCGCCAGCGCGAGCGCGACCGGTGCGCGCGTCGGGTCGCTCGAGGGAATGCCGACCGTGGAACAGGCGTTGCGCGGCTTCCTTGCGGCCGGCGACGCCGAGCGCGCGCGAGTCCGGAGGCCGCGGCGCGGAGGAGTTCCTGGAACCCCGTGGTCTTCTCGGCGAACTTCGAGACTCTCGCTCAGGAAGTTCTCGTGCGATTCGCAGTTGATGCCGAGCAGACAGATGGCGGCCGTGCAATCGCCGGCTGCGTCTGCCGCGAGGCGGTACGCTGGATCGGCGCCGAGCGTTTCAATCGCGCGCTTGTCGCCCAGTTTGCCCAGGCGCCAGCGCGGCATCGTCCTGCAGCGGACCGTCCAGCTTCGCGACCGCCGTCAACGCGTCGAACGCGTACGTCGCCTGGTGATCGCCAGAGCGCCTCGATGACCGCGCCCGAAAAAATCCTCCCCGCGGCCGACCTCGCGGAGGAGCGCCTGGCGCGCACGGGCCAGCGCTGTAGGCGGCGAGCGCGCGCACGAGGGCGGGACGCACGAACTCGCGCGACCTCCATTGTCGAGCGCCGCCAGCAACTGCGGCAGCCCATCGATGGATCGGGGTTGCGCTCGGAAGAAGCGGTAGGCGACGGCGCGCAGCCGATCGTTCGGGCTGTGCCAGCCTCGCCGCATCGCAATCCTGTACGCGGGTCGTTGAACCCCGTCATCAGCACGAGCGCGCGTAGCGGACGTAGCCGTCGCGCTGGTTGATCGGAGTTTCGGCGAGGCGAGACGGTCCTGCGCAGCCGGCGTCCAGCGGACCGTCCGTGACGCGATCGAGTTCGCGTCGCGTAATCGAGATTGCCAAGCTTGTCGATCGCGCCCTTGAGCTGCGCCGCCGACACGGGCTGCGGCGCGGCGGGCTCCTGGGCGCTGACGGGGCAACAGCTCGAGCACACACAGAACCCCAAGCACGCAGAGAGGCTTCATTTCGCGACGACTGCTTTAGTCTTTAGCTTCGAAGCGGCGCGAGCTGAAGGTAGCTGGCCTCGTCGCGCGGGAACTCGACCGGATACTGGCCGGTGTAGCAGACCGCGCAGTAGTGTGCCTGTTCGGACTGCACCGTGCTGAGCACACCTCGAGACTCAGATACGGCGACGCTATCGGCCTCGAGAAGTGCGGATCTCGTCGAGCGTGTGCGTCGCCGCGATCAGATCCTCCTGCTCGGCGTGTCACTGCTCGTAACCGCAGAGGCGAGATCAGCCGGCGGATCTAGCCCAGGTACTGGATGCGCGCGCTGCTTTTTCGCGCCGGCCGCGCGCGCCATGCCGACAATTTTTCCGGCTGGTCATCGTGCCGCGCGCGATGGAGTCGTCGACCAGCGCGACGCGCCGGCCGTCGAAGGATGCTGCGTTGCGGGTTCAGCGCCGGCCCTTCACGCCAGGAAGTGCCGAATCTGGCGGTTGCGCGGCTGAATGAAGGTCCGGGCCGCATCGTAGTGGTTCCGAATCAGCCTCCCATGCGCAGCACGGGATGCCCGATTCCTCGGCGGACCCCATCGCGGCGCGGGCCGCGGAATCAAGAGGCACCCGCAGCGATCACGTCGGCGATCGGCCGGCTCGTTCGCGCGCCGGACGCATGCCGAGGTCGGTGCGCACCTCGGTGGCGCTGCGGCCGAGGCTGGTGCTGTCGGGTCTCGCCAAAATACGTATCGAAGTTGCCGCTGCGCAGGCTGGCGCCGTTTAAGCAGATCGAGGCCGGTGCCGGTCAAGCCGACTGATCAGCGCTTCGCCGAGGCTCGATCGTCGCGCTCGCTGGGTGGCGCCGATCAGATCCGCCGCAGGTTTCTGAGCAATCGCCGACCGCGTCGCCGGAGTCTCCCGAGCGCGAGCGGCCGGAAGCACGCCGGATCACGCACCGCAGATCAGGCGATCGCGCGTCAGCGTCCCGGGGCTGAACGCGCCCCTGGACCGCCACGACGCCGAGTTCGACGATCGCCCACTGCGCCGCTCGGCGCAACTTCGAGCGCGCGCCATGCCGTCGCAGGGATCCGCTTCCGTGTCGCTGGCTCGACTGGAAGATCGATCCCTGCCGGACGAGCTCCGTCGCGCAACTCGCGCGCCGACCGAGAGTCCCGTTGCGACGCAGCGCAATCTGCCGCGCTGCGCGCAGTCGGTGATCCAGGATTCGGCTGAGCATGTCGACGGCTTGCATCTCCCGGCGCGATCGGAAGTAGCGCGCGTGGCCGATGGCCAACGACCGGGCGGAGTCCGCCGGCGTCGCGGCATCGGTAATCGTGGCTGACGGCGGCAGCGCATCGACCGCGAGGATGCGGACGCTCGGTGCCGTCGGAAGGCGGCCGATGCCGGCGCTTTCTCCTGACGCGCGGTGCTGGAGAAGACGTCCGAAGCCGAGATGCGCGTCATCGTTCGCCAGCGTCGGGATGACCGAAGATGCCGAAGACACCGCGGTATTCCTCGTGGAGGCTCCGTCGAACATGATTCAGGACAGCACGCTACTGGAAATGCATGGCTCCGTTCAGACCGCGGAGTAGGCCTGCGTCCACTGCCGCATCCACCGGTTGATCGATCCGACCGCGCCACCCGCACCGCCATCCGCGAGACCCCGGTTGCCGCCGGTTTCGCCGATCACTCAGCGCCAGCGCCTTGGCCGGCCACGCACCCGCTCGAGGAGCAGCGGTGAAATCGCTTTCAGGGCCCGCCGACACCACCACGCGCGACGCCGACTCGCCGAAGAGCGCAGCGGCGATGTTGATCCGCTCGTTGCGCTTTTTGGCCTGCACCGTGTCGATCGAGCGTCGGCGCCGACACCGCCGGTGTCGAGGCGCGCATTCACGCGATCGGTGAACCGCCGCCAGGCCGCCATCCGAGCAAATCGTTGCGCGACCGCAGTCACGAGCGCACTGCGCCAGAGAAGCTCGACGAGCAAATGCTGCAGCGCGCGCTGCCGTCTCGAGATCCAGCGCCGGCAGCCACTGGCCGCTGGACGAGATCGATGCGCGGCCTTCAGGTATCCGTGCCGCCAAGTTCGCCGGCGCCGGCTGTCCGGAGACTGGGACGAATGACGATGTCGCCGCTGCCCTGGAACCGCCGCGACACGACTACCCGATCGGCATGCTCCAGGAGACCGACGACGCCGATGAGTCGGCGCGTCGGATGAGATCCACGCCGAGTCCGTCTCGTTATGCCAGGCTCGACGATTGCCGCCGGTGAACCGGCACATCGAGCGCGCGGCACGCGGCACCGATGCCTTCCACGGCTTTGCCCGGAACTGCCACATGATCGCCGGGCGCGTTCCGGATTGCGCAGTTCAGACGGGTTGGTGGCGCCAACGGCGGCCAGCGCAAACGGCCGCGCGACATTGCGCGCGGCCTCGGCCACGCGCCAGCATCGCGCGCGCCCTGAAAGGGATCCAGATAGCAATATCGCCCGTTTTCGCCATCGACCGAACATCGCCAGCGCGCGATCGGTGCCCCTAGATCCGCACGACTGCCAGCGCCAAGGCCCGGAGGTTGATCGTGTTCGATCCGCACCATGTGGTCATCGCCGCCGTGTGGACCCATTCAGCTCGCTGCCCGATCAGTCGGGGATCCCGGCAGCGCGAGGGCACATCGTCAGCTTCGATCGCATCGGCTGGTAGCCACGCCGTTCTCACCGGCCCTTTGGGCGCGAGGCGAGCGAGCCAGCGATTACAGCGCGTCGAGATCCAGCTGCTGCACTTTCATCGCAGGTAATCCGGCTCAGGTCAATCGGCCGCCGGAAGTACCGCCGGCGCTTCGTCCGTCCAGCGCCCGGTTCGGGGTTGCGGCGGCGAGCCATGCCCTCCTGCACGACCGTCGGTTGGCATGCCGTCGCTGGTCACCTCAGCCGATGCGAACGGCGTGCAGGTCCCACTTGTCGAAGATGCGCTCGACTTCGGCCTCGCGGCCGCGCTTGACGACGAGCAGCATCCGCTCCTGCGATTCCGGACAGCATGATCTCGTATGGCGTCATGCCGGTCTCGCGCTGCGGCACGCGGGCGACGTCGATCGATCGCCCGCGCCGCCACGCGATCCCATCTCGGTCGTCGAGCAGGTCAGACCGGCCGGCGCCCATGTCCTGAATGCCGACGCAGCGCGTCGGTCTGCATCACCTCGAGGCACGCTTCGAGCAGCAGCTTCTCCATGAACGGATCGCCGACCTGCACCGCCGGGCCGCTTCTCCGCCGACTTCTCGTCGAACTCCGCCGACGCCATCGTCGCGCCGTGGATGCCGTCGCGTCCGGTCTTCGCGCCGACGTAGTGACGGCGTTGCCGACGCCTGGACGCGACGCCCTTGATGATGTCGGATGCCTTCGCGATGCCGAGGCAGAACACGTTGACCAGCGGGTTGCCAGCATACTGACGGCTCGAACGCGATCTCGCCGCCGACCGTCGGGAATGCCGATGCTGTTGCCGTACTCGGCGATGCCCGGCGACCACGCCCTCGAGAAGGCGACGCGTGCCGGGCTCATCGAGCGATCCGAAGCGCAAGCGAGTTCAGCAGCGCAATCGGTCGCGCGCCCATCGTGAAGATGTCGCGGATGATGCCGCCGACGCCGGTCGCCGCGCCCTGGTACGGCTCGATGAACGACGGGTGGTTGTGCGACTCGATCTTGAAGACGGCGGCGAGGCCGTCGCCGATGTCCACGGCGCCGGCGTTCTCGCCGGGCCCCTGCAGCACCTGCGGGCCGCCGGTCGGCAGCGTCTTCAGAGTGCACGCGCGAGCTCTTGTAGCTGCAGTGCTCGGACCACATCACCGAGAAGATGCCGAGCTCGGTGAGGATTCGGTTCGCGGCCCATGAATCTCAGCGATGCGGTCGTACTCCGTCGCGGGTGAGGCCGTGGCGTTCGAGGACTGCGGTCTCGATCATGCCGGCTGCTGCTGCACCAGGGCCGTCCGGACAGCGAAGCCCGGCGACGATCAACGACATCGAAGATCGACGCGGCCGTCCGCGCCGCCGAGGCGCGACTCGCACGCCCGCTCAGGATGCGGCATCAGGCCGACGACGTTGCGCGCTTCGTTGCACAGGCCGGCGATGGCGCCGACCGATCCGTTCGGATTCGCCTCGTCGTCAGCCTCGCCGTCGGCGATCGGTATACCGAAACACGATCTGTCGATTGGCCTCGAGCTGACGCGATCAGCGTCCGGCGGCGCGAAGTAGTTGCCCTCGCCGTGGCGCGATCGGAATCCGCAGCACCTGGCCGACGCCGGCGCGCCGCCGTGAACGGCGTGTCGACCTGCTCGACGCGAACGTGCACGTGCTCGCAGCGGAAGCTTCGACGCCGCGGTTGCGCAGCATCGCGCCGGGAACGAGCCCGGCCTCGAGCAGAATCTGAAAGCCGTTGCAGACGCCGAGCACCGGACCGCCGCGCTCCGGCGAACTGCGCGCACGGCGCCCATGATCGGCGAGAAACGCGCCATCGCGCCGGTCGCGCAGGTAGTCGCCGTGCGAGAAGCCGCCGGGCAGGATGACGACGTCGCGCCCTTGAGATCGGTGTCCTTGTGCCAGAGGTACTCGGCCTCCTGGCCCGAGGACGTGCTTGCGCGGCGTGGTACGGCGTCGTGGTCGCAGTTGCTGCCGGGAAAGACGACGATGCCGAATTTCATGATCAGTCCACCTCGATGCGATAGCTTTCGATGACCGGATTGGCGAGCACGCTTGTCGGCCACTTCCGCGGCCAGCGCGCCGCGCCTCGCGCCGCCTCGGCGCGTCGCGAGATCGAGCTCGAAATACTTGCCCTGCCGGACGTCCTCGACGCCGCCGTAGCCGAGCGAATGCAGCGCGTCGGCGATCGTCCTGCCCTGCGGGTCGAACACCGACGGCTTCAAGCGTGACGAACACACGTGCGCGCATGTGGCTACACCCTCGCCGGAACGGGCTGAAAGACGCGATCGAAAATGTGGTCCACGTGCTTCGGACTGTTCGTCCAGGTCGAACGCGCGCTCGATCTCCGCCTTGCGGGCAGCACGCGCGTGACGTCGGTGTCGGCGAGTCGAGCAGCGCCTTGAAGTCGCGCTGACTCGGCGAACGAGCAGCATCGCGTTGCGCTGCACCCAGTCGTACGCCTGCTCGCGCGAGACGCCGCTTCTGCGCCAGCATCGAGCAGGACGCGTGCCGGAGAACACCACGCCGCGCGACCGGTTCAGGTTCTCGCGCATCCGATCGAGCATGCACGACCATGCCCGCGGACGATGCGGGTGAAGCGGCGGAGCATGTGATCGAGCGCGATGAAGCTGTCGGGCAGGATGACGCGCTCGACCGACGAGTGCGAGATGTCGCGCTCGTGCCAGAGCGCGATGTTCTCGAACGCCGCGTGGCAGTTGCCGCGGATGAGCCGCGCCAGGCCGACGATCTGCTCGCAGCCGATCGGGTTGCGCTTGTGCGGCATCGCCGACGAGCCCTTCTGACCCTTCGCGAACGGCTCCTCGACCTCGCCGATCTCGGTCTTCTGCAGGCCGCGGATCTCGAGCGCGAATTTCTCGAGCGAGGCCGGCGGTGATCGCGAGCGCGGACATCAGCTCGGCGTGCCGATCGCGCTGAATCACCTGCGACGCGACAGGCGCCGGCTCGAGACCGAGACGCTTGCAGACATCGGCTTCGACCGACGGCGGCAGGTGCGCGAAGGTGCCGACCGCGCCGGAAATCTTGCCGACGCTGATCGTCGTCGCGCGCGCGGCGGACGCGCTCGATGTCGCGATCGATCTCGGCGTGCCACAGCGCCAGCTTCAGGCCGAAGGTCATCGGCTCGGCGTGCACGCCGTGCGTCCGGCCGATCATCGGCGTCCGGCGATGCTCGAACGCGCGATCGCGGACTGCCGTCGTTCAGCCCGTCGAAGGTCCGTCGAGGATGAGGTCGCAGCGCCTCGCGCATCTGCAGCGCCTGCGCCGTGTCGATGACGTCGGAGGACGTCATGCCCGAAATGCAGCCAGCGCGCCGACGGCCCGACGTGCTCGGCGACAGCCGTCGGTGAACGCGATAACGTCGTGCTGGGTGCGCTGTTCGATTTCTTCGATGCGCGCGATGTCGAACGCGCCGCGTTCGCGGATGTCGCGCGCGGCCTCTGGCGGTACGATGCCGGCCGCCGCCATGGCTTCGGCGGCGGCCGTTTCGACCAGCAGCCAGGTTTCGTACCGGCGCTGGTCGCTCCAGATTCGCCCCATTTCAGGGTGCGTATAGCGTGGAATCATTCTTAGTTCGAGATCGAGCCGTTCCCGCGGAAGCTGCAAACCGTTGACGTTGCCCAACACCGTCGCTGCCAGCGAACCGTTCCTGAAGAGATCGACCGCCACACGCTGCACATCGTGCGGCCGTCACCCGCTCGATGCCTTGCAGCGTCTCGTCGAGACCGAAGTGCCGATCGAAGTAGATCTCCTGCCGCGCCAGGTGCGACATCCGGCTCGCCGTGTTCTCGAGGCTCAGCATGAGGCTGCCCTTGAGGTGATCCTTCGAGCGCTGCAGCTCGGCGTCCGGCACCGGCGATTGCTTGATCGTCGCGCAGCTCCTCGACGACGAGATCGATCACTTCGCCGACCGCTTCGTTCGAGCAGCCGGCGTAAATCGTGAACGAGCCCGCGTCGCGATACGCGCTCAGACCGCTGAACACCGCATACGCGCAGGCCGCGCTTCTCGCGCACGTTCTGAAACAGCCGCGAGCTCATCGAACCGCCGAGCAGCGTGTTGAGCACGTAGCTCGAATACCGATCGTCGTGCTTCTGCGGATAGCTGCTGACGCCCAGGCAGAAGTGGCTCTGCTCGAGCTCCTTGTTCCGCACCAGCGTTTTCGGCACGACGCGCGGCGCGTCCTCGGCGTGCGGCTCGCCGGCTTGCGTCGAGCGAGCCGAACTTTCTGCTCGACGAGCTCGCGCACGTGCGCGTGCTCGAGATTGCCAGCCGGCCGAGACGATCAGGTTCCGCGCGCGTGTAGGCGTTGGTGAAATACGTCGCGCAGCAGATCGGCGTTGAACGACTCGACGGTTTCCCGCGGTGCCCAGAATCGGGCGGCCGAGCGCGTGGTTCTCCCAGAACCCCTGCGTGAAGAGCTCGTGGACGAGGTCGTCCGGCGTGTCCTCGACCATCTTGATCTCTTCGACGACGACCTTCTTCTCGCGCTCGAGGTCCTCGACGCTGAACGCCGGGTTGCGGACGATGTCGGAGAGGATGTCGATGGCGAGCGGCAGATGCTCGTCGAGCACCTTGATGTAGTAGCTCGCGTATTCCTTGGCGGTGAACGCGTCGAGCTGGCCGCCGATCGAGTCGATCGCCTGCGCGATGTCCTCGGCCGATGCGGCTCGTCGTGCCCTTGAAGAGCATGTGCTCGACGAAGTGGGCGATGCCGCCGCGCTCGGCCGTTTCGTGGCGCGACCCGCGCGTCAGCCAGACGCCGATGCTGATCGATCGCACCTGCGTCATGCAGTTCGGTCAGAACCGCGAAGACCGTTCCCGAGAACCTCTCCAGGAAGGGCGATCCGGTGAATTTGGCACTAGTTCGTTGGTCGCCCGCGACCTGATTGGCGCGCCTTAAAGCGCCTGAGCGATAAGGGATTAGAAGCTCGAATGCACATTACCAGCATGGCAAGCTGGTGAGGACACGGTGTCCCCCGATACGCCCGTCCGCGATCTCACGCCGGGATTTGGATCGGCGTGCGCTCGAGGACACCCTCGAGGGGCTGGGGTACGGACGCAATTCCGCGCGGCGAACTCATCAATGCCGGATCACCACCGCGGCAGCCCGGACCTCTCGGCGATGACGAGATCTCGCCTTCCGCGCCATGCGCGAGCGGCCTCGCCAGCGGGTTCACACCGCGATCGGCACACGCCAACCGTCGCGCATCGCGATGGATCTGCGGTCGGTCGCACGCAGAAATTTCTGCCTACGGCTCGGTGACGGCCGGACGATCGAGTCAGTCTTCATCCCCGATACGCCGGCGATGACCTTCTGCCTGTCGACGCAGGTCGGCTGCGCGATCGCGTGCGCGTTTTGTTTGACCGGGAAGATGGGCCTGGTCCGCAATCTCACCGCCGGCGAAATCGTCGGACAGAGTTCGCGCTGCTCGTGGACGCGCGTATCAATGCGTAAAGTGCGGTTCAATCTCGTGCTGATGGGCATGGGCGAACCGCTGCACAACTACGACGCAGACGATGAAGGCGCTGCGAATACTGAACGACGAGGACGGCTTCGCGATCCTCCGCGGCGCATCACGCTGTCCACCGTCGGGTTGTTGCCCGGCGCTCGAAAAGCTGGCGCGAGGCCGATCGCTGCCGAACCTGGCGATTTCGCTGCACGCGCCAACCGACGAGCAGCGCGGCGCTGCGTGCCGATCAACCGCGAAGTACGGGAGTCGGCGAGATCATCGGGCGTGCAGCGATTCCCGCTGCGGAAGCGCCGCAGCCGCATCCGTTCAGTACGTGATGCTCGCCGGCATCAACGACCGGCCCGAAGACGCGCGAGGCTCGCGAAGCTCCTCGCCGGCGGTGAAATCGAAGTGAATCTCATCCCGCTGAACGCAGCGCCGGCATTCCTTTCGCGCGGCCGTCGGACGAAGCAGTCGGTCGATTCGCGGAGATTCTTGCCGCGCGGGTACTCACCGGTCTCCGTGCCGCAAGAGTCGCGGCCGCGACGTTCGTGCGGCCTGCGGTCAGCTGATCGTCGAGAGCGAAGCGTCACCCGCCCAGCAGCTCGCGCGACGATCTGGGACGATCCGAACATCGACCCATTCGTTGCGCACCCCGGCCGGGCGGGATGCGGATTGCAGGTAGTTGCCTGTCACGGCGACGGATCCATCCTCCGACGTCAGGCGCTCGGTGATTGTCCCGACCTGAGACTCGAAAACTCGTCGTCAACCGCCCGACCGATGTCGCGAAGTCGGCGATCCACGCTCCGCGGACGACGGCGCCGGGCGACCTTGTCGCGCATCGCGGCGGCCACGGTTCCAGGACGATCCGAGTACGGGAACACGTGCAGGTGCGTCAGCGGCGGCGTTCGACGAAACCTGCACGACGATCCGGCAGTCCGCGTCCGGTCTCGCCCGGAAATCGACGATGATGTCCGGGCCGATCGCCGCGTCCGGCATTCGCCGGCGAATGTCCGTCGACGAGCGAAAGTCATTGCTCGGCTCAGGTGTACGGACGGCGCATCGCCGCCAGCGCGCGGTCGCTCGCGTGCCTGGCAGCGGCGAGATGAAAATGCCGGCGCGAACCGACCGGTTCATCGATACGACCGGATCGACGATCGCCGGCGTTGCAGTCCCATCGGCTCCGAGCGAGCTGATTCGCGATACCTCCGCGGCAACTCTGTGCCGCCCGCGAGTCAGCTGCAGCAGCTCCGCGAAGCGACGATCGCCGGCTGCAGGTCGCGCCCCGTAGGACCGAGGTGCACGCCGGTAATGCGCGATCTCGCCGAACCCGGCGCGCACATCCGTTCGACTTCGCGCGACGACTGCGATCGATCGGAACGCTGCGCCGGCTCCCCGCGTGCGTCCGGGATGATGCAGTAGGCGCACGGCTTCGTCGCAGCCGGTCTGCACCCGGCAGCGTGAACGCCGTCCGCCCGCGCAGCCCCAGGCTCGATGGCCGCGCCGCACGGACCGTCGCCGTCGCCGAATCGCTGCGCAGTCGACGGCCGGTCTCGCGTCGTGGCCGCAGGCAGCTGGGCACTTGCTGGATCACGGGAACTCAAGCCTGCGCCACGATCGAGCATGTCGGCACGTTTCTGACGCAACGCACGTTCGACATCCGGCAGCGCGCCAGTTCGTCGGCCGTGCGCGTCACGCGCAGCCGGTGACGACGATTCGCGCGACGGGTTCTGTCGCGCGACCCGCCGAATCGTTTGCCGTGCGCCCTGATCGGCGCGTGGCGGTCACGCGAACAGGTGTTGACGATCACCAGGTCCGCGACGCGCCACGGACTCCGCCGGAACAGCGCCGCGCCGTCACGAGCTCTCCTTCCGGACGCAGGCGAAGATCCGCCTGGTTCACGCGGCACCCGAACGTGATGACGGCATACTTCGTCAGCGATCGCCAGTTGCGGCACAGGACGATAATGCTGATCACGGCGATCGCGTCGATGACGGTGGTCCACGACACCGCGGCCCGTCGGGCTGAGCGCTGCCCGCCGGCCGACGGCCGCCGCGGGATCTCGTTCCGCTGGCGGCATCGAGCCGGGCACGGTGGTCGGCTTCTGGCCCGGCATCTTCCCGTTGGTCGTGGAGGCTCCTGATCCTGTGCTCGCCTGGTGGTCGCGGATCCGCGCGGCATCCTGCCGCTCGACCGGCTGCGCGTCGCGCGATCGCTGCGTCAGAGCGCCAAACGGTTCGATGCGCGTGGACACCTGCTTTTCGGATGTCGTCCGCGCCTGCGCGAATCCGGCGCGGAAGAGTGGGTGGATCACCGGGGATTTCATCAGCGCTTTATCACGCTCTGGCTCGGATGGGCGCAGCGTTGAGGTCTTCGATCGGCGGGACGCTCGCCGGCGGTTTATGGCGTTCGCATCGACGGGCTGTTCGCGGGCGATCGATGTTCCACGTGCAGCGCGATGCATCCAGGTCGCGCTGGTGACGCTCGTCAATTGATGCGCGATACCGGTCTGACCTTGCTCGACGTGCAGTGGACCAGCCGCCACCTCGAGTCGCTCGGCGTGGTGGCGATCCGCGTCAGGCGTATCGAGCGGCTCCGCCCGGCGCTCGGCTTCGGCGTCGCGCTCGGCGCGCCGACGAGCCTTCCGGCCGATGTCGCGTCGGAGCTGCATGCCGTCGAGACGGATCGGCAGCACACGCCGGATTACGCGCGCGCGATCGCGTCGGCGAAGTCGCGCGCCGCGGCCGGCGTACCACGGTCAGCACGTCGCCCGCCGGCCCGTGACCAGCTCGCGTACCGTCGCGGCATCGCGGTCCCGCGCGGTAGATACACGCACGACCGGCAATCGCCTCGTACCGGCTCGATCCCCACGATCAGGCTGCCCCGATCCGGCCGAGCTCGGGATAGCCGCGCTGACGCCAGCACGACGCCGACAGAGCGATCGCTGCAAGGCGGATCGACGGCTGGCCGGATCGCGCCTGCGCGCCGCCGCGCACGAGCAGCGGCAGCGAGCGGCTCGTCGATCAGCGGCAGGATGACCTGCGCCTCGGGATCGCCGAGCCGCACGTTGAACTCGATCACCTTCGGACCGTCGGCGGTCAGCATCAGGCCGACGTACAGAAAGCCGCGAAACGGATCGCCCTTCGGCGGCCATCCCGCCGATCACCGGCTCGACGATCTCGCGCATGATGCGCGCCTCGAGCGGCCGCGTCGACCAGCGGACTCGGCGCGAACGCGCCCATGCCGCCGGTGTTCGGCCCGCGGTCGTCGTCGAAGATCCGCTTGTGATCCCTGCGCCGATGCCGATCGGCAGCGCGCGCGTCGCCGTCGCTGACCACGAAGAACGACACCTCAGGCCCGGTCAGGCATTCCTCGATCACGACGGCGATCGCCGCGCCGGCGCCGGATCGGCGCTCGCGCATCGCCGCGACGACGGCGCATCTCGGCTGCCGCCGCGATCGGCGGCGATCGACGCCCTTTGCCCGCCGCCAGGACCGTCGGCTTTCAGCACGACCGGAAAGCCGAACTCACCGATCGCACGACGCGCAGCGCCTCGTCGCAGCGATCGTCAGCGACGCGGAAACGGGCGGTGGGCACGCCGTGGCGCGCCATGAACGCCTTCGCGAACGCCTTGCTCGACTCCAGCCGCGCGGCCGCGGCGGTCGGTCCGAACGACCAGCACGCCGTCCGGCGCAAACCGGTCGACCAGGCCGAGGCTCAGCGGCAGCTCGGGTCCGACGACGGTCAAGATCGACTGCTCGCTGCCCGGCAGCGCGACGCAGGCCGTCCAGCATCGTCGACCGAGCCGCGGAGACAGTCGCGCAGGCGTAGCAATACCCGGGTTTCCCGGGCGCGCACGAGCTCGCCCACGTCGCGGTCCGCGGACAGCGCGGGCGACGAGCGCGTGCTCGCGCGCGCCGCTGCCGATGACGAGAACTCTCATGATCTGAACGGGTTAGGCGTGAGACGCGGTCGTGCGACGGCGCGCGATCGGCAGGGACTATTTCGTTGACCTTGACAGTGGAATGCGCCTAGAATCCGCGTTTACTCGTGATAGCCTAGCACATTTGGTTGATCGTCTGAGTAGCCACCCGTGAAGGGGTGTGATAGCGCGTGGCTGAAGTGAAGATTCAGGAGGGCGAGTCGATTGAAAGCGCTCTCCGCCGGTTCAAGCGGAAGGTGCAGCAGGAAGACATCATCAAGGATATCAAGAAGCACTCCTTCTATTTGAAACCTGGTGATAAACGGCGGGCCAAGCAGGCGCTGGCGCGCAAGCGCAATCGCAAGAAGCTCCGGCGCGAGCTGGAGTAAAGCACCGACCCCGACGAGGTAGCGACCGATGGAGTTCCAAGACAGGATCCTCAGGTGCGTGGACTGCGGCGCGGAGTTCGTCTGGACGGCGGGCGAACAGCAGTTCTTCGCCGACAAGAACTTCAAGAACGAGCCGAAGCGGTGCAAGGCCTGCAAGGGCAAGCGCGCCAGCCGTCCGGCCGGCGGCCGTGGCGCCGCGAGCGGGTGGAAACCGTCACGCACGTGCTCGGCCTGCGGAAAGGAGACAACGGTGCCCTTTCAGGCCGACGCAGGGGCGCCCGGTCTTCTGCAAGGAATGCTTCCAGTCCCGGAAATTCGCCGGGGCTGGCGGCGTCTAGCCTCCAGCTCGATCGACTCAGCTCTATTCGCGCGCTACGGTAGTCCACGTAGCGCCATCGTGCCGCCGCGAGCGCCGTGCGTGGCGCGGTGTGTTAAGCTCACACGCGCATATCATCTGGAGCGTTTCCATGCAGATCGAGGAACGGACCGTTGGCGACGTCGTCGTGCTCGACCTGAAGGGCAAGATCACGCTGGGCGAGGGCGACGAGCTGCTCAAGGACAAGGTCAACAGCCTCGTCAACCAGGGTCACAAGAAAGATCGTGCTGAATCTCGCGGAGGTTCCCTACATCGACAGCGCGGGCCTCGGCGAGATCGTCCGCACCTACACCACGGTGAGCCGGCAGGGCGGCAGCCTCAAGCTGCTGAACCTGACCAAGCGGATCACCGATCTGCTGTCGATCACGAAGCTGCTGACCGTGTTCGAGACCTTCGACTCGGAGAACGACGCGGTCCGGAGTTTTTCGGCATCGGCCAAGGTCTAGTCCGTCACCCGCGCTAGATGGCGCGCAGCACTCCATCTCGATCGGCGCTCCGGACGCTGCGTGCCAGCGGCGCACGGGTCGTCGCCGATCGCTCTGCATTCTGCATCTCTGTCTCGCTGCGTCCCGGCCAGTGGACCAAGAACCTGCTCGTCTTCGCCGGACTGCTGTTCGGCAACGCCTCTGGCCCTGTTCGATCGCAGCGGCGGTCGCCACGCGATCGGCGGCGTTCGCTGATCTTCTGCGCGCTGTCCGGCGTCGTCTACCTGGTCAACGACATCGCGGATCGCGAAAGCGATCGGCAGCATCCGCTCAAGGCGCAGCGGCCGATCGCGTCAGGCGCGCTCGCCGGTGCCGATCGCCGCTGGCCGCGGCGGTTGTGCATCGGCGGCGGCGCGCTGGCGGCGTCGCGCTGGCTCAGCAGGCCTTCGGCCTGGTGGCCGCTGGCTACGTCGCCGCTGCAGGCTGCTCTACTCCGGCGCCGCTCAAGCACATCGTCATCATCGACGTGCTGACGATCGCGATCGGCTTCGTGCTGCGGGCCGTCGCCGGCGCGGTCGCGATCGACGTCGCAGATCAGCCACTGGCTGCTCGGTCTGCACGATCCTGCTGGCGCTGTTCATCGCGCTCGCCAAGCGGCGGCACGAACTGGTGCTGCTGGCCGACGGCGCGACGAGCCATCGGCCGATTCTGCGGCGAGTACAGCCCGTATCCTGCTCGATCAGATGATCGCCGTCGTCACGGCGTCGACGCTCGATCGCCTACATCTTCTACACGATCAGTCCGGAGACCGAGCAGAAGTTCGGCACGCGCGTGGCTCGGGCTGACGATTCCGTTTCCGCTCTACGGAATCTTTCCGGCTACCTCTATCTCGTGCACCAGCGCGAGGGCGGCGGCAGTCCCGCCGACCTGCTGCTGAACGATCGCCCGCTGCTCGCCTGCGTCGCGCTGTGGGCAGCGTCGGTGGTCGCTGATCATCTATCATCCGGTCTGCACTGCTCAACTATGGCCGATTTCAACGTCCGCTCCGACTCGGTCAACGTCGAGCAGATCATGGAACAGATCCGCGCGCGCATCCGCGAGAAGCGCGGCGTCGACTACACCGAACAGCAGATCCACGAGCTGGCCAGCCGTCAAGCTCGAGAAGTTCCTCGATCCGCGCGGCGTGCGGTCGGATCTGCTCGACCAGTTCAGGCGGACAACAGCCGCCGCTCGAGCCGCCGGAACTGCCTGAACTACTGCATTCGAGGAGACGCACGCTGTTCGAGCTCGCACCGCGCGCCGCTGCGCTTCATTCGGCGAGCTGCTGCAGCCGATCCTGAAGCTGCATTCTTCAATCCGAACCCGCTGATCCAGGCGCTGCAACATCCAGTCGCAGCTGAACACGATGCCGCGCAGACGCGAAGCCGAAGCACGCGCGCGACGCGGCGACGCCGTCGATCAGCTGCACTACGAGGTCATGCACAACCTGGTCGTCGAAACAACGCGCGCTCGGGATCGAGAGTGAAGAACCTGAAGATGCGCGTCGAGTCGCTGGCCAGCCGGCTCGAGTTCAACGAGCGGCGGGCGCGTGCGCTCGAAAGCGCTGTCGTTCGTCGATGGGACGAGCGCGTGAAGCGCGCCGGTATCGGAGCCGCCCGGAACGCCAGCCGCGCTACGCAGCGTCGCCGCAGCCGGTCGAGAAAGGCCGCGCGCGCGCCGCGCCGGCCTCCATCGATGATGCACGCATAGTGCCAGGATCAGCCAGCGCGAGGTCTACGTCGCGAAGCCGACGCGCGTCGCCGGCGGTCGCGGCCGTCGCGGCGGGAACAGCCGGCGCGGGCGCCAGCGCCTGGCTGGCATCCCGGGTGAGACCGCTGCATCAGCCGGTCGAGCTGCGCACGCCGCGACCGCACGATCTGGACGTTGGCTGGGCGCCGATCGCACCGGCGGTCTGACCGATGCCGCGCTCGATCCTAGCCCCGGACGCCGACCGACCGACTCCGCAGTGAACGATCGCCGAGTCGTCGATCGTCAGCCGCTAGTGCGTACAGAGTCGACTTCAACGGCGGCGCGCGAGCTGCACGCGCGCGGCCATCGCCGAACGGTCTGGCTCGCCGCGGAGTCGAAGTCCTCACCGACGTGCGCGAGCCGACTACGTGCACGTCGGCGGCAACGAGCTTCGCCGGGCGGACGCGACAGGTCAACGGCGTCCGGTGCGGCGATTTCCGCGTCAGCACGAACGCGGATCCGATCGCGTCTTCGGGCGGCTGATCGGACCGCGTCTTCGAGCAGCTGCACTCGCCGGGCGACGAGCTCGACTCCGGATCGAGGACCAGACCGGCGATCACCGGCTCTGGATCGACTACATCGCGCAAGCACGCGCGACGACTTCGACTTCTGCCTGTTCTTCAGCTATCGCTACTACCACGCCTACCACGGCGCGCGCGCGCCGCGGCTCGCGCGCGATCCTGGTGCCGACCGCCGGAGCGCGACGCGACGATCGGCCTGTCGATCTTTCCAGTCCGTTGTTCCGCAGCGTCCGCGCGCTCGATGGCACAGCTCGCCGGAAGAGCGCGCGATGATTCAGGCGGTCGCCGGCAACCACGATGTTCCCGGCGTCGTCGTCGGCGATCGGGATCGGACGTGCCGCAGCAATCCGCAGCCGGCGCGCGTTCCGGCCAGAAACTTACGACATCCGCGGTCCGTTCGCGATCTATGTCGGCCGGATCGATCAGAACAAGGGCTGCAAGGAGCTGTTCGACTTTTCCAGGGCTACCTGCAGCGATCCGCCGAGCAAGCTGTCGCTGGTGCTGATCGGCAACACGCTGCTGCCGATTCCCGACGCACCCGCGCATCCGCCATCTCGGGCTTCCTCGACGACGCGGACAAGTTCGACGCGATGGCGGCGAGCCGATCTCCTGATCATGCCGTCGTATTTCGGAGAGCCTGTCGATGGTCGCGCTCGAGGCGTGGGCGCTCGGCACGCCGGTGCTCGCCAACGGCAAATGCGACGTGCTCAAGGGCCAGTGTCATCCGCAGCAACGCCGGGCTGTACGAGACCTACTCGAATTCGCGGAGACGCTGCGGTCGATCGAGCAGAATCGCTGGTTGAACAGCGCTCGGCCAAACGGCCGCCAGTTCTATCGCGACGTCGCCGACTGGCCGGAAGTATCTCGACATGTTCGAGCGCCTGAAGGAGCCGCC